>Ga0207421_10004946_pt1 | contig 15149 bp, 15 predicted proteins | sample SodLakKL_010_SED_4_FD_187542 | JGI IMG/M metagenome (GOLD analysis project Ga0207421, IMG submission 187542) | Alkaline sediment microbial communities from Lake Tanatar, Kulunda Steppe, Russia - 8KL_010_SED (SPAdes) (version 2) | ecosystem: Environmental > Aquatic > Non-marine Saline and...
CATGGCTGCCATTAACGCCGACCTTTTCCACCTCACCCGTCCCGCCGCGCCCTTCGGTGTTCACATCGAGGACGGGCACATGCGCTCCTCCCCGTCACCCAACCCCTATTCGTATGCCCTGGGAATCGACGACTCGGGGCGGGTACAGGTTGGACGCTGGCCCTTCAGCGGGAGGGTTTACATCGGTGGCGTGCACCATTCCCTCGCGGGATACAACCAGACCTACCCGGATGGTGCCGAGGGCATCTTCCTCTATGACCGCCACTGGGGTTCGGAGTTCTGCGGGAGTTTCCTCGCAACACCCGTCCCCGTGACCACGGTGCGTAACGGCGTGATCACGCGTATGGATATCACCGGAGGCAGTGTTGCCATCCCCGCCGATGGCTTCATCCTCGTCGGTGGTGGAGGAGACGGCGCATTCCTCAACCTGCTGGGTCGTCCGGGCACAGCGGTGCACTATACACTTGGGATCGCCAATGCCGACAGCCTGCAGGAGGCGATCGGTGTACACGCGCTCATCGTCGATGACGGCCGTCCTCGCCCTCCCGATCGGATGCCGTCACCCGGTGCTAGCAGGGCCTCTCGCACCGCCGTAGGAACCTGTGCCTCGGGGACGACATTGCGCCTTGTGACCATCGATGGCACCGCATCCTTCGCCGGGGTGACCATGACCGAGCTCGCGGAATTCATGAGCCGAATCGGCTCTCATCGGGCCGTGAATCTCGACGGTGGCGGTTCGACCACCCTCGTGACCCGTCCCCTGGGCGCGTGGGATCCGGTCCTCACCAGTGCACCGCGCACCGGCTTCGAACGGGCGGTGCCGAACGCGCTCGCCGTAGTGAACATCGCTCCGCCTGCGGAACCGGACCGCCTTTTTCTCTCCGGACCAAGCGGCCTGCTGATTGGCACGGACGGTCGCTACACCGCCACTGGACATGACCGGAACTACCAACCCCTGCGAATCGACCGAGAAGACATACGGTGGGAGGTTTCGGACCCGGAGCTTGCCCTCTGGGATGGGGAGAGCCTCCAGGCCCTGGGCCGTGGTGAGGTTCGCCTCGAAGCGACACTCGGGAGCATCCGCGAATCGGTGGACGTCCGGTTATTCGGTGGTGAAGACATTACCGCCGTGCACCCGTCCCCCGCGGACATTCGCATGCTGCCCGGCCAGCGCGTAGCGCTCTCCGCGAGGGTGGAGATCATTACCGGTGACGTGCTCCGACCCCATCGCGATACCATCGCGTGGGACACCGATTTCGGGCGGGTAAAGGATCACGTCTACCAGGCCCCGGAGGAGGAAGGCTTTGGCACACTCGCGATGCGTATAGATGGTCACGAGCACACCATCCCCATACGAGTCGGTGGTCGACGCGAACCGTTCTTCACCTTCCGAGAATGGCAGACGACCGACTTCCGTAGCTATCCGGATGGGCTCCCGGGAAGCTTCGACATCCTGACCGACCCAAGACACGTCTTTCGCGGCGATCGTGCCGGCCGACTCACCTTCTCTTTCCCGACGGAAACACCCGGGGAAATGATCGCATACGGACAGTTGGGTTCGGGACAAATCTCCATGGGAACCAACAACGTGGGTGTCTCCGCCTACGTCATGGGCGACTCCCTCGGGTACCCGCTGTACGCTGAAGTCATCGACGGTGACGGTCGCGCCCGGGCGGTGCGACTCACCGACGCGATCGACTGGGATGGCTGGACACGCGTCCAGGGCGCCATCGATCCCGGGTGGAAACAACCCCTGGTGCTGTCCAACCTTTACGTGCTTCGTGAAGATGACACACTGGACGACTCGCATATGGGGACGATCCATATCGATCAAATCGAGATGATCAAGGGTCTCGAGCAGGATCCCGAGGGTGACCTCGCCGACGTGAAGATGTGGGTGGGCTCCACGGAATACACCATCCGCGGGCAGGCCGCCACCATGGATGCTGCACCCTTCATCCGTGACGGGCGTACCCTGATACCCGTTCGTTACCTGGCCGAGGCCTTCGATGCCCGGGCGGATTGGAATAGCGACCCGGGAACCGGCCTCACCACGCAAGTCACCCTAACGGCGCCGGATGCCACCATCGTGATTCCCGTCGGGAAACCGGAGATGACCGTGATCACCCCGGGTGGCGATGCCACGACCACGCACCCCCTCGATGTGCCGGCAGTGATCGTGGACGGCCGCACGTACCTTCCCTTCCGTGCCATCGGTGAGTGGGGTTTTGGAGCCACCGTCGACTACTCGATGAACGAAGAAGAAGGGGGCGTGCATGCCGTCTGGTTAAATCGCCGATGATCGTGATGGGCACTTCGCCCTGCCCGTCCCGGGTATCCCGATGCGATCGGGATACCCGGGGCAGCATGTCCTCACCTTGGACACGGGCGCTCGCGGGAGCCGATGGAATGCGGACCCAGGAGAATGCCCCACAGCGCCGCGATCGGCTCGGGTGGCCGAAGACGGCTATTCCTCCTCGATCTCCGCGAACACCGCGGTCAAGACCCGATCATCGCGCACCACGAATGGATAGTTCCAGCTGCTGCTGAGCGTTCGATCTCCCTCTCGCCATTCTACAAACACATATCCTTCGGCCGGCTCGGCCTTGACGGCGATGTCGCGACCTCTACGGTACCGTCCGCCACCCGTCACGTCCCCGCCTTCCTCGGGCTCCGCTCGAACGATAATGTCGTGTTCACGAGGCAAGCAAGCGATCGCGGCCATGCAAACCAAGAGAACGCAAAGGATGAGACCCAATGTGCGCACGGATTCACGGATCATGGAAGGACCCTCCTTCGGATTCCGGCTACCTTTTCTACGGCCCATATCAGCTAGCCCTTCTCGCCCCGCATTGTAGCGAAAGCCGCTGCATCCTCCAACAGCGAAAAATTGACGGCGTACGCCGTTCCCGGACCCCGGGCACCTTCTAACCCTCGATCTGCATCGCTGCTCCGCAGTGGGATTGCAAGAAAGGACGCGATACGGGCGGGTCCATCACCCCGTATACCGAGGGCAAAGCATTTCTCGGTCGCCACGGCTTTCTTCTTCCGACCGCACGATCTGTTCATCCCGATCCCGGTTCGCCCCGGACCTATGTGCCTCACCGCGCACAAGTTGCGCGTGCAACGCCTCGACGCTCCCCTCCTGTACCCGTCCCCGGGGAACCATGTTTTCCCAGTCCGGTGAAAGGTTCCCTTGAGCGCCTCGATCCGTACCGTTTTCGAGGATACTTGTCATGAACATGCCATGCACGGATTCCCCCATGCCGGGATATTCAGAATCCAAACAAAGATCCATCTCTTGGCCGTACCATCGCCGATCACGTCTACCCGGACGCCTGGACCCAGCAGGCGAAACATCCCCGGCATTAGTCGATATTGTAACCTAGCCTATCAAGTAAGCTTGGCGAGCCTCGGCTCTGGCAGCCCTTCTCCCCCGCAGAAGGGTTTGAACGATGCGGGCACTGTTACTCTTGCGTGAACTTGGACTCCCATGGAATACCGTGACTTTCATTCGCATTTCCCATGGGGCAACCCTCAGGATACAGCCTCTCACCGGGCGGCAGTTCCGGGAAAGCCGATTAATTATTGACATAAGTCCATAACCCTGCGATGATGAAACTAGATATCGATTTTGGATCGGGAGGTGACACACCATGAAGACAGCCTTTACCGTACAGGCAAAGGGACCAGACGCACCCATGGATGATCGCTTCGGCCGTGCCACCGTCTATGCCATCATCGATGATGATTCGGACGATCCCAACTACCTCGAGAATCCCAGCCTGTCTTCGAGCAGTGGCGCCGGCCCAGCGTCGGTCGAGTTCCTCTCACGTCATGGAGTCCGGAAAGTGGTAACCGGTAACGTGGGTCCGAAAGCCGCTCGCGCCCTCCGGGCCGCGGGGATCACGGTATACCGCGCGCAACGGGGTAATCTCAGCGAGAATCTCGCCGCACTCCAAGCGAATACACTCGAGCGCATCGATCTCGAGCAGCCCGGATCATCTCCGGACAGGGGCCCCGATCGGGCACGCTCGTGACACCCGAGAAGGCCGAAAGACAACAATGGCTTCCCGTCCATCCCGAGAGGAGGAACACCATCATGATCCCAGTACGCAGATCCCCGGAGAGGAGAGGGCGCGGAACCGGCGGCCGGAGGGAATCTGACCGCGGGAAATCACGTCCGATCCCAACCGGGATCATGCCCGTGGAACGGCGCACCCGAAAGGGCGGGTCGCCTTGGGAGATCGTCGGTTACGTGCTCATGGGAGCGGGTGCAGTACTGCTCTATTTTTTCGGGAACGATGAACCCGAACAGACCCGGGAGGGGCAATGATGCCAAGCATTGCATGCGCCAGCGGCAAGGGCGGCACGGGGAAGACCACGGTTGCGACCAACCTCGCGCGCATCATGGCCTACGAAAGGGACACTCACCTGGTCGATTGCGACGTAGAGGGACCCAACGCGCACCATTTCTTTACCCTCGAAAGCACGCAGCGAAGCCCGGTTCACGTGCCCGTGCCGCACATCGACCTTTCCCATTGCGACCTATGCGGTGTGTGCAGCGATGCGTGCGCGTTTCACGCCATATCGGTGCTGGCGGACACCGCACTTGTATTCCCGGAACTGTGCCACGGCTGCGGTGTTTGCGCATACATCTGCCCGAGGAACGCGATCACCGAACGCCCGCGGACCATCGGGAGCGTACTCGAAGCAACATGCGATGGCATGGCCTTTACCGGTGGCAGCCTGAATCCCGGCGAGCCCATGCCGCCTCCCATTATTCAAGCGGCCAAGAAGACCGCCCGGGGTCGCGATTACATCATTATCGACGCCTCTCCGGGCAGCACCTGTGCCACGGTGGAAGCCGTGCACGGGACGAACTTCTGCCTTCTCGTCACGGAGCCGACCCCCTTTGGCCTCAGCGATCTCAGGATGGCCGTCGGCATGTGCCGACGGCTGGATGTCCCCTACGGGGTCGTGATCAATCGAAGCGATCTCGGTGACGGACGCGTCGAAGATTACTGTAAAGAGGAGGCAATACCCGTTCTCGGCCGCTTCCCCAGTGATCGGTGTATAGCCGATGTGTACGCGCGAGGCGCACTCATCGTCGACCACAATAGCGCATGGGAAGACCGTTTTCGCGGCCTCCTCATGGCCCTGGATCGCCTTCTGAAAAGGGAGGTCAACCATGGTTGAAGAGCTGGTGATCCTAAGTGGCAAAGGAGGAACCGGTAAGACGTCCCTGGCGGCATCCTTCGCGGTGATGGGCGAAAGGGAATGGATCCTGGCCGATTGCGACGTGGATGCCCCCAATCTGCAATACTTGCTGGAGCCGACCATCGAGGAACAACACCCCTTTTCATCCTCTGCAATTGCAAGGATCGATAAGGATCGCTGCGATGAATGTGGCCTGTGCCGTACCCACTGCCGATTCGATTCCATTGACAGCACCTTCGAGGTGGATGACGTCGGGTGCGAGGGTTGTGGTCTCTGTTCTTACGTGTGCCCCCGCTCTGCAATTGCCATGCAACCGCGGCTTTCTGGATATTGGTTCCGATCCCAAACGCGAGGGGGGATCATGCTCCACGCACAACTTGGGTTTGGCGAGGGAAACTCGGGCAAGCTGGTAGCGCGTGTGAAGGAAGAAGCGCGACAGATCGCGCAGGCAAGCCCTTTACCACGGGTGCTGGTGGATGGACCACCTGGCGTAGGGTGTCCCGTCATCGCAGCACTCTCCGGTGCCACCGCTGCCTTACTGGTCGCAGAACCATCGATATCAGCCCTTGGTGACCTGGAACGCATCGCCGAGGTTTGTGCCCACTTCCAGGTACCCGCCGGCATTTGCATCAACCGCTTCGACGCACAGCCGGTGTACAGCGACCACATTGCTTCACTTGCAAAGCGACTTGCGCTCCCCATCCTCGGTCGCATCCCCTACGATGAACAGTTCACCTGGGCATTGCTCGAGGGCAGGACCATCGTCGAAGGGGACACGAACCGAGCCGGTAAAGCCGTACGCGCGCTATGGCAGGAGACGGTGACCACGCTCCTTTAGAAACCGTGATGTTGCTGACCTCGCTTGACAAATGCAAAAAATCGCGTATCATCATAATTAGTTATGGACATTATTTCATTATGGAGGGACCCATGCCGCGACCACCCAAGCGAAGAATCGTCGAGAACTTGCCGGAAGCCGACTACTACAAGCCCGCGGGTGTTCCCCTCGCGGGACTCGAAGAAGTCGTGCTCAGTGTCGATGAACTGGAGGCCATGCGACTGAAGGACCATGAGGGCCTCGATCACGCGTCTTCTGCCGCCAGGATGCAGGTGTCGCGTCCGACGTTTCACCGCATTCTGCGTGCGGCCCATCACAAGGTCGCCGATGCCCTGGTCCAGGGCAAGGCGATACGCATCCATGGAGGCGCATATCGCCTCATGGGAAGGCACCATTGCGAGGCGTGCGGGGGAACCTGGCACGATGAAGCAAAGTGGACGGATCCATGCCCCCAGTGCGGCGCCGAGACCATCGTCGCGGCGGCCGTTCCAAGGGGAAGAAGGCACCGTCACCGTGGGCCACATCGACGAGGGAAGCAGTAAGGGGGGAGGCACGGTGGCGTCGTTGAGCAGGGCACGGAGAAACATCGAGGAACATCATTATCGCTTCACCCCACAACGCGAGGCGATCTGCCGGGTGTTCCTGGGGGAACCGACGCGACATTTCGCCGCGGAAGAGATACGTGCGCTGTTCTCCCGCTCAGATGGGCCCGGTCCCGCGACCGTTTATCGCACGCTGGCGGTGCTCCAAGACGTCGGATTACTGCGCCGGGTGGACACCGGTGATGGCTGTGCACGATACGAGTGGGCGCCCCACGACGCCACCACGCACTGCCATCTGGTATGCATCGGCTGTGGTGCCGTCCAGGAAATCGATTGGTCGCATATGCCGGACCTTGCGGCCGTCCTAGATGCCGAGGATTTCGAGGTCACGACCCTCCCCTCCGTATTCGGTCATTGTCGCCGTTGTCGAGAGCAAGGTAGCGGGGAAATGCGCACGGATTCCGCCTAACCGGCGAGGAGAATGATTCCCGCGACATCGATTCTAAGGGTTGGAGGCACATTCCCGTTACATAGAGAAAGGAGGTGACGCGAATGCCAAGAGGAGACCGTAGGGGTCCGGCGGGTGCCGGCCCCATGACAGGACGGGGCCTGGGGCATTGCGCCGGATACCCGCATCCCGGATACGCCGTATCGGCTCCCCCCATGCGGTGGGCGTCCGGCGGATACGGGCGTGGATGGCGACATCGTCACGTGTACCACGCCACAGGGCTTCCGTATTGGGCCCGCGGTGGGTATGTCCCGCCGGCACCAAATCCCGCGCAAGAAGTCGAGACGATGAAGGCATACGCCCGGGACCTGCGAGAAGAGCTGGAGGCAATCGAGGCCGAGATCGAGGAAATCGAAGCGGACGACGACGAATAGGCCCGTGCATAAAAGCCTGAGCGGGCGGAGAATCCGGATGCGCGGATCTCCGCCCTCGCATGTCGCGCGTCCGCCCCATCATTATATCATGTCCCCCTGCTGCCTACAGATATCCCTTTGCACACATGGCATCACCCCGGGCAGCGTCTTCTTCACAACACCGCCGAAATGGCGGGCAGGGCGTCCCTAAAGGAAGGCGGGTAACCGTCGGCGAATCCGGTCAATATCAATAGTGGACTTGGGAATCGGGGGTGGGCCGATGCTGGGACTGGTATTGAGTGGAGGCGCTGCGTGGGGAATGGCGCACATCGGTGTGCTGGAGGTCTTGCACGAAGAAGACGTTCCGATCGATCTGGTCGTGGGCACGAGCGCGGGGGCCATCATGGGAGCGCTATTTGCCTCCGGTGTAAGACCGGAGCAAATGCGCAGTCTGGCTTGCGAATTGGGATGGTCTGACCTGGGAAGACTCACCGTCCCCGGCATGGGATTCGCCGATTCGTCCGCCATCGAGCAGGTGATCGAAGAGGTCATCGGGGAAGGCCGTACCTTCGATGCGTTACCGATCCCACTGAAGATCATCGCGACGGACATAAACCGCGGGGAGCAGGTGGTTATAGATTCAGGCAACGTGGCGCGCGCAGCGCGCGCCAGCGCATCAATTCCCGTGATCTTCACGCCGGTGGAGTATCCGGACGTCACCCTCGTGGACGGCGGCGTGGTGAACAACCTCCCCGTCGATGTGGCGCGTACGGCCGGGGCCGATAAAGTCGTGGCGGTACAGTTGGTGCACGCATTTCCGCAGCAGAACCCGGACAACCTGGCCGAATTGGGATTTCTCGCCTTCAGTATTATGCAGAAGTACAGCATGAAGCCGAACGCGGAAATGGCCGACGTGCTCATGGTACCGGACCTCTCCGGGATCAACTCCATGGATCTATCCGCCCACGAAACACTCATCGCGCGGGGACGAGCTGCCGCCGAGCGTCGCCTGGACGCACTTCGCTCGCTGCTACACCGGTGACCAAGGGATTCCGGAGGGCCCATCCCTTGCCCTCCGGCGATTGCACGGCATCTCGCTCTTCGTTTGCATCCGACATCATCAAGTGTCAGTTGCCTCAGTCAATAAGACCCTGTTCCTCGAGGAACTCTCGCGCCACCTCGGGGTAGTCGCGCTCGTGCACATCGACCTCGGCATTTAGTGCAGACATCTGTGCATCATCCAGTTTTCCAGCCAGTAGTTCGAGGGTCTCGCGAACCTCTGGATACTCCTCCAGGAGGTCCTTGCGGACCACGTATGCACCGTCGTAGGGTGGGAAAAACCCGAGATCGTCCTCCAAGGTCACCAGGTCCATCGCGACGATCCGTGCGTCGGTCGCGTACGCAACGGCGGCGTCGATATCGCCACTTCGCAGTGAACGATACAACAAGCCATAATCCATGGTCACCGCTTCTTGGAAGTCCATATCGTAGTAGTCGACGAAAGCGTCATAGCCGACCTCGGGATATTCCCGCCAGTTGGGATCGGATCCCAGGATCATGTCGGGCGCATGCTCCCTGAGATCACTGATGGTCTCGAGGGCATGTTCCTCCGCATACTCCCTGGGAACTGCCAATGCATAGGTATTGTCAAAGCCGAAAGGCGACAACCAGGTCTGATCGTATCGTTGTTCGAATTCCTCTTTCACGTAATCGTACACGCGATCCCGATCACGCCATTCTTCTGTCACCGTCTTGCCAAGTATGCCCGTAAACTGGGTACCGGTATAACCGAGATAGATTTGTATGTCATCTGATTCCATGGCTTCGTGCATGACCATGGCACCCTGCAATTCAGCCTGCTCCACCTCTGCGTCGAGGTGTTCCTCGAGAAGAATTTTCGCCATTCGCCCCATCAGCCAGGATTCCGCGTGGAAGGTCGAACCCACGGTGACTTTGGGTGGCTCGGGTTCCGCCGCACCGCCACCCGCCATCTCACCACATCCGGAAAACAGCAACAGGGAAACCAGGGCAAGGACCGGCATTATCAAGTATCGACGCATATCACGTACACAAAACAAGATATCCCTCCTCTTTAGGATTCGAGCGGAATGGCCGCAACACGACCACCGGTTGCAATCGCGTACAGGTCGGGCGGAATTGCGAGACGGATCGTATTATATTGCCCCACAATTCCGAAATGTGTGCGTAAGGCCTATTATACCACTCAGACATTACCGGATCGAACGCTCGGGACACGAAATAATTAGCGTGCTCGTACAAGCCCGGGCGGTAGACGGAGATACTCCGGACTGTCGGCAATACACCTCTATAGGAGATTAATCGCGTCACGACAGGGGAATGAACGCACTGGGCGGCGCGATGGCCGGACCGAATCAGCACGCCGGAACTTCTCGACACCCAAACAGCAATCTTCAAGGAGGGGGAGTACCGATTCTTCACGCGTCCACTGACCCCAAATGGGTGCAACACCTGCTTGATTGGTATCAGTGCTGCCGACGAGACCTCCCGTGGCGAGACACCGATGACCCCTATGCCATCTGGGTCTCCGAGATCATGCTGCAACAAACGCGCGTCGATACCGTGCTCCGATACTACCCCCGCTTCATCGCGCGATTCCCGACGACGGACATCCTGGCTCACTCCCCTCTCGATGCCGTGCTACATACCTGGCAGGGACTCGGCTATTACGCCAGAGCTCGGAACCTGCATCGTGCGGCAACCATCGTGAGCCGCGAGCACCAGGGACATTTGCCCGCCGACATTCGCGCCCTAAGAGCGCTCCCGGGGATCGGCACGTATACCGCCGCCGCCATCGGGAGTATCGCCTATGGGATCCCACGCCCGGCGGTTGACGCCAACGCCGCCCGCGTCACGGCACGCCTCTTTGGGCGATGGGAGGATGTGGGCAAACCGAGCACACTGCGCACATTCTGTGAAATCCTGGAACAGTACATACCGCCGCTGCACCCGGGAGACTTCAACCAAGCCGTCATGGAACTGGGCGCCTTGCTGTGTCTGCCGCAGAACCCACGATGCCCGGATTGTCCGCTGGTCGGTTTCTGCGTCGCCAACAGACGACAGTGGATCGGTGTGCTTCCGCGGAAGCAGCGCCGGAGGGCGGTGGAGATTGTAACGCGAGGAGTGGTTGGAGTCCATCACCACGGGCAATACCTGCTTCATCGCCGTCCTGAACGAGGTCTCCTGGGTGGCTTGTGGGAATTCCCCGGCGGAGACCACGGAACGAAAGCGGCGCTTCGCTCTATGCTCACGAAAAGTCTGGGCATCCATCTCAAAGATATGTTGTGTCGCGGCAGCTACTCCCACTCCTTCACACACCTACGGTGGGATATCACCGTCTACCATGCCGATTGGGTACCCGGTCCACTTCATCCAGTGGAGGCGTATACCTGGATCTCTCCTGCGGAACTCCCGAATTACGCGATGCCGAGCGCCTTCCTCCCGGCATCGAAGCTGCTGGGCATCCAATAAAGGCCAGCATGCGAAATGAAGGACTGGCGGCGTTCGTGTGCAAAGTCCCGACTAATCGGTGGTTCGATATCGCAATTGCGGGCTTTGGCATACGGGCACGTTGCGCATTTTGTGGGGGCCTGGGCGGAAGACGATACACGGGCACGCCCCTTGGCATGGCCCGATATCGAGAAGCCTTCCGAAGCGAAACAAGGGTCTACCGGCGGTTTTGCCTTGATGACCCGCGGACCACGTAGCATCGCACTTGCCGCTCGTACCACCTGGGCGCAGAGGGGTTTCTTCGTATTCTGTGGGGGAGGTGAGCACCGTGGGCCAGACGCCAATACGGATTATTCAGGCCATCGTCATCTTCGTAGGCCTGGTTCGTATCGTCTCCGAGGAAATCCTAGAGGGGCTGCTACTGCTTATGGTGGGAATCTGGCTAATTCCCTGGATATTTCGCCTCATGCGGGAGTGAAGGTCGTTTCTGCAGCTGAGCCCATGGGTGACCCCATTCTCCGTAGGCCCGCAGGATCGGGCCACTGCGATCCTGGGATACGTGCGCGGAGGACTTGACGCAAATGGCGACCAACGGAGCGACTTGCAGTACCCACAATGGCGCGGGGTCAGCCCGAGGGCGCTATTCGCCCTTCGCCCCTCCCCACACCAGGTAGCAAAACCCCTGCGAAAGACAGGATACAAATGGGAATACGAGAAGACGTGCATGGGGCGTTAACATCTCGGACCGCGGGACGGGATCGATGCCCGGGGACAAAACACGCTGTTGCTCGGGAAGCCCTGAAGATCTATCGGGCGTTCATTGACGGAAAGCCAGCAATGAAAATTGGCGGCACGAAACCGCGTTGATTCCCCGCAGCAGAATGTAGCGGTCAACTCGTTCCTTCGCGCGGCAACCGGCAACACGATGGACGCTATACTCCGACCATCATCAGGAAAGGGGGAAAAGGGATGGAGGTCCTAGGAGGAATCCTTGTTATGGCAATCTTTATCGGCGGCATCATACTGATTAACCAACTCCGCGGCCCTGGTCGCGATGAGCATGCGGACTATTATGATTACCCGATGTTTGTCGAAAACGAGGCCGATGACGATGATGACGAATGATCGCATAACCTCCGCGTGCACTCGGTCTGTTTCGGGGACTTCACATGTGAGGAGAATGCTCGGTTAGGTGAACCCTGGCGAACCTACCCAAGCGCCCATGACCATTGAAAGGATCCTGCGACTGGGTGCTCGCGTTGAGTCTCTGCCGACGCCAGTTCGCCCAAGAACTCGGACCCATTGGAGTACTCGCATGATACTTTTTCCAAAGCTTCGCGGCATTGTGCACCGTGGGCAACTTTCTTCGCTACCAGAGTAAGAGCAGCCGCACGGCAAGGTGGAGCGGGTGCCCCGCTTACCCTCTTGGAACAGTGCGATCGAAGTCTCGTTGGGAACATGTGAACGGGTTTTGAATCGTTGCTCCTAGCCTCGCAGGGTATGCATACGGAAATCAGCTTCTTGATCACCCACCAATCTGGGCCATCCATCAGCACAATCTACAACGGATACCTGTGAGCGGCCATGTTAGATTAGCCCAAAATGGCCTTGAAGCTTTCTCACTTTCGGACACGCATTTCCCCATAAATGGCCATGAATAAGGAGGCCTGCTCCTCGTCTGGTGGAACCTCAGTGTGTAAGCAGGAGCACTGAGTTCGGACCGGAGAGGAGCAGACCAAAGTGAGGATAGGAGATCAGATGATTATGGAGATGCGTCATCTATATCGTCAGGGTCTGAAGAAGACCAAGATCGCCGAGTATTTGAACGTGGATCGAAAAACCGTCGCCAAGTATCTGAAGCAGGATTTGGCCCAACCTGAACGGGACAGATCATCCATTCTGGACCCCTATAAGGACTACATACAAAAGCGTCTGTCCATGTACCCGGGTCTTTCGGCGGTGCGTTTATGCCGCGAGATCCAGGGCCAGGATATCGAGGGGGTATCCGAGTCGCCCCCCGAACCCCCCTACCCGGGTTCCGAGCGCACCGTTCGTCGCTACGTCTCCAGTATACGTCCTCGCTCCCAAAGAGAATACCGTCCGATAGAAACGCTTCCCGGCGAGCAAGCCCAGGTGGATTGGGGTAAGGCCGGTTCCATCATGGTGGACGGTGTTCAAAAACCCCTCTACATTTTCTCTTTTGTGTTGTCCTACTCCCGGATTCGCTTCGTCCGTTTCACCACTTCCCAGGATATGTTGAATTTCCTGGAATGCCATCAGGAAGCCCTCCAGTATATAGGCGGTGTCCCCGAGGAGATCCTTTACGATAACTGCAAGACCGTCGTATCGAGCCGAGTGGGTACGGTGATCGCCTTCAACCGGGATCTTCTCCGGTTCGCCAATCGCTACGAGTTCTATGCCCGGGCCTGCTGGGTCTCTGATCCCGAATCGAAGGGCAAGGTGGAAAACCAGATCGGTTACGTCAAAGGGGATTTCTATTACGCCCGGGAGTTTACAGATCTCGAGGATATCAATACCAAGGCATTGGCCTGGTGTGACCAGATCGCCAACGAGAAAACACACGGCAGCACCGGTGAAGTGCCTTCCGCCCGGTTGGCGGAAGAAGTACAGGCCCTGGCTCCCTTACCGGACCACCCCGTCCCGGTATGTATCGAGGCGACGAGGGTGGTGAGGAAGGATAACACCTTTTCTTTCGAAACCAACCAGTATTCCGTCCCCTCACACCTGGGACTGCGAAAGATCAAGCTCTTGGTATACTCCGACCGGCTAGAACTCTATTCCCATGGGGAGCTTGTGGGAACACATCGCCGGCATAGGGATCGGGGCCGGTTGGTGATCGATGAAGATCACTACCGGGATCGCGAGGCGGGTCCCAGGAAGCGCCAGAGCCGTCTTCAAGAGGATTTCGAAGCCCTGGGCCCCATGGCTCCCGAATATCTCAGGGGATTGGCCCGTGAACGCGGATCCGGCCTGCGCGATCAGGTGCAGGATATCCTATCGTTGCGGGAGGATTACGCCGACTCCGATATCCACGACGCCCTGGTGAGGGCTACCAATTTCGGCAAGTATTCCTATGGCACCATCAAGGGCATCCTCCAAAGATGGTCCCAGGATCCCAGATCGTTACCCGAGGATCCCCGCAAGCAGGGCTCTGAAGGGGATTATCATGGCCCGATGGTGGATGTGCAAATCCGTGGTCCCGAGGAGTACGCGAGGCTTTTGGAGGCGAGGGACTGATGGATTGGGATACGCTCAACACCGATCTCAAGCGGCTGAAACTGCGGCGCATCCGGGAGTTACTGAGCCAGGAGGCTATCGGGGAAGCTCTCTCCTCCTTCGAGGATCCCATCGAGATGGTGGGGTACCTCATCGGGGAAGAGGTGTCCGCCAGGGACGAAACACAGCGGGAGAAAAGGCTCAAGGGGGCGCGCTTCCCCGTCGAGAAAACGCTGGAAGCGTTCGATTTCGGAGCCGGGGTCTCCATCTGTGAAGAAGCCATCCGATCCCTTGAGAACATGGAGTTTCTCGCAAACCGCGAAAACGTCGTGTTCCTTGGCCCTCCCGGTATCGGCAAGACACACCTCGCCATCGGCTTGGGCACGATAGCGGTAGAGACCGGTTACAGCGTACGCTTCATCACCGCAGGGCGGCTCATCGATGCACTCTACGCTTCACTGGCGGACGGAACCTTCAAGCGGGAACTGAAGCGGCTGGCGGGTTTCGATCTTCTGGTGATCGATGAGTTGGGATTCCTAAGCCTTGATCGCACTGCATCGGACCACTTCTTCCAGGTGATTAACGCCGCCTACGAAAGACAGTCGGTCATCCTCACCACCAACCGACCCTTCCAGGAGTGGGCGGCACTCTTCGATGATGCCATTACCGTCTCCGCTATCCTGGACCGACTGCTGCATCGCGCCCATATCTTCAACATGAAGGGCGAAAGCTATCGACTCAGAGGACACGCAACCGCTACTTCGGAGGAGGTGAAACATCTGGCCTGAATTCCCCAAAACAGCGCTCGAAAAATGGGGACGCTACATGGCCGGAAAATGGGGATCCTGAAATGGCCGTTGACACTTCGAGACACTGACCGATCGCGACGCGGACATGGAAACGCAGCCCATGCTCGCTACAGAGTGGTCCGTGATCAGTGATGATAACCGCACCTGGGAATT
>Ga0207421_10004949_pt1 | contig 15144 bp, 17 predicted proteins | sample SodLakKL_010_SED_4_FD_187542 | JGI IMG/M metagenome (GOLD analysis project Ga0207421, IMG submission 187542) | Alkaline sediment microbial communities from Lake Tanatar, Kulunda Steppe, Russia - 8KL_010_SED (SPAdes) (version 2) | ecosystem: Environmental > Aquatic > Non-marine Saline and...
AGAGAGATCGATACTTGAAAAGGATATAGAAGCAAATAGGGTTAATCTATCCCTGATACCAAAATCGATCAAGATGCTGAGGGTGATCGATATAGATGGTTACGATATATGTCCCTGTGCGGGAACACATGTTCGTAACACAGAAGAGATCGGAGGAGTGAGGATAACTGGAGATGAAAACAAAGGTAAGGATAAACAGAGGATATACTACGAACTACGCGAATGAGTCTCAACTGAGTGTAATACTAGATTTTAGATCCCTCTAGCAATAAATCAATGACTTTTAGGATACGGTCGAAAGATATATTTTACACCCTGACAATCATGGATAGAGTCTTCGAAGAGGAGATAAAGAGCTTCGGAAATCGCTAAAACAGAGATATACACTGTGATCGGAGATAATTGAGATATGATGGAATACGTATCATTCGTAAAAAAGGACATTTTCAAGGATGCATATATGGCTTTGTTGACCCTAGCTCCAGCTTTCGTTGTATCCATGTTCATCATAAGTATGGGATCCGACGTGTACAGAGCTGTCTCTGCTGTTTTGGTCAATTATTACTTCGCCATCGGTGTCGGATGGATATCATCCCCAGTGGTGGGTTTATCAGCCGGCCTAGGACCATTATCATTACTTCTGATATTGGTTTTCGTTGCTATGCAGGGTTCTTTTTTCATAAGCTTCAACTACGACCTTCTGGAGAAGGTACCTTTGATCGGTAGATTAGTCAAAAGGGTAAGAAGAAAGGCTAACGAAGTCATAGAAAAACACTCTCTATTAGAAAATGTAAGTTACATAACCATATTCTGGCTAATGTTCATCCCTCTATATGGAACAGGTCCCATGTCTATGAGTTTGATCGGCCGAATACTATCTCTAGAATGGTGGAAGCTTTGGATCACCATCAGTTTATCGGTCATTACAAGGTATTCCCTGGTGATCAGTATAGTTTATTTTGGTTTATTTTGATCGTTAAAGAAGAGCTTTATTCACGAAGCGATGTTCTCTTCCCTATGGTCGCAAATAAAAAAAAAGTGCGCAGTAATGGTGACCATTACTCCTTTTTACAATTTCTTCACTAGCGTTCAGAAATATGTAAATGCTCCCGCGTCAGAAAAATATGGGATATTTTTCCACTAGGTCGCATTTTTTCAGAAAATAAAAAAGTGCTCCCGCCGGGATTCTACTCGTAATAACTCGTTCAACTCGTTATTTCAAGTGCTCGTAAAACAAGTTTTACTCACGAACCGAGGTTCTCCTCCCTATGGTCGCAAATAAAGAAAAAATGCTCCCGCCGGGATTCGAACCCGAGTTTTTGGCTCGAGAGGCCAAAATGATTGGCCGGACTACACTACGGGAGCGGGTTGAAAGAAAAGTCGTTCAGCAAGATTCTAGGTTGTTACTTGCTACACGTTAAATCCTACCAAAATACTTTTGATATTTAATGATTTCCACAACCATCCAATAAATCGGAAATTTTCACGTTGGTTAAAGCGTAAAGTTAAAATCCAACAAGCACCTAACCGGATTCCAAGCCGCAGTAACTCAGTTGGGAGAGTGCCACGCTGAAGACGTGGATGTCGCCGGTTCAAGTCCGGCCTGCGGCACTTTAAAGGTTTTGATCTAGTGTATGTCAGATATGAAAGAGATGGTAACCAAGCCTTCGGGTCGGTTGGGTCGATAATATGATAATTTATGGAAGAGGCTTATCGTCAGGAACATCGAAGGGAACACTAGTTTCTTTAGATGAACTGAAATCGGTATCTCATAATAGTGGGGATGAGATATGTTTTTTTAACCGTGTTCGGGATAGAGATTTCAAACCCTCGCTTTTAAAATTGAATAAAGATGCAAATAAAAAACCTAAAGGTTTGATCACAGATAAGGCTGGAGATGATGTCATCGATTTTGCGAATGATTCAAATATCCCATTGGTTGACAATATTCAATTGGACATACTTAAAGAAGGGGATCGAGCAATAATAGATGGTTGTAATGGAACGGTAAACCTATCAGATGTCAAGGAGCAGCCTGTTGTGACCGTTTTTCTACAGAAAGGTGGCAAGATATTGTTATTGAGGAGAAGCGAAGACGTCGGTAGCTACAGAGGTAAATGGGGTGCGGTATCAGGTTATCAAGAGTTGGAACCTTTAGAACAGGCCATGGTGGAGATCGAGGAAGAAACTAGTATGGAAGCAAAATACATATGCAAGGGCGAACCTGTTTTGGTGAGATACCAAGATATAGTTTGGAGGGTTGAGCCGATGTTGTTCGAAACCCAGGATGAACCTAGTTTGAACTGGGAAAACACCATGTACCGTTGGGTAGAACCGGAAAAGATAAAAGAATTAGATACTGTACCTAAATTATGGCAGGCTTACGAATCTGTAAGGAGATCTAAAGATGCGAATAAAAACAGATGATGGTATCAAAGATATGAGGGCGGTGTGGAGGGAAGGAAACATCGTAAAGATGATAGATCAACGATATCTTCCCAACGAACTGATTATTTTTTCAGCTAAAAACGCTGACGATATACACATGGCAATAAAAGAGATGGTTGTGAGAGGGGCCCCATGCATCGGTGTTACGGCAGCCTATGGTATGGCACAGGCTTTTGAAAAACGGGTTGATACATCAGAGGCCGCTTCTAAGATAAAAAGTGCAAGGCCGACAGCCTACGACCTTTTCTATGCTGTGGATCACATGCAGGAACAGGTCAAACAAGGGAAGGATCCAAGTGAGGCGGCTGACGATTATGCTTTATCAGTGATAAACAAATGCCGTGCTATAGGTGAGAACGGTGCTAAAATGATAGAGGATGGTCATAACATCCTGACTCATTGTAACGCAGGTGCTCTAGCGACTGTAGATCATGGTACAGCACTAGCCCCTATGAGGGTAGCAAAAGAGCAGGAAAAAAATATATTTGTCTACGTTGACGAGACCCGACCTCGTTTACAGGGTGCCAAACTCACTGCATGGGAATTATACAATGAAGATATAAGGCACACCGTGATAGCAGACAACGCCGCCGGCCACTACATTCAAAGGGGACATATAGACATGGTGATCGTTGGGACCGACAGGATAGCGGCTAACGGAGATATCGCCAATAAGATCGGTACCTACGAGAAAGCTGTAGTCGCTAAAGAGAACGGAGTTCCCTTTTACGTCGCAGCACCGGTGACCACCTTCGACCCGAACACCGAATCAGGTATGGATATACCCATCGAGGAGAGGGATCCTAAAGAGGTTACCATCATGGATGGTGTGAGGGTTGTTTCACCGGGATCGAACGCAAATAACCCGGCCTTCGATGTTACACCCTCTCGGTATATTACAGGCTATATCACGGAGAAAGGTATCTACACTCCCGATGATTTGGAAGATATGTTCGATTGAGTCCTGGGCATCTTAGAGATAGTTTGCCAATAACTCCTTCAGATCATTCTTTGGTAGAGCTCCGATTGCTTTGTCTTTGAGTTCTCCGTCCTTGAATATCAACAACGTGGGGATGGAAGAAACTCCGTACTCAGCGCTTTTATCCTTGTTCTGATCTACATTCAATTTTCCGATGGCGACTTTACCGCTCATCTCGACTGCCAACTCCTCCAGCACCGGTTCCATCATCCGACATGGTCCACACCAGGCCGCCCAACAATCTACCATTGCCACAGGATAATCGTTCACGAATTCGTCCATATCTTCGTCCGTCACATCGACGGGTTCTTTAGGCCATGTTTCACTCATATTTCATCACCTTGGTTTTGTAAATTATGTGCATAAACAACACACACCCTAATAAAACTTTCCCATCTCACGGCTTGCCTTTAGATTCACCCCTTACGATACCCGAAGCCACTATGTGACTGATCCTTAAAGGTTCGGGTAATCTACCTCTTATCGAGAATAGTTTCAACATCCTTATTGCTTCTTCTAGTTCGACTCCCTCTACCTGGATATATATTGGCTTGTGAGGGGTATCGACTTCGTGTATATCTCCCCTATCTACCAGTGAAAATCTATCCTTCCAATCATCAAAACGCCCCTGCATGGCTATCTTGATAGTTTCGAAATCCGGTTCTTCTCGTGAAACACTGATCACGGGTATGTTCGTTTCCATGAACAACTTATCTAGTTCGATGATGTTGAATCCACCTACGGCCATCCCGTCTGTGAAGATCACCTTTGCCTGGTCGGAAAATCTAGAATTAACGATCATATCTATGATCTTATCAGTTGCATCCGTTCCGTCCACCTCTACATGGGTAGACAAAATACCTTCTAGGTAATTCGGAGCTCTAGTAAGATTACCTACTACCATCACCTCCTCGTCAGAAAATTTGAAAGGTGAATCGTCTATTCCTATTGCCCGGATGTTGGTTTTCAAGTCGATCACCTACATCAAGGAAAGATCTCCAGTGATCTCATCGATCAAATTCTCCGGACCAGGTCCAACACCCAAACATGTTTTGGTACCTGGAGATACCTCTGTTAGTCCTGCATCTGAAACTTCCATGGCGACTACATCTCTCTTTTTAGCCATCTCTTTCAGGAAGTGCATATGTTCTAGATCATCGCAATATACCGCTACCTTCTTTTGACCCTCAGCGGACCATTTTGAAAAATACTTGCCTCGTTTTTTACTCTCCAAAGCACAAAGAACCGATGCGTGCCCTGCCTGAACTGCGAGTTTACCTTTAGATAATTTCAGGTCCTTGCGAAATACGAGTACCATCTTATATTTAAATTTCAACTGTATCACCTAATATATGTCTTCAGCCCTCATCTTCTCAAGCTTCTTCAACCTATCATCTACCTCCCGTAACTCCTCCTCGGCCTTCTTCTTCTTATTTTGATAATGATCTCTGATGCTCTTAGCCTGGGCCTTGCTCTTCTCCCTTGCCTCTTTGATCTGGTGTTTTAGCTGCTGTCTTCTTCTTGCCAGTTTCTGCATCTCATGGAGTATGTCTTTGTCGTCGGTATAATTAAAATCTTCAGGGCCAGGGGGAGGGGGTGCGGGTCTTTCTAAAGACTGATGTAGAAGTCCCATCCATTGATATGCACCTTTGTACCAACCAACTATGAAAAATACCACGGTGATGGTGATCAGAGAGATCCATATGTTCTGTTCTACGAAATAACCCATCTCACCGTGATCAACAGGTATCGAGCCTAGGAAAAATCCGACCAATATAGTAGTAACTATGCTCATACCCATGCCAAGGGTTATGCGGTAAAGCATATCGAACTCCTTATCCAGTTCACCTTTTCTCGGAAATAGAGCGTTCACAATGGTAAAGCCCGGAAGAAAGAAGATGAATAAGGTCGCTACTATCAGTCGTAATACCATTTCCAGAGGCAATCTATGTAGATATAAAAAGGTTTTTTGGTATCATTCACTCGACCCTGTCGAATTCATCGTATATCTCGCCCAACAATTCCTCAACGATATCTTCAAGAGTGATAAGGCCGTCGAACTTTCCTCTTTCATCGACCACTACCCCCATGTGGATACGGCTTTTTCTCATCCGCTGGAATACTTCGGTTATATCATCTTGATTCTTCACTAGCATCGGTACCTCTCTTGCATATTCACCCATGGTCCCGATCTCTTCTCCAAGAAGGTCCTTGCTGTACAAGATACCGATGATCTGGTGGGTTCCATGTTTGGCTACAGGTATCCTGGTAAAACCATGTTCTTTGATGAACTCCACTCCCTCGTCCACGGATATTTTTGAGTCTAGTACGAAGCTCTGGTTTTTTGGTACCTTCACCGATCTCACCTTAACATCTCCAAACCAAAACGCCCGGTGGACGATGTGCTTCTCTATGGACTTTATCTGACCTTCTTCTTCTAGTATCGATGCCAGATCCCTAACGTCCGATTCGGTCACATGGATCTTCTCGTTCTTGGTTTCCCCACCGAGCAATCTTATTATCCCATTGGATATCTCACCCAGTGCGATGATCAGAGGATAAAATATCCTTGAAAGATAATAGATAAACGATGCGTTCTTTATGCTGAAGTGTCTTTTGTTCTTGATCGCGAAGCCCTTGGGGGTGATCTCTGCGAATATGAGTACTAGGATGGTTAGCACACCCACCGCTATGGATATACCGAAATTTCCAAGCAGGTCATAGGCTAATTTTGTAGCTATCGCAGATGCAGTGATGTTGACAAGGTTATTACCTATCAAAATGGTGATTATAGTGCTATCCATATCGGATCTCAGCTTTATGATTATATCGATGTGTTTCTCGTTATCCATCTTCATCTTCGCTAGATCCACCTTGGATAATGCAGTTATAGCCGTTTCAGCGCCTGAAAACCGTCCGCTGAGATAGATCAGAACCGCCAGGGAAACCAGATATACAAGATGTATCATATCCATGTTCATACACATCTTTCGATCATCGTTTTCAGGATAATAGTCCTATTAAATATTCTTTGCTCATCTTTAGTGCTTCTAAAGAGCGTCCTTCGATCACCCAATTACCTTCATAGTTAGTTGATTTGGATAGAACGTTTGCAAAGTCTATGTTTCCTTCGCCTAATGGCAGGTGTAGGTCATCCTCACCATGGTTATCGTGTATATGTATGTTTACGGGATCGAACTCTAGAAAGTCATCCAGCCTTCCAGTCGTGTTTGCATGCCCTATATCAAAACAGAATCCCACGCCGGTTTTTTCTGTGAAATAGCGTATCTCTTCAGGAGTTATTCCTGTGGTGGGGAAGCACGCCGGCATGTTCTCTAAAGCTATCATGATCCCACTGTCATCGGCCAGTTTTTTGATGGTTATCAACGAATCCAACAAAGCATCTTTCGTTCCAGACCATTCTCGTGCCATGGGTGAGTAAAGACCGGGATGTACCGTCAACATCTCACTATCAATCATCACAGACAGATCTATAGCTTTCCTTATCTCATCTATGGATGCCTTTTTCATGGAACGATTCAAACTGGATATATTTATATCGTTAAAGGGTGCGTGAACTTGGATCTGTAGGTTACTAGTCGATAAAGTGTCCTGGATCGTTTCTCTGTGGTCCCAACCGTGTTCGGCCTCGGCTAAAAACTCCCAACCTTCGAAACCGTCTTCTATCTTTTTGATCACTTCATCGAAAGGTCTAAAGCAAAATAGGGGATTGGATGCTATTATCATCGAGATACCTCTGTACAAGTCAACTCTTCGATGACTCCTTTGATCCTCTCCGAAGTGATTTTTACAGTTATCCCGCCCAGTGGCTGCTTGCCCTGGAAAAAGTTGACCCGTCTACTGCAGGAAGCCTGTTTGGAAAGAACGAACTCACATGTGTCGGAACTTACATGTGCCATCATGTGCATCCTGGCCGTATCTCTGATCTTCAGATCACGAAGAATTTCTGAAAATCTGTAAAGAGATCTAGTATCTCCTATCACCATATCATCTTGTATGTCCCAATCTGCCTCTGGGAACAATTTGCTAAGGCATGATACCAATATCTTATAGTCCTCAGTGGGATAGATCGGTGCCCGTATCTCCGCCCGATAGTCTGATGTTTCCGATTCCATCGAATATGAACTCCTCGTTCATGTATATATAGATTGACCTACTTATTACCCTTTAACATATCATCCACCCTCGTTAGGATCTCTGGTGTGATCTGCCGTACATCCTGTTCTTTTGCTGCCCTGTTATAGAGTTCGAAAAAGTTGAGGGGACCCTTCACAAGACCTACTATTTCATCCCTGGAAACTTCGTTCGATAGATCCATGATCTTTACCATCCTTCCCGATAAAAAATGTCCGGGTGGGAGACCTCTGCCCCTTTCATCCATTGTGAATCCGTTGTACGATCTGGCTATTTCTTCCTGAGTTCCAGAGAGTATATCATCCAATAGTCTTTCAAGCATATCGAAGAGGTCGTCCATGGCCCCCTCATATTCCGAGATGAGTTCGTTGTGTTCCTCATCACCTTCCACCTTTGTTATCGCTTGTGGAGAACAGAAAGCATTAGCTAGCCCTTCACCCACCAGATACGTAAGAAGGTTTACCATATGTTTTTTCCTGGGATCTACTGAAGATCTCAGCCCCTCGATCAGAGGGTCTTTACTCCACCAGTACTCCGCACCCATATGATGGAGTTCGTGAGAAAATGTATCTGGCGAGATAGCTGATGCATCAAAGTATACCAGGGATAGATAGACAGTCCCATTACGGAACATCCCTCCGTTGAAACCGTCGATGGTCACTATCATGACGGGATCCAGGTATGTATCATCGGGTAAATACTCCAAAGCATCCTCTTGTGCACTTTCCCAATCGTAATTTTTTATCTCTCTTATAGCGGTACGCATCCTGTCTGGTTCCCCGAGTGCTTTTTTAAGACCGAAGTGGATCTTCTCCTCCCAGAGGTTTAGGTCGGAACGAGGTTTCTCCGGCAGTGCCTTCAATATCCCTCTGAATCTTTCCTGCCGCTCGGGTACCCAGTCATACGCATCGAGCCATCTTTGAATGTCCGGATGTGATATCACATCTGAAGCGCTCTCTAGGTCACCTTCCAACTTATCGAGCAATAGTGAAACACCCTCGGTTCTAACTTTCATGTTTCCAAATATATCTACGACGATAAATAACCTTTTCCTGAGTCAAGAGATCCGAATGTGCTATTGAATCTTAATTAACACTATCCATCAATCTCGGTGTAAAGTACAGCTGATATGGCGGTTCCGGGCATGGGGTTGTACCATTTACCTTCGATCTCGAGTAGAAATAGGTCGTCAAAATCTCCTAGGTCCGCCACCCAATAGATGGGAGAATCCTCATCGACTGTAGCGTCCCAATCGAGTATTATCGTGCACATATCACTGATATCGCCCTGGAAGTATTCACTATCGTTCAACATCTCCATGATCTCTTCAGACTGTGTTCTATTGTCTTCTTCCATATCTTCGAGGTAGATCAGCTCTTCTATCTCGTATGACTCCACATATGCTTCCCCATCATCTATGGCGGACTTCATATCCTCTAGATACTCCTTGAATTCTTCTTCTTCCATCGGGATCTCTTCGAATACATCGTCGCTCAAGAATTCGTTATCCACCAACAACTCCATAAATAACTCTCCATCCTTGTTATTGATACTTTCGACGAAAGAACTCATCAGCGCTTCTGGAGTTCCAGAAGTATCGTCTTCAACACATCCGGATGTTAACAATACTGTGATGAGAAGTGTTACCATAACCACGCAACTCAGAAGCTTATCCATTCCTTTCATTTCGGGCATTTTAGATTTCAAATCAAACCACGATTACAAGATGGGGGGGTCATCACTAATAAACCTATTTGATTTTGAACTATACATATTTTGAAAAAATAAAAAGCGAGTTCAAAGTAGAGGAGACTTGAATATGAATTTCATCTTATAGATCACAACATACCTTTACGATTCATTTCGACCAGATAGCTATCAGCCGATCGCCAGTCGTCAGCAGCATGGTTGAACAGTACGGTAGCCCTTTCCTGGGCTTCGTGCACCACTTCTTCCTCATCTATATGAACGAACTCCCCGTCAAGTAATACTATCTTTCCGCCGATGATGACATTATCCGCCTGATGGGTAGAATACGCAAGGTTAGGGACGTAATTGTGGAATGGAATATCAACAGAGGGGGTCTGATGTGTCTTCGATAGATCGACCATAATCATATCGGCTAACTTACCCTCTTTGATAGATCCTATCTTATCGTCCATACCTAATACTTCTGCTCCACCTTTACAGCCCAACCTCAGAGTTTCCCACGCTGGTAGAAGGGTCGGGTCTTTGTACATGGTCTTTGTGAGAACAGATATGGTCCTCATCTCTCTGAACATGTTGTGGGTTCCGGGACCGGGAGCCTGATCCGTGCCCAGGCCAACGGAACCACCGGAGGATAAATGATCCCACACCGGAGGTACCATCCCATCTATCATGGCTATGGAACTAGGGCAGCCTACCATCCCTACATCGCTTTTGACCAGAAGTCCTCTCTCCTTTTTAGTCGTATCATGGCAGTGTACAGCTATCAGATCGGAATCCAGCATATCCCATCCATCCAACACATCCACAGTACTCTTCTCGTATCTACCGTACACCTGTAACCGCTCACGTTCCCCCTGGGCAACGTGCATGTGGATCTTACAATCACGCTCTTTCGCCTTCTCTTTGACCTTCAGCATCGTTTCAGAGGATACCATATCAAGGGCCTGAGGGCCGTACAGGATGTCCACAGATCCTGAGTCCTTATATGATTCATACAGTTCATCGGTCCTTTTCAAAAGTGCCGATCCTTTATCAGGGTCCAGCTCGTACAGATCCTTTGGGCCTAATCGCGTCCTCTCGGATACCACTTCGTTGATGGTCTCCGCTGCGGCCACACGTACGCCGAAGGGTTCGTACACCTCCTCTATCAGCACTCTAACATCGCTTGAATACTCTCCAAATGTGGTTATACCTGATCTAAGACCCTCTAATACCCCCAGCTTCGATCCGATGATGATATCATCCATCTTCATCCTCCTTGTAAGGGGTGCTAACGCCTTATTCATCCATTCGATCTCAGGAACATCCTGGGCTCCTCCTCTCAAGATAGTCAAACCCGTGTGTGTATGCGCGTTGACCAAACCAGGCATGGTGACGTGACCGCTGCCGTCGATCACCCGTTCTACGCCCTCCAGGTCTATATCTGCAGTTTTTCCTACCCATTCTATGCGTTCGGTAAAACGAACAGCGCCGTCATCTATTATACCCAATCCATCTCCTTCAAAGGTCAACAGCTTCGTATCGATTATCGCGGACTCCATGGATATCACGGTTATAACTACACGATAATATTAAGACCTTTTCAGTCATAAGTTCATGAGTTCTTTCCTAATATCTTTTAGTGCCTTCTCCAACGCATACCTGAAAACGACTCGAGGGATCTCGTCAACGTTCTCTTTTAAATAATCGTAAACCTCATCCGGATAACTCAGGTATGCATATTTGAGCAGCCAACCGACACCTTTCTGCACATGAATCTCATCATCATCCTTCAATCTACCTACTACCTTCAACACCTTCTCCCAACTGAAATGAACAGAGAAACTCCTAGATGATCTGAGTAAGCTGACTGGTGCCGCTCTTCTAACGAACGTTTTTGATGAATCACACCACCGCAAAACGTTCTTGAATAACTGGGGATGCTTCTCCAACATAGGGTTCAGAACTCTATAGCAGAGAACGTCACACTGTCCCCAGGTGTGTATGTGCTCGTACAACCACCTTTCATAGTATCCCATATATCGTAGTTCATACATCTGCTTCCTTTTGATCCATCTAGTCACCAACCAAAGGTAACTCCATCTACCTTCATCGACCAAGGAGTCGAAAACGTCGATCAACCCCTCCTCTGGTAGGTTATTGTAAACCATCCTGGCGATCTTATCCATATCTGATGAAGCCTCGATCTCTCTATCTATGACATCTTTGATTTGAGCTACTCGAGACGAAACATCCATAGATTCGCCAACAGATTCAGGTAGTATAACTGTTTCTAAAGGGAGATGGAAAACGCCCATCCTAATCTTTATATCGGGATAATGAATGATGGGTTCGTCGTTTGAGATCGATGAAACCATGAATAAAGAGGAACTTTTCAAGCTACTTGGAGCCGTAGCGGCTTTCGCCTCGGTGACGTTCTTGATCGATGAGTATATGATCAGTATCATTCCGAAATACCGGATCCCCGTTCTCAACGACATACTGGTATTTTTCGAGATTTTGAGCGTTTCGGTGATATGTACCATCCTCCTATGTATCATACTTGGGATAGCTTTTTGGAAAAAGAACGAAGAACGGTGGCTTCCTTTTCTTTTTTTATCCATAGGTCTGAGTGCGGTGGTAGCCATAGGTATCCAGCATCTTTTCGCGAGACCACGGCCAGAGGATATAGGGCTGGTAGGTGTAACACTACGACTATGGAGATACTCATTCCCCAGCGGTCACACCGCAGTGGCTTTTTCCGCAGTACCTATCTTACTTAAGGTACTTCCTAAATTCAAACTCCTATGGTTTGGATTTGCAACTACCGTGGCAATATCTAGGGTGTATTTAGGTGCCCATTACATCAGCGATGTCATCTTCGGTGCCATCATCGGATATCTCATCGGGATGTCTATGTTGAATTACGAGGTGGCCGTTAAAGACCGAGAAGTGCGAAGACAGCTATTTCATGCCGCTATGGGGGTCTTCCTCGTCATATCGATCTACAGAGGTTTTTTCGATCAGATCGGTTCATACCCACCTCTGAGTTCACTTTATTTTATACCCGCGACCTCCAGAACTATCCTATCGATCCTCATGATCGGTGCTGTCTTGATATACACATCCATGAAGATGGACATACCGATAATATCGTGGTTTTTGGACCACTTTGAAAGACCGAGATTGAGGGAAGATTTTCCCGGCAAAGGTTGTTTTTTCTTCTTTGTAGGTGCCTTTATCATCTCACTTATCTTCGATAATAGTATAGTCGCCGCGTCATTACTCATACTTGCCATCGGTGACTCAACCTCCCACTTGATCGGTGCTAGATTCGGTAAAATTAAACATCCATTTAGCCGTGACAAAAATATCGAGGGTAACATCGCGGGGGCTCTGTTGAGCGGTTTGTTAGTCTCGATCATACTCCATCCCGTTATCGCTTTCACCACCTCATTTATCGTGATGTTCGTGGAAGGCATATACTTCACAGGGATATTTGAAAAATTGAACGAGGATAATCTCACCATACCCATATTATCTGCGGTACTGATCTTTATTCTCGATCATCTGATCGCCATATGAGCACGGGTATCGATCATCCCTTGTAGAAAGATACCTTTTACATCGAATCTTTATATACTCCGTTGACCATGATCAGCACTGATGAAAGGTTGCAGTATTATCCTATTTGACGATTTTGAAACACTAGATGCCTTCGGTCCGGTCGAGATAATCGGAAATATTTCATTGTTCTCCGAGGAAGATATCGATATCTCTTTTTATTCTTTATCAGGTGGAGTCATCACCAGCGCTCAAAGCGTAAAGGTGATGACACAACATATCACGGATATCAAAAAGGGGGGTGCATTACTCATACCCGGCGGATATGGAGTCAGAAGAGAACTCGATAATGAAGATATGATCCTCTTCCTAAGATCGATTGTAGAAGACGTGGACCACGTTCTGACAGTTTGTACGGGTTCCGTTCTATTAGCCAAAACGGGACATCTGGACGGTAGGAGGGCTACATCGAACAAGATGGTATTCGACTGGGTTACTGAACAAGGTCATGAGGTGGATTGGGTACCCGATGCTAGGTGGGTTAAAGACGGTAAATTCTACACCTCATCCGGCGTCACAGCAGGTATGGATATGACTCTAGATTTCGTGAAAGATACCTTCGATATGGAGACCGCTGAAAGTATCGCTGAATATATGGAGTATCTCTGGAACAAAAACAAATATCTCGATCCATTTTACAAGGTTCATAAAGGTTAATAGATAGTTAGACATCTCGGTGAATGGAATAAATGGAGACACACGGTAAACCAAACAACATAATCCTGATAACCATCGATTCTCTGCGGTGGGATACTCTGCCCAAGATGCCCGAGTTATGGTCTATGGCCAAGGAGAACGCTTACTTCACCAGAGCATACACCAACGGTCCATCGACTCCGTTCTCTTTTCCCAGTATATTCAGTCTTAACTACGATCCTATGAAAGAAAGGATCAGGATAAGAGAACCCACCCTTGCAGGATACCTGAGGGGTAAAGGATATCGCACAGCGGGTATCGTAGCCAGTAATCCATATATTTCTTCACTCTCAGGATATCAGAATGGTTTTGATCACTTCAACGACCACATCAGCACTGCTGGAAGGGAAGTAAAAGGAGAATTATGGAGATATCTGCAGAGGCTTCCTGACTGCGTTCAAAATCTTAGAGACATACACCGTTGGTACTTTAAGCAGGATGTAACATCTTCTTTGAGCGCTGAGGTGGTCACCGAGGAATCGATAGATCTTATATCTACATCCAGACGACCTTTTTTCATCTGGATACATTATATGGATACCCATTACCCATACACACCTCCGAGAGAATATTCAGAATATTCTATATCTGAGATAGCTGAATTGAATAACTTTAGAAAAAAAAGAGAAGCAGATGATTCAAAGGAGACAAGGATGCAGGTCGAGCGTCTGAAAGTACTTTATGAGGACTCCGCAAGGTGGTTAGATGAGAAACTATCAGATCTGTTCGCATACCTTGAGCAGAGTGGCCTTTGGGAGAACACTGATATGCTCGTAACTTCAGATCACGGAGAGGGATTCGGTGAGCATGGTTTTCTAGGCCATCCGTCTCAACTGTACCAGGAGGTGGTGAAGATCCCTCTGGTCGTGAAAAAAGAAGGGCTCTTTGGAAAACATGATGAACTTGTGGAAACCCGCGATATACCATCCATGCTCTCCTATTCTGGTTGCGAAATTGATAAAACAGGAGACAAGGGGATCATACCGCTCAGAGCTAGACATGCCGGTGGAAGAAGCTGCATGAGGAAGGGGATCAATCTGATAAGCGATCCTGAAAGTCTTGATTACGGCATCTGGGGTTTTGCTACAGAGAAGTACAAATTCATCTTCGATGAGGAACGGGATGAAGTTGAGCTTTACGACCTGGAAACAGATCCAGGAGAAAAAAAGGACATATCTATGGTTGAAGATGCGGTTGTATCAAAGTTTTTAAAGATGATTCTAGGATCTGGAGCTTTTTCATCTGGAAAATGAACGAAGAAGATATAAAAAAAGAAAACATTGGCCGAGTATAACAGCCAATTAGTTTTTTATATCAATTCTAGGTTCTAAGAATGTTTATGCTTTTTGGAACACCATCTTATATGTGTATGTTTCGCCGTACATAGTCTCTTCTATAGTGAATGTTAGTGTGCTGCCGCTTATGCTGTAGGATATTTCTTCGGTGCCGTCAGGATCCGAGATCTCCAATATGCCGCCACCTTTATCTTCCCATTCGAAATTTTCCCTATATCCAAACATTTCAGATTCTCCGGTCCCATCACTGTTGAACTT
>Ga0207421_10004950_pt1 | contig 15142 bp, 16 predicted proteins | sample SodLakKL_010_SED_4_FD_187542 | JGI IMG/M metagenome (GOLD analysis project Ga0207421, IMG submission 187542) | Alkaline sediment microbial communities from Lake Tanatar, Kulunda Steppe, Russia - 8KL_010_SED (SPAdes) (version 2) | ecosystem: Environmental > Aquatic > Non-marine Saline and...
GTCATTCGCTCCGGGTCACTCCCTGCGGAACGTAATGGCTCCTGTCCTGGGTGCTTCAAGGGTGAACTTGTGGATGCGATCATCGCTGTTGCGTTCAAATCGGATATCCCACCGGTCCACCCGGAATCGGTCTTCGGCGGACCAGACCAGCCGTTGCTGATCGTCCTGCGGGTCGCCGTTCATACGTTTCAGGTACAGGTCCCCATCCTCCAGGATGACGGAGAAGGTGACACCAAGCGACTCGCTGGTGTACTCACCGGCAAACTCTTCGAAAATTTCTGCGAATATGTGACGCAGGTAGAGGTCGGCGACCTGGCGTGAATAGGCGGCCGGACTGATATCGCTTTGATTGCAGAACACGATGATGGCCAGATTTAAATCCCTGAAATGCATGTAATTTGAACGAAATCCCATGTAGCTTCCTCCGTGACCGATGGTGACAAGGTCGCGGTACACGCCGTGCCGCAGCCCTGTTCCGTAGTTGATGGAATCCCGGCGGGTGGTAAAACCGGGGCGGGACATGACTTCGGTGAAATTGTCCAGATGCGACCGGTTTTCGATGAAGTTGGCATCCCACAGGACGAAATCATTGATGGTGGTGAAGAGGCCGCGCGCGCCGACGCGTTCCATATTGCCGCGGTAGAACTGTCCGGGGCCGCGGGATGTGGGCCGGTAGCTGATGACCCGGTCGGGCACGATCATTTCGGTGTCGTCGTGCCAGTGGGTGGCGTGCATGCCGATGGGCTCGAAAAAGTGCTTGTGGGTATACTCGCGCAGGGTCATTCCGGTGACGTTTTTTGCGAGGATGGACATCAGGAAATATCCGCTGTTGCTGTACAGGAATTCGGATCCGGGCTCGAAATTGAGGCGTTGCTGGTGGCTTAGCATGACCAGGGCGTCCTCATTGGTGGTGGTGTTGTCGAGTCCGATATCCGCCAACGCAAGCAGATTGTAAATGTCGCGGAGCCCGGAGGTATGGTGGATGATCTGGCGCGCATTGATCGGTTTTTCAAATTCCGGAAGTTCGGGGATGTAGGTGCGCAGGTCCTCCTCGAGATCCAGCACGTCTTCCTGCGCCATCATCATGAGGGCGGCGGCGGCAAACTGCTTGGAAATGGATGCGATCATGAAGCGGGAGTCGGGGCGAATCGGGATTCCGTAATCCAGATTGGCTGTGCCGTATCCTTTTGTGAAGATCGGTTCGCCGTTGCAGACTACGCCAACGGCACATCCCGGGGTATCCGGTCGATTGAAAGCGAAGAAAATACTGTCCATGTCGGTCTCGGAGACATGACTGTAATCCGGACGGAGAGGGTTGCTGTCCGCGGCCCGGGAAATCATCGGATTCATCGCGAGGAACAGGCTTGCGACGGTCAGTAAAAGTACCCTGTTCATGTGTTCAAAATGTAGGATTTATAATGTAAGATGGAGTGTCCATGATGATTATAATCATGCCCTGTGTGTCCGGGATCATGCCCGGTCATGTTCATTTCATTATTGAAACAATTTTTGGGTCAAAGGTAAGGGATAAGGGGTTGGGGTGAGGAGTAACCCGAATGGAATTGTGTCAGGAAAATAGTATCAATCTCCGCTCAAATTTACAAGTGCCGTCTGCGGCATCGTGGTGATGCGCCCGTTTTCACGAACGGATTTCACGCACGGTTCCACCAGAAAAAAGTTGAGCCTCAAAAAAAATTGTGCCGGACGTGTAAGGATTTGGTACCTGTGTGCTCTAAGAGATATCGGGTGCCCAACAGGTGCATACCGGAACATACAACTATAAATCAAGGGTGATAAATCATGAAAAAAACGATCAATAATACCATGTTGTTTGCAGCGACACTTGTGCTGTCTGTTTTCCTCTTCACATTTTGTACCCAGACGGTGGAGGATCCGAAAGACAGTGAGGAAATTGTGAATTCTGATGAAATTCTCAGGCAATTTCAGACGGTTGGGCTACTCCATAACGAGATCATGGACGAGGTGCTCGATGATTTCAGGAATCATGACGGGCATTTTGAGGACATGGAAGGGTACTTCGACTTTCTTGAAGAATCCCTGGTTCGGAATTTATCTTCCAAGGATCTGCTTATTGGGATGAAGATTGAAGATATCCAGGCTTTGGTGGTTGATGAACTGGTCCGGACCCGGACCCATTATCAGGCCCATAAATACAAGGCATTGGAAAGTGAAAGTATCCTTCTAAGCGTAGTTTCATTATACGAAGGCATTTTATCGCCTAAACAAATTGATATACTCCGTCGAGTTGAGAATATCATAGATCATGCTTTGACTGTAGATGATATGATCATCTCGCTGGAGATGGTGAATAACAGCCCGGAAGTACATAGCCTGGACTATGAAGATCGTTTGGTAATTTACGCCGCAACGTCCGTGGGAATTGAATCTGCAATTTATTGGAATGCCAACTTTGAAAAATGGATTGAGGTACTTATGTACAATGACTCGTCAGACCTGAACTTCCAGAAAGTTGCCGGTGCTGGATTTTTCGATTCAATACAGTGGTTCAACGGGCGACGAATGATAAATACCGATGTAGCAACTGGAGTAGGTGGTGCTATAGGTGGATGCCTACAAGGTGCTCTTGCTGGTGGGGTTGGATGTATACCTGGAGGGATTACAGGAGGTTTAATTGGTGCTGCCGTAGGGTCGACTACTGATGCGGTATTGCAAATACTGAACAGATAGCACTGATTCTGACAAATAACTGCTTTTTAAATACAAACAGAAATAACCGGGTTTTAATGATCCAAACCCGGTTATTTCTTAAATATTAAGGAGGTTGCAATGTCATTACTGATTAGACAATCACTTCTTTTTGGACTGGGTATTCTTCTCATATCCCCGCTAGTTCATTATATACTGGGTGGCTTACATGATTTTGCCACCTGGGGTGCTCTTTACACCCATTATATGATAATCGCTGCTTTCTCATCACTTCTGTTTTTTTTAGTTCAGAAGCATTTACTCAAGAGAAGATCATCAAGAAGTAAATAAATAAATCAGTTTTTTCGACTGTCCGGCCTCAAGTAACTATGAAACCATGGACAGTCCTTAACCAATGGAGATTGTCATGCTTTTCAATGCAAAGTTCAGACTGATTTTTTACCCGTTGTTTTTCCTTTCCTTACCAGTAATCACTTACCTGCTGGATCATCTGGTTTGGTGCAATGAACACCTGTTTGATCAACTTTTATGGTGCGATGAATACTACAGTACCTGGGCCAGCCGGTTCAGATATTCGTTTATGACGGTCCTGCTCATTGGCCTGGTCGATTATCTTTCTTATCAATTCTGGTACAAGGGAAAATCGAACAAGAGATAGCAAAATCCTGCATTTGAATTCCCGGATCAGCCGGCATATCTTTCTCTCAAAAGACTTACCCGGCCAGCCATGCACCCTGTTGTCCACTTTTCCGAGCTCGGTACCGTTTCATATAATGAAGCCTGGAAACTGCAGGAACACCTGCAGCAAAAACTGATTGAAGGCAAGAGATACGCGTTGCCTTCAGGGGAACGGACTGCCAACGGGCTCGGCGATTCCGAAATATCGTCAAAGCAGGATTTTCTGCCTTCCGGATACCTCCTTTTCCTTGAGCATCCACACGTGTATACTATCGGCAAAAGCGGAAAATGGGATAATTTGCTTTTTTCTGATGACATCCTGAGGCAGAGAGGAATTGAGGTCGTAAAAACGGATCGAGGCGGGGATATTACCTATCATGGTCCGGGACAGCTTGTTGGGTATCCCGTTCTCGACCTGGAACAGTTTGACCTGGGTATCGCTTCCTATATCGAGCGGCTTGAAGAGGTGATCATCCGGACGGCCGGACATTTTGGCATTACCGCCCGCCGTATTCCTTCCCGGACAGGTGTATGGGTCGATAACAGCAAGCTCTGTGCAATGGGGATCAAGTGCTCCCGTTACGTCTGCATGCATGGCTTCGCTTTGAACATCCGAACGGACCTTGATTTTTTCCACGGGATCATTCCTTGCGGAATATCCGACGGCGGGGTAACCAGTTTTGAAAGGCTTTGCGGGCGGCCTCCTGATAAAAAGAGCGTTTCCGATCTCCTTCTGAACGAATTCCAGGAGATATTCAACTGCTCCATTGCCAGAAAAACCGGAACGGACCTCCAGCCGGATGTTTTCTGATCATTCCTTTTTCTGCTGCTAAGTTTGTTTCCGGCTCCAAAAGTTTACTTCTGACCCTAAAAGATTGCCGGAGCGTTGTTTGGACTTCTTCTCGCCGTTTCAAAACTCCTGGGAGCCCAACAAGGTTTCAATATCGTCCGGATGTCCTTATTTTACACTCGGTTATTATATGGTCACACCATAACCAAAAATCCGTCGACCGACTACCCTTAAAAATATTCGCAGTTTTTTAATGATCAAGGAACGCAACGTCATTTCAAGCCCTGTTCAAACCGAAAGGCAACAACCGAAAACCACTCCCTGTCAAAGCGGTTCAGGAACCCGCCCAACTGAAGTTACAGGAGTGGGAACGGGCACCGACGCGCCCGTTCGCGACCTCTCACGCAGCAAACACAAGCGCCGGCCCGACTGGCTTCGGTCACAGATTCCCGGAGGCAAGGTCTACAAGGAGATCTCCGATATCATTTCGGGCCACTCGCTCAACACGGTATGCGCAGAAGCCCGCTGTCCCAACATGGCGGAGTGCTGGAATGCCGGCACAGCCACATTTATGATCCTCGGGGATGTTTGCACCCGGTCATGTGGATTCTGCGCTGTCAAAACCGGCCGGCCGGTTCAGGGACTCGACTGGGACGAACCCAATCGCGTTGTTGAGGCCGCCAGGCTGATGGACCTGAAACATGTGGTCATCACCTCTGTCAACCGGGATGAACGTAAAGACGGCGGCGCACCCATCTTCGCAAAGACCATCGCGCTGCTGCGTGAAGAGATTCCCGGCGTCACCGTAGAGGTGCTTATTCCGGACTTCCGGGGGATCTGGGATGCCTTGCAGGTTGTGCTCGATGCACAGCCGGACATCCTCAATCACAATCTGGAAAGTGTGCCGCGCCTGTATCGCCGGGTGCGCCCACAGGCAAAATATGAACGCTCCATAGAACTTTTGCAGATATCCCGGGATCAGGGCCTCCGCACAAAAACCGGAATCATGGTCGGCCTGGGGGAAACACCAGCCGAAGTTTTCGAACTGATGGATGATATTACCGCTGTTGGTGTCAATATCATGACCATCGGGCAATATATGCAACCGACAAAAATGCATTTGCCTGTGGAAGATTACGTGCACCCCGAAATTTTTGAGACCTACAAGGACGTTGGCGAAAGCAAGGGAATTGAGCACGTGGAAAGCGGACCGTTTGTACGCTCATCCTATCATGCACATAAACATTTGACACCAAACACTTAGGTTGAACGCAAAAAAATCCTATTTTAAAAGATCGGATCATCTCTGATCCATAATCCCGCTCCGGATAAATTTACTTCAATTTTGTATGCTGTCATTTCTCCTCATTGTCATATTGAGCTATCTTCTCGGCTCTATCCCCACATCCATATGGGTGGGCAAGTTGTTTAAAGGGGTTGATATCCGGGAGCATGGAAGCGGCAATGCAGGAGCAACCAACACCTTCCGGATTTTAGGGTGGAAGGCCGGTGTAGCCGTAAGCCTCATCGACCTTGCAAAGGGATTCACAGCAGCTTACTACATCAGCCAGATTGGCTATATCACCGGCGGCGTGTTGCCTGAGATTGTAATTTTCGGCGTGGAGTGGGAAACCGATGTATTCATGAGACTCATAGCCGGAGCGGCTGCCGTCGGCGGACACATGTATCCTCTCTATGCTAATTTCAAAGGAGGCAAGGGCGTTATCACGGCTGCCGGGATGCTCTACGGCATCGAACCCATATCCATCACACTTGCGATCACCGTCTTCGCCATTGTGCTTTTTTCAAGTCGCTATGTCTCGCTGGCATCCATCACTGCGAACTTCTCCTATCCGCTTTTCCTGTTAATCCTGAAATACGGATTAGACCAACCCATCGACGGCAGCCTGATCGTCATCAGCGCCATAGTGGCAACAACCATCATCATTAAACACCACGCCAATATTCGAAGACTGATCCAGGGCAACGAAAACCGCATCCGGTCTTTCAAACCTGCAAAAGGCCGGTTAAACAAGGAGCAAAACTCGTGAATATCAGTATCATCGGTGCCGGAAGCTGGGGAACCGCACTCTCTGTGGTCGTCGCAGAAAAAGGACATCCGGTACGCTTATGGGCCAGAGAGCCGGAAATCGTTGAAAACATCAACAGGCACAATAAAAACGGCGTCTACCTGCCGGATGTCCGACTGCCCGATAACGTGACCGCATGGACCAGCCCCGCAGACGCCCTCAAGGATGCCGAGATCGTTGTATTCGCAACACCATCTCACGCTATCCGCAGCATGGCCGCTGAGACAAAGCCCCTTCTCAAAGGAACCGAACGTATCGTAACCGTCGCCAAAGGTATTGAGATGGATACCTTTTTGACCATGAGCCAGGTGCTCTCGGAGGTACTTTCCGATGTAGTCAGCGACGATTACATCGGAGTGCTTTCAGGACCAAGCCACGCAGAGGAGGTGAGCAGACACATGCCGACTACGGTAGTATCATCCTCCAACTCCAAACAAACGGCACTGATCATCCAGAAAGCATTCATGACCCCTCATTTCCGGGTCTATGTCAACAGGGACATAATCGGAGTGGAAGTTTCCGGTGCCGTTAAAAACATCATGGCCATTGCCGCCGGGATCGGAGACGGCGCAGATCTTGGCGACAATGCCAAGGCAGCCCTCATCACCCGGGGACTCGCCGAAATGCGCCGGCTGGGCATGCGTCTCGGTGCATCACAGGAAACGTTCGCCGGCCTGACCGGTGTTGGCGACCTTATCGTGACATGCACCAGCCGCCATAGCCGAAACCGCAACGTCGGATTCCGGATCGGGCAAGGTGAAAAACTGAAGGACATCATAAGCTCAATGAACATGGTCGCCGAAGGTGTAAAAACGACCCGGTCCGTTTATACCTGGGCAAAATCACTTAATGTCAACATGCCCATTACGGAGAAAGTCTACCAGGTGCTTTTTGAGGATCTTCCACCCCGGGAGGCCGTTCATCAGCTTATGACCCGGGATCCAAAAGAGGAGTTTATCTTTTAAGTATACCGGTTTCTGTTTCTGTTTCGTTAGGCCTTTGATTTTGATCTCGTTCTACAACAGCCATAATCAGATTTCTGTATTATGTATCAGCAAGCCCCCATACACAACTCCATGAGCTTGCGGGACCTGAAAAATCTGATCCGATCCGGTGAAGGGCTCATGCTCGAATTCAAAAGAGCCATCTCGTCCCCTGAAAAAATTGCCCGTGAAATCGCCGCTTTTGCCAATACGCATGGCGGACACCTGATTGTCGGTGTGGATGACGACCACACGATAACCGGCGTGGAAAGTTATCACGAACAGGATTTCTACCTTGAGCAGGCCGCACACGATCTCTGCACCCCCGCCCTCTTGTACAAAATGGAAGTGATCCCCTACTACAGCAGGGAAGTCCTGCTGGTCTATATTGAAGAGTCGGAAAACAAACCGGTTTCGGTGCGCAACGGACAGGGCAATGCCATCTATGTCCGGGTAGAGGACCAGAGCGTACGCGCCAGCGATGAAATGGCCGCCGTCATGCGGGCTCAGGCCTCAGAAAAAGGAATTACATTCCAGTATGGTCTCCACGAACAAAAACTTTTCCGCTATCTGAACGAATATCCCAATATCACCGTAGATCAGTATTCAAGCCTGGCAGATATCAACCGGAAAAAAGCATCCAGGATACTGGTAAACCTGACCACACTGGGTATCCTCAAACTGAATAAAAAAAATCAGGGCAACGTGTTCACACTGTCAACCTGAGCCGCATCCGGCACTATGGCTCGCATTTTCGGCCCGGACTCAACCCTCGTGAATGCCCGTGAATGACAGCATGGACAGACGCCATCACACGTCATCACAGATGCAACAGATATCCGAACAGGGGAACTTCCGGATGGTTGCATAACATTATATCTTTATAGACCATTTTCACTGCAAACACAGAAAACCAGAGACTTATACAACCATATGGAAGTTACAAATGGCAGCAGCTCGCCCACGGAGACGGAAATACCCGTCTCACTCACCGAGAGGGCTGCCCGGCAGGTAAAAAAAATTATCGAAGAAGAAAAGATACCCTCCGATCACATTCTGCGTATCGCCGTTAAGGGTGGCGGATGCTCGGGCCTCAGTTATTCGCTCGGATTTGACGGGCGCACGGACAATGACGAGTACTATACTACCCGGGGTGTGGATGTAATCGTTGACAAACGCCACATTCTCTATCTGAGCGGCATCTCCGTCGACTTCCACGACGGACTTGATGCCAGGGGGTTCGTTTTCAATAACCCCAATGCCACCAGCACCTGCGGTTGCGGCACCTCTTTCAGCGCCTGACAACGTATGGATGACCTGCACAAACATCTGAGACTGCACGCATTTGCCCTTGAGGACGATCTGATCCACCTCAGGCGCACCCTGCACCAGCATCCCGAGACCGGCTGGTCGGAATACAAGACCTCGGAAACACTGCGGGATCGCGTCGGCGAGAACAACCTGCCGGTGCCTGCCGATACGGCCGGCACCGGTTTCTATTTGGATATTGAGGGAGAATACGACGGACCGCTCATCGCCTACCGGGCGGATATGGATGCCCTTCCCATCCAGGACAGAAAAGAGAAACCCTACACCTCAAAACGAACCGGCTTCGGACATCTCTGCGGACATGACGTCCACAGCACCATCGCCTACGGGGTAGCCCGGCTGCTCCACAGACATCGCCATGAACTTCACGGAACCGTTCGCGTTTTCTGGCAGCCTGCCGAAGAGGTCACGCCAAGCGGAGCTCCCATGATCCTCGACGATGGCATCCTGGACGATATCGAGGCCATCTACGGCATCCACTGCGATCCGACGATTCCCTCCGGTTGCTTCAGTTCCCGGCCCGGAGCTGAAACCGGCTCTTTCGACACGTTCGAAGTGACCGTTGATGCCCCCTCCACATCCCATTCAGCGCGGCCCTACGAAGGCAAAGACACCATATGGATCGCGAACCAGATCATGCAGCACTTCTACCAGATGATCGGGCGGGTGACAGATGTGCGCAAACCCGCCGTCATCTCAATCTGCACATTCCATGCCGGTGAAGCACTCAATGTGATTCCCCACCACGTCTCCTTCGGCGGGACCCTCCGCACCATGAACGAACAGCTGCGCCAGCAACTGCGGGAATACATGACGGACATTACCCGCCAAATAGGCAGGCTTAACGGGGTGGATGCGCGCATCCGCCTGGGCGGCGGATCCCCGTCCGTGATCAATAACTATCAGCTCTATCGCTTCATGAGAAAACTCATCAGCGCCCAACTGGGTGACGATAAATTCCTGGACAGGGAGCAAAGTATCGGAGCGGAAGATTTTGCATACTATACACAGCGCTTCCCCGGCCTCTTCATGCGCGTCGGCACCGCGCATGGCCCGGAAACCTCATACCCGCTGCACCATTCCTCTTTTGATGTGGACGAGCGCGTGATCGCACCCACAAGCGCGCTGATGGCCTACGCCCTCATCCGGCATCAGCGTGACCGCGTCCTGCATCTGAAACCATCGCTCAGTTCTGCCGAATCTTTGCTTTCTGAGCAATAGCATCCAATTCCTTCCGGCTGAAAATATACCTGCTGTTGCAGTAGTGGCAAACCAGCTCTTCGGCCTCCCCCTCCATCGCCAACAGCTCATCCGGATCAAGCAGCGCCAGGGAGCGCCTGAACCTGTCTTTGGAACATCGACAGAAAAAGTCTACGGGATAACGCGCAAGCTCTTTGACATCAATACCTTTAGATACTTTAGCAAGAATATCTTCCAGATATCCTCCTGCCAGCTGATTTCCAATCACCGGCATATTGCGGATGTTCTCTTCCAGCCGGGCTATTTCATCTTTGGAAGCCCCGGGCATGGCCTGCACCAGTACCCCTCCGGCTTCAGAAATCCCTCCTGTTACATCCACAGCCACATCCATCGATACCGCAGATGGGATCTGCTCCGACTGCAGCAGATAATGCGCAATGTCCTCGTTCACATTTCCACGAACCAGGGCGACCGTACCACTCACCGGTCGGGAACGGTTGTAGAGAGACTTTGTCACGGTCAGCAGGCCCACGCCAATGCCATCACCCAGAGAGCTCTTCTCCCGGAAGTCCAGTTCGGCCTTTGGACGTGTGACATATCCCCGCACTTCGCCGTTGCTGGCGGCTTCAGCGTTTACAACACCCACAGGACCGTTGCCTTCCATCCTGAGCTGAATACGCTCCTCTCCCTTCAGGTTCGATGCCAGCAACAATGCCCCCGTCAGGGCCCGTCCCAATAGCACGCTTGTGAGCAGCGACAACCCATGCTTCTCACGGGCTGTGCGGACGATCTCTGTTGTTTTGATTACAGATATGCGAAAATGGCCGTTTTTGCCAATAGCCCGCAACAGGCGGTCACGCCTGAGAAACTCCGATTTTTTCATAAATAACAAATCCGCCTGCACACCGGGCCGCTACCGGCGGCCCACCAGCTCACCCATCCTTCCGGTAAAATGACTTCGGGAAGCGTAAATCGACTTGATCCGGCCGATCTGCTTCAGCCTCATCTCGGCAATGGTGTTGGATGCGGTGTAGGTTGGCACGTTGTGCGTTTCGGCATACTCCAGGATACGGGTTACGGTGTCATAGATCCTGGTGGCCTGCTCATGTGCATATTCGCGATTATAGCCTTCAAGTTCATTGGAAACATTGATGACACCACCGGCATTGATAACATAATCCGGGGTGTAAAGAATTCCGCGTTCAATAAGCATTGGACCATGAACCGACTCGTCATCCAGCTGATTGTTGGCACCGCCGGCCACAGCGGCACACTTCAGGCGCGGTATGGTATCGCTGTTCAGAATGCCGCCCAAGGCATTCGGACTGAAAATATCCACATCCACATCGTAGATGGAATCGGGGTCTACGGCAATCGCTCCGGTGTCGCGCACGAGACGGTCCAGTTTCTCTTCGTCAATGTCCGTGACATACAGTTTGGCCCCTTCCTTGTGGAGGTAACGGGCCAGGTGCGAACTGACGTTACCGGCACCCTGAATGCTGATTTTGCGATTTTCGAGCGAATCAGAACCAAACACCTTTTTGGCGGTTGCCTTCATCCCCATATAAACACCCATTGCCGTTACGGGAGAGGGATCACCGCTGCCGCCCAAAGATACGGAAATACCCGTGACATACTTGGTCTCCATGCGGATCCACTCCATGTCCTGCAGTGACATGCCAACATCCTCAGCGGTGATGTAACGGCCGGCCAGACCTTCCACATAGCGGCCGAACGCGCGGAAAATAGCTTCTTTTTTATCCTTTTTGGGATTACCAATGATTACGGCCTTGCCACCGCCCAGATTAAGGCCGGCCAGCGCCGCCTTGTATGTCATCCCGCGAGAGAGACGAAGAACATCTTTGAGTGCGGCCTGCTCGGACTCATAGGGCCACATGCGGACTCCTCCGAGTGACGGACCGAGAATCGTATTGTGAATGGCAATAATAGCTTTGAGTCCGGAAGAGGGATCGGAACAGACAATAATCTGTTCGTGCTCGTTTTCCTCCATGCTTTCAAAAATGGAAAGTCCGGTTTTGGGCTCTTTTTCTGCTAATGTTGGTGACATAGTGTTGAAAAGCTTTAGAGTGATATGGTTATTGACCCGAATCAAGGGCCGTTCCTTTGACAAGTTTTTTTAAATTCGATACCGCCTGATCGTATGCCGCAACCGGTGCGGCGGTCTCCCTGTGGAAGGTCACTCTGACCATCGGTATCAAATTACATATAAAAGCGCTTCCAGTCGAGTTAAATCTTACTTTTTCGGACCGATGGTATAGGAGATATATTCACACGGGATGGATCCGTTCAAAACGTTGAAAACCTTACCCGGTTTCATCGGCATGGTTTTTTTGAATTCCCGGTCCGGGGTTATGAAATAGGCCTTGTAGCCCACTGCTTTATACTTCAGCACCCTGCCGAGCTCCTCGTACATTTTTCTGAGCTCCCTGCGCTCGCCGATATGCTCGCCATAGGGCGGATTGGTTATGATCACCCCTTTATCTTCCGGAATCCAGACCTTGTCAAAGGACTTGTTGAACAGCGTGATATTTCGGCTGAGGCGGGCTTTTTTAATATTTTCACGGGCTATCAGAATCATTTTCGGATCCTCATCGCTTCCATAGATCCAGTTCACGTCCCGGCGCTCTTCCCGCTCCGCCTCCCGAATGAGCCGCTGCCAGAGCGTTTCGCGGAAATTGGGCCAGCGTTTGATTCCAAACGTATCGTTGAGAAGGGCCGGCGCCCTTTTTTTGGCGATCATGGCCGCTTCAATAACGAAGGTGCCGGATCCGCACATCGGATCCACAAAAGGCGTTTCCGGATCCCAGAGGCTGAGGGATATGAGTCCGGCCGCCAGCACCTCGTTTATGACCGCCTTGCCCGTCCGCTGCCGGTATCCGCGCTGGTTCATGGACCTGCCGGAGGCATCCAGCGCGATATGCGACGCGCCGTCTCTGGATATGTGCAGGTTTATGCGGACATCCGGATCCTTCGGGCTGACACTCGGACGTATCTCGTACAGCTCGCGAAAACGGTCCACTATCGCATCCTTGGTCTTCTGAGCCAGGAAAACCGTGTGGTTCATCTCCTGATGGAATGAGACCACATCCACGGCAAGGGTGTTTTTCACCGACAGGTAATCCTCCCAGGCCAGGGTCTTCACCCAGTCGTAAAGTTCCTTTTCGTTGCTGACGGTATGCTCGGCCAGCCGCACCAGAACACGGATCGCCATACGGGAGTGAATCAGGATTTTGTAGAATGTCTCCTGGTCTGCCACGCATGCCACGCCCCGCCTTCCAATATAGACATCACCCGCGCCCAGCTGTCTCAATTCCTCAGCCAGCACCTCCTCAAGCCCCATGAGCGTTTTTGCAAAAAGCGGAATAACCGGTGATGAAATCAGCGACATGAAAAAACCTGTTCAAATGGTAACACAATCAGCACTTCAATATACACTTTTTTGGGGACCGGCAGTACGGTGAGTTAAGCCGGGACCTACAGATTATTTTGGTGCCAATCCTTGCCCGGCATACCAAGACAGTATTCTTTTTCGTAGATTGGTTAATGGGTTGATATACCCTCGCTGGTTTGACGGCCTGACCGCCACAAGCCTCTTCATGATAAAAAAAACAACATACTTACTACTATGTCTTTCCGATGGAACTTCATCCATCCGGATCATGAGGAGACTGTACCCAGATTGCAGGAGGAGCTTAGTATCCCCCGGTCTGTCGCGCGGCTCCTTGCCATCCGGAGAATACATACCTTTGACGATGCACGAACGTTTTTCCGACCTTCACTGACAGAACTCCATGACCCCTTCCTCATGAAGGGGATGGATGTGGGTTCCGATCGCCTCGCATCGGCCATCCGGTCGAACGAAAAAGTCGTTGTCTACGGCGATTACGATGTGGACGGAACCACGGCCACGGCCATCATCTACACCTTCCTCAAAAATTTCGGTCTCCAGGTGCGCTACTACATTCCGCACCGCTTCAAGGAAGGATACGGTATCGGCACGGATGGCATTGATTTTGCAAGTGAAATCGGTGCCACGCTCATCGTCTCCGTAGACTGCGGCATCACCGCGGTCGACGAGACCGAGTATGCCAAAAGCAAGGGCATCGACCTTGTCATCTGCGACCACCACAATGCCGGTGAAGTGATCCCCGATGCCGTGGCCGTACTCGACCCCAAACAGCCCGGATGTCCCTATCCTTTCAAAGGACTCTCCGGCGCCGGAGTGGGTTTCAAGCTCGTCCAGGCAACGCTGATCCGGCTTGGCCTGCAGCCCGATGTCGCACACCCCTATCTGGATCTTGTCGCCATTTCCATCGCCTCGGACATTGTCCCCATTGTGGATGAAAACCGTATCCTCATGCGTGAGGGGCTTCAGCGCATCAACGCCAAACCGCGTCCGGGCGTCAAGGCGCTGCTCGACCGCATCCAGCTTAAAAACACCGAGGTATCCACATCACATATCGTTTTTTCACTCGGACCCCGTATCAATGCTGCCGGACGTATGGGCGATGCCGCCGTTGCAGTGGCCCTTCTCATAGCCGAGGAAGAGGAAGAGGCAAACGAATATGCCGCACGTCTCGAGAAAATCAACTTCCTGAGACGCGATACCGACACCAAAACCATGGACGAAGCGTTGCAACAGCTCAAGGAGCAGATAGATCCGGATACATGCTCCTGCCTGGTGCTTCACGACCCGGACTGGCACCTGGGAGTGATCGGCATCGTGGCATCCCGCCTTGTGGACCTGTACTGCCGCCCCACCATCATGCTCAGTACCGTTGACGGACTCGTAAAAGGATCCGCCCGCAGCATCAACGGATTCAACATTTACGAGGCGCTGAAACAATGCGAAGACCTTCTGGTCCAGTTCGGCGGACACAAGTATGCGGCCGGTCTCACCATTGCGGAAGATCAGCTTGATAGTTTTATTCGGCGCTTTCAGGAGATCACCAGCGACATGCTCTCCGAACAGGACTTCAAACCGGAGCTCATGATCGATGCCGAACTGCCGTTTTCTGAAATCACACCGCGTTTCTGGAAACTGCTGAAACAGTTTGAACCGTACGGACCCAATAACCTGAAACCGGTTTTTGTCAGCCGGAACATCCGGATTGCAGGCCGCCTTTCCATCGTGGGGCAGGGACATTTGAAGATGCGCGTCCGGCAGGATGGGACCGGCGCCCTGGAAGCCATCGGTTTCAACATGAAAAAATTCGCGGAACCCCTGCGCAATGCCGGCTCGGCACCGGTGGATATTGCCTATTCTCTCGAAGAAAACAACTGGAACAACCGGACAACGCTGCAAATCAGGATCAAAGATATCCACATCAACGGCGAACACGTGGCTTGAGCATGAAGCCTGA
>Ga0207421_10004951_pt1 | contig 15141 bp, 14 predicted proteins | sample SodLakKL_010_SED_4_FD_187542 | JGI IMG/M metagenome (GOLD analysis project Ga0207421, IMG submission 187542) | Alkaline sediment microbial communities from Lake Tanatar, Kulunda Steppe, Russia - 8KL_010_SED (SPAdes) (version 2) | ecosystem: Environmental > Aquatic > Non-marine Saline and...
AGAATCAGTGACGTTCAGTGTCGGTGGATTCTCCCTAGCGGTTCTTTTAGGTGGTATCTTAGGTGCGATACCGATACCCTTGGGTCCCTTAGGTTATGTAAGACTAGGTATTACCGGAGGGATACTTCCAGCAGCACTTGCCGTGGGATATATCGGTAAGATAGGTCCTATTAACACTAGGATGTCACACGAAGTTCTTTCGAGTATAAGGTCACTCACTCTAGCTTTATTTTTAGGAGTGGTCGGTATCGACGGTGGAGCCGGTTTCGTAGAAGCTGTTTTAAAATCTGGTGTCGTTCTTGTTTTGATAACCCTGTTCGTGGCTATAGGAACTATAGCAGCCGGTGTACTAATCTTAAGAGGTATATGGAAACTGGACTGGATAGTGACTTCGGGGGCTATAACCGGTGGGATGACTTCGACTCCGGGACTTGGAGCCGCTATCAAAGCTACAGGTACAGAAGATGTCGGTGCAGGCTATGGTTCTACTTACCCTTTCGCATTACTAGGGATGGTTATATTCGCAAGGATATTGAGTATAGTTATCATATAGAGTTCAGAGATATTCCTTCTCGTAATAGATAGGTCTTTCAACCTTACCGTCAGTCTTTTTGACTTTCTTCATTTTACCCCATTTCCATATCCTTGTGACATGTTCTATCATCACGTAAACCTCTTCCAAGTTCACTTCACTCCAATTCATGAATCCAACTTTTTTGTCTTTGGATGTTGAGCGGACCCTTTTCCAGTCTATTTTTTTACTCGGGGCTTGAAAAACTTTTTTCAAGACTAGTGTTTCAGCGTCGAATTCTTCAAGCATACCCAGAGACACGATGTCATCGTCCATGACCACCAATATCTCTTCGCCTAAAAGTTCGTCTAATTTTTTTTCTAGTAATCCTTCTGACATAATATTACCTTCTATTTGATTTTCAATAGATTCTAACCTAATAACATTTGGTAATCTTAAAATTCGATCTAATCAGTTAAAAGGAAAAATTACTTAACCGATGTGGTTTAGAAACATCAAAATCAGAATGGAGTAGCCAAAGATGCCCGAAATAGATAGAAAGCTGAGTAAGATAATAATCATCTTCCTTATCGGTGTCATGATCACCTTCTTACCTTTTCCGGAACAGTTCAGCACTGACGCTAAGATCATGATCGCTATCGCCTTCGTGGCGGCTGCTCTATGGGTCACTGAATCTTTACCTATCGCCGTGACTGCCATGCTTGTGATCTTACTTCAGGGCATCTTTGGAATACAATCTTTCCAAGAAGCTTTATCTTATATCGCTCATCCGGTCAACATCCTATTAGTGGCTGGGTTCGTTATCGCTGCAGGATTGAAGAAATACGGTATCGACAGGAGGATAGGTCTGCGCTTCATTTCAGTCATGGGTGAAAGGACTGATAGACTCACCCTGGGCGTCATGGCGGGGACCGCTTTTTTATCCATGTGGATATCTAACACCGCAGCTACAGCCATAATGATACCCATTGGTATAGGCATATTGAAAAAAGCTAAGGAATACCCAAAGGGAACTAACATGGGAAAAGCCATGATCATAGGTATCGCCTTCTCAGCAAATATAGGTGGCATGGGTACTCCCGTTGGAACCCCACCTGTCCCGATAACTATAGCTTTTCTAGAAGATATGGCAGGTATCAGTATCTCTTTCTTCGATTGGATAATCCGGGCGGTACCACTCCTAGTGATCCTCATACCTCTTTCCTGGAAATTGATGACAACTGTTTACAAACCTGAGGTAGAACGGATCAAGGGAGGGCTAGATGATGTGAAAAAAGAACTCAAAGAGATAGGACCTCTAGATAGTAAACAAAAACACGTTTTGGCACTCTTCGGGATAGCTCTTGCACTCTGGTTGGCAGATGCCTTCAACTTTCAATTCCTACCGGATGACTGGCTTTACATAGCCTCACTTATCATCTGTTTCATGTTCATATTCCCTACAGTAGGAGTCCTTGATTGGAAGGAAGCCACTAGCGAGATAAGTTGGGGTATATTGATACTGGTCGGAGGAGGCTTAGCATTGGGTTCTGGATTACAAGCTACGGGTGTGATCGATATAATGGCTAACAGTCTAGAGTTATTCTTGGCAGATGCTGGATTACTGCTCGTTATAGCGACCATAGGCTTCGTAACGGCTTTCAGTATCACTTTGTTCTCAAGCCTAACGGCCACTTCGAGTACCTTCGTTCCGGTGGCTATCGCACTAGCTTTCAAACTCGGTTTCAGCCCTAAGTTACTAGCCTTTGTAGCTGGAGTAGCAGCTTGTTTCGCATTCCTCTTGCCCGCCAACACCCCTCCCAATGCCATCGCCTACAGCAGCGATTACTTCAAAACTCTTGATATGACAAAAGCTGGAGTGCTACTCACCGTCGTGTGCGTATCAGCACTCGTTGTCGTGGCCTACCTACTATGGGCCCCATTCTCCTAAATTCATTTTTTAAATCTATCTTGGACTTTTTTCTTTAAGTCCTCATCAGAGATATTGATGGCTAGCTTGTACTTCTCCTCTGCAATTTTATGTAGATTGACTGAAAAATCTTCAGTATCGAAATAATATGGATTGAAGCTCAGCATTATGTGTTTATAGATGGACTTTTCTAATATCCTCAAAGATTTCAATGATCCTGCCCCGACTAATCTTTTTATGTCCTTTGCTGCCTTGCCGAGATCTTTAGCCGGATTTTCTCCATTTGCGATGTCCTTCACAGAATCCTTGAGTTTATTTTGAGCATCTTTGAGTTCTTCGTTAGCTCCGTTGAAGTCTTTTTCTACCTGTGTTTCCTCTATACAGGCTTCATCAGCAGTCTTCTCTTTCATGTCTTTATCATCATCAGGGTCTTTAGGCATCCATTCTTCGTATTCTTCTACAGCGTCTTGATGCGGGGCTGATTTTTCTAAGAACTTTGCCAATACATGAGAGAAAAGAACGATCTCATCCCAGTTACCTAAGTACGATATCCCTGAATTCGTCGGCTTTAGATCACTCATTTCATCTTACAGTTAAAGTTTATTTATATAATTATTTTGCACTTATATCTAGATCGACTCCAAAAAACTTATCTAAAAAAGCTATGTGTGCCGGAGGGTATGCTGAAACTGCAGAAGGACCATCGAGCCGAGATAATCGGACTACCACTAGAACTCATAATAATCGCGGTGGTGGTCATGATCTCACTTCCATTGATATATTCCTATTTTAACATCTACGTTAAAAAACAGGTCGAGTCAGATCTTAACAGAGAACTAGATGATCTTATTCAGACTATCAGAGATGTAGATAATGCCGAATATGGAAACCGAAGAAGTTTTTCTTTAGATTTTGAAGACCATCCTTTCTTTAGACTTTCATACATAGAATTTGGGGGCGAAGAAGAACATATGCGAGGAACATTACGCTATAAGTTCCGCCACGAACAGGAGGTCATCAAGAGTCTAGAAGGTATAGAAGTTTCAGCCCAAAAGGACGGAGAGTTCGTAGAGGCGAGTATACCTCTTGACGGGACATCGATATTCTTGGAGAGATGTCCCTCTATGGATTTTATCAGGATAACTTGGGGTGATCAGTATCCATAGATCGAAGCGATCCGATAAAGGTGCTCAGGAGATCCCCATAAAATTGTTGGTTATGGCACTACTTGTTGGTTTGATCATGCCTTTTTCAGTGATGGGATATAGGGATGTCAGCAGGGTGAGATTCCAGGAGCATGTCCGCAGAGAATTATACGACGTTGTTGCACTTTCTAGAAGTATCTCTCGTGAGGGGAATCTATCCTCTTCGGTAATAGAAATCGATCTTAATGGAGATATATTTTCCCAGGTTGGATATGTAGAGATCGGTGACGTTCTTGGTGGAGATGATTGGATGATACGATACATGATGGAATGGGAGGATTCAGAAGATCTGATAACCGTGATCGATCCCGTCGTCCATCTCACATCCCACGTGAACGATACATTTCGTCTCACATCTGGATCACACGAGATAAAATTAACGAATATTATCATATCTGGAAGAAATTTTGTAGTATTATCAGAAGTTGAGTCTTATATCGATACTTCTATATTCAACTGAAGTCTTTCAAGGATTTTTTCTTCCAGCTACCGCCTTTACCTATATGAACAACTTCCCATCCTTCAAGTTCTAAAAGATCCGCTATGTATCTTCGGTGACACTTAGATGGGTCCTTTTCCAAACACATCATGGCTGTAGGTCCGTCTTGGGCTATTTCTTTAAGTTCTATGTAAGCAGTGTTCCATCCGTCGGACAACATCAATTTGAGATAGTCTCCGTCCTGCATCCCCCCTAGTTCAGGAAGATGTTTGTACATTATACTTTTATGGAAAAGCGTTTCCTTGAGGTTGTCTTTACTGAACTCCTTGACTTTAGAGCTGGGATATGAACGAACATCCACCACGTGATCGATGTCGTTCTCGTAGAGAAGTTTTAAGAATTCTTTTTCTGTCCTTCCTTGGTATCCAATTGTGTATATCTTTTTCACGGATAGGTATAGAAATCAAAGGATAAATATATTTTGAGAGATCGGCGAAATTATTAAATAATTGTTATCTCATATAGTCGTGCGACAAAAGAGGTACAATGTATATCGGATATGCATACGAAGGAGGCAGAAAGTGTCTGAAAATGAAAAGATCTCGATAAGACTCCCCAAGGGTTTCTTGGAACGCATAGATTTTCTTGTTGAGATGGACGACTTTCCCTCCAGGTCTGAGGCCATCCGTACCGCCGTAAGGGATATGTTATATTATAGAGTTGACCTTGTTGCTGAGAAAGTCGAGAAGATGGCGGAGCAGGAACAGAAGATGGCACACGCCAAAGCGATAAAAGAAGAATATTTAAAGAGATGATCTCGGGATGGGATGTCTTTAATCTACTAGCCGGGGGTTCCCCTCTTTCCCCCGCACCTCACGATACTATATCTCCCCCTCTTTTTTTTCTTATTACACTCCCATGGACATCCGAAGCATATTTCTGAATCCTGGTGCAAGACCTAGAACGATTATAGCGAATTTGATAAGATTCTTAACTCCTCTCATCTCTTTTAGATCCTCACGGAGTTCTATATCGAGTATATATATTACAACTGTTATCAAGAAAAGCTTCAGTAGATACATGACAAGCGAAGTCCCCGTCCATTCTATGAGCAGACTTGGCAGTACATGTTTTTCGAAATAACCAAGGTATTCAATACCTCGATAGGTAGATGAAGCATCTAGAAAATGGGCAAAAACGATGGATATGTTAAGACTCGAAAAGAAGATACCCGCACTCTTCCAAATCCTTTTCTTTTTTAGAATATATAGCGGTATCAGGAATATAGATGAAACTAACAGCGCTAGGCCTATCACGATCGGGATCTCCCACGGTTTTGCACCTTCTAAGGTTGTCAAAAAGTAACCCACATATATCAGAGAAACGGATAACAAAGCAGTCCCATAGGCTGAAAACAGATACGTTTCATCTTTCCACCCATATCTGAAGCTCACATAGTAGAATACAATAAATATTACGAGCATCACAATAGACAGAAAGATATAGAATCTCAATCTGAGTAGTAGGAATGCCCATAGAGGCGGGGTCAAGCTCAGTGCTAAGATCCATCTTCTAGAAATGTTTTTTAATTTACATCCAAGTACCATGGTTAGGATAGCGGATATTCCAAGCAGGAGGTAGATTATAGGTGATATGAACAGAGGAGCTATCTCTTCTCGAAAGAGGCCAGCATCCTCTAGTGCTCTTAGGGAACCACCCAAAAGTATCCAAGGTATCAGAGAAAAAACGAACCGTGTATCTATCTCGATATCGTAATGTTGGATTATCTCGTAGATGCCGAAAAGAGCGAAAACCATCATTATCCCGTAAGTGCCTGTGTTGACCCAATTGTATCCTTCGGCTATACCGTTAACAGGTTCCCCCCTAGCATCAGCCAGCACTGGTCCCCAAAAATATCTGAAAAGGAATCGATCCCAGAAGATCTCCGGTAATAAAAGGGACCCTGCGATCAAAGTTGCTGTTGGAACAGTGATAATCAGAGCCCATATCTTAAATTTATTCTCAGAGTAAAGCTCGCCGATGTTCATTCCACAGTCACGCTCTTGGCTAGGTTTCTTGGTTTATCTATATCTCTTCCGAGTTCTAAAGCCGTATAATAAGCAAACAACTGAAGGACGATATTAACTACAACAGGAGAGAAAAGTGGCATCACATCGGGTATGTATATATTGCGATCACATAATTTCTGGATCTCTTTATCCTTTACACCCACGCCATATATAGGACTACCTCTCGCTGCTATCTCTCCGACGTTCCCGAGCATCTTCTGATAGGTATTATCTTTGATACATAATGCGATAACCGGTGTGTCCTCGGTTAAAAGTGCAAAGGGTCCGTGTTTTAACTCCCCAGCTGGGTAACCGGCTGCATGGATATAAGCGATCTCTTTGAGTTTTAGTGCCCCCTCCAAGGCTACAGGATAGTTGATATTCCTTCCGACGAAGAATATATCGTCAGCCGAGGTAAGTTCCTTGGACAGTTTCTGTATCTGATCCGACATGTCTAGAACCCTCTCTACCAACCTAGGCAGTCTTCTGAGCTCGTTCCGATAGATATCAGCTCTATCCACATCGAGTGTTTTCTTCATCAATCCAAGTTCCAATGCCAGAAGATAGAGTACAACTATCTGTGTCGTGAATGTTTTGGTGGCGGCAACACCTATCTCTGGACCAGCTTGAGTATAGACCACCTCATCGACTTCCCGGGTCAAAGTACTGTCCAGCACATTAGTGATCCCCAATGTTTTACATCCTCTTTGAGAAGCTTCCTTAGCTGCAGCTAGTGTATCTGCAGTCTCTCCACTTTGACTGAGTAGTATAGTAAAAGGATATTCGCTTAAACGGGAGGAATACCTGTATTCGGATGCCATCTCGACCATACATGGTATACTGGATATCTCCTCGATTATGTATTTTCCTACGAGTCCTGCATGGAAAGATGTACCGCAGGCGATCAATCGGATAGAGTCTATCCGATATTTTTTAAGGTCAAGATCCTCGAAGCCTTGTAATCTTCCGAGTATTGAATCATGGATTGCCTGTGGCTGCTCGTGGATCTCTTTCAACATGTAATGCTCATAACCACCTTTTTCAGCATCTTCGATACTCCATTCGACTGTCTTAGTGACTCTTTCTACTTCACCACCAGTTTTATCCCATATGTCGATGGATCCGGATGTCAATCGAACTACGTCTCCATCCTGAAGATATTTGACATCCTGGGTATGGTCTAATAGTGCAGGGACGTCGGAGGCAAGTAGATTCTCACCATCACCGACTCCTACTACGAGAGGACTTTGATTTCTAGCAGCTGCTATTTCATTTTTTTCAGAATGTATCGCCACTATGGCATAAGAACCTTCGAGTTCTTTTACTGAGGAGCGCAGCGCTTCCACCAGATCTCCTCGATAATTCTCCTCGATAAGATGTGCTATGACCTCGCTGTCTGTGTCTGAATTGAACTCGTGACCTTTATCCACCAATCTTTCTTTTATCGAGACGAAATTATCTATGATGCCGTTGTGTACTATAGAGATGTCGCCGGAGCAGTCTAAGAATGGATGTGCGTTCTTATCCGAGGGCTTACCATGGGTAGCCCATCGTGTATGTCCGATGCCGATGGTACTTTCAGGAAGATCTTCTTCAGGGAGCTCTTCGATCCTCCCTTTTTTCTTTATCAAAGATATCTTGTCATCATCCTTAACCGCTATACCTGCAGAATCATAACCCCTGTACTCCAATCTTTTTAAACCCTTTAAAAGCACATCCTTTACTGGTGATCCTCCGATATAACCTACGATACCACACATGTTTCATTCCACCCTGCTGCCATGAGATATGTTCTTCCTGATGGTATTCCCCGAGTCGATCTTACATTCATCTTCAACGACGACACCGGCGTCCATAACCACTCCTGCACCGATCTCAGTATCTTCTGCTATCATACATCCGATGTTATCAACTGTATGATATTTAGATCGTAGTTTGATATCTGCTCCATGGACATGGACCTTTAGATCGGTGCCAGCCCTTACACCAGATCCTATAACGGAATCTCCGATGAATGCATGAGAACCGACTTGTATGGTCTGCATAAGAAGAGAGTTCTGGATAACCGAGAATGGTGAAATCTTGCAGTCATTCCCGATACTGGTCGATGGAAGTATACAGGCATCAGGACCTATCTCACATCCCTCTCCTATCACTGCAGGCCCCTCTATACAACTCCCACTCTTTATAATGGAACCTTCTCCTATATGGACTGGACCTTTGATGGTGACACCTTCCTCTATAGTACCATTCAAGGATTTAACGATCCGAGAAAGTGCTGTTGAGTTAACTGACAGCAGATCCCATGGATATACTGCATCTATCCACATAGCATCTGTGATTATCCCTTTCAGTTCTTTTACTTCCTGCACCGCTGAGGTCAGGTCGTAGATCTGGTTGGACATCAGATGTTCTATATGATCGAATATGTCCGGGGAGAAAGAGTATATACCCGTTGATATCAGATGAGATAAACTCTTTTCAGGCTTTTCCTCGATATCTTTTACGAGTCCATTGGACAGAGAGACCACTCCGTACTTGGACGGGGTATCACTCTCCGTGATCAATACCGAGTACTTAGAAGGTTCTTCCAGTAAACATGCTATGGTTTCTTTACTGACCACGTTGTCACCGGGCAGAACTAAAAAATCGTCATCGATCTTGCTTTCTGCGTGTGCTAAAGCATGGGCGGTACCCAGTTGTTTATTCTGGGTCACATATTCTATATCTGCACCGAAGTCCTCACCGGTTCCAAAGTGAGTGAGTATCTTTTCCTTCTTGTAACCTACAACCATTATTATATCGGTTATACCGCTATCTACTAGTGAATCGATAACGTATTCCATGATCGGTTTGTTGGCTACGGGTATCATGACCTTGGGTTCTGAGACCGTGAACGGTCGTAATCTAGTACCCTCACCCGCCGCTAGTATTACAGCTTTCATAGAATCTTATTGATGATTGAGAATTTAAGAGTTTTCCTCATTCGATGTATATAGCGGGTTTACGTGGTATCGCTTGAGAAGACTTATTAGCTGGGTCGTGTGAGTGATCACCAGATTCGTAGATATTTATCGAAGCGTCAAATTCTTCTTCTAGAAAATCACGGGCTCTCTTCAAGGTTTCGTACTCATCTATATCTATAGACCAGGAATCCTTTACACCCTTCTCTCTAATGATCTTCAGCACCTGCTGAAGGAACTTAGAGAGTTCTTTTGGAGAAGTGTCGAGTTCACTGGTTAATTCTCCCATCAGACCCATGCCTTTATCCGGCTGTTCCATTATCATGCTCAAAGCACCCTCTTTCCATTTATCAGCGATATACAGATGTATCTTTTCTCCTTCTACATCAGCTACATCTAAGATCTGTTTTATATCGTTCCTTACTTCTTTCACATACTCCTCTTCTATTTCAGCTTCCTTAGATACAGCCTCTTCTGGAACCTCAGATATTTCTTCCTGGACAATATTCTCTATACTCCATAGATCCGATAATTCTTCGGAAAAATGTGGAGTGAAGGGAACCATCAACTTAAGCATTTCCACAGCGATCTTGTCCATGAGTTCACCGCAGTTCCCTCCTCTTTTAAAGTACCAATCTATCTCGGCGGGGATATCATAATAGATCACGCTTGCGGCCTTCCTTAGTTCGTATCCTTCCATATGGTCTATAGCTTTTCCCATCAGTGTGTAGAATCGTGATCTAAGATAATCATCAATATGTTTCTCACTACCTTTTGCATCTTTCATATCATGGAACTTATTCCAAAGTGATGTGAGTTTCTTACGGTAATTAAAGACTTCCTCTTCGCTCCATTCTTTGTCAACGAAAGGACTCGCCGAGTGAGCATAAAACAACCTTAAAGTATCTACACCGTATTTTTCAGCGGCATCTTGTATGGGTTCAGCACCTCCTTTGGATTTAGATATCTTCCCTCCTTTACCCACCAACCACCAATTGACGAATATACCTTGAGGCCAGTCCCCTTCGTCCAATATACCGACGTGGTTCATAAGAAAAACCGGGAAATGTACCGTCATGTGTTCCTTACCCCCTAGATTCAGATCAAGAGGGTACCAGTACTCAAAATCCGAGCGAATCTTTTCTATGCTTTCTTGAGTTAGACCGGTATCGTTGGACACATCTTCGATGTCACCCTTTCCGAGGTAAACATAATCGAAGAACTCCTCGGTCATCTGATCAGCATCGATGTTTCCTTGGTTATAGTGTTTAGCGATTATGTAAAATGCGGGATAAAGTGTGGAATCAGCTATGGCCTCTATGACCCATCTCTCATCGAAGGGGAACTCGGTCCCCATCCAGTTGCCCATCCTTGCACAGGATCTGTCCTGGAACCACTCGATCGTATCTGGTAAGTTGTCTGCGTAACTCTGTGGTTTGATTTTCATGCTCTCGGCATGTTTTTTACTTTCTTCAGTAAGCTCTTCATCCGAATAACGTATGAACCACTGGTCGGGTATCTTTCCGACCACTACCTTCCCACCACATCTGCATATGACCTCTTCGGAGAGATCGTACAAGATGTCAGCTTCACCACTCCTGATCATATCCTCCTTGACCATATCCTTGGCCTGCTGCACCCTCATACCTGCGTATTCACCACAGACATCCAGCATGGTGCCGGTGTGGAATCCTGCTTTGTATATCTTCTGAGTGGCCTTCTCAAGTTTCTCTTGGTCTTCCTGGCTCTCGATCTCCATCTCTTCTATGATCCTCTCAGCGGGATTTACTCCCCATTCGTCGGATTCGATTATCTCGATGGGTTCTACATCCTGGATTTTCTCCTTTAGATCGTACCTTTCGAGCACCACTTCGTTTTCTTTTATGTCCTTGAGCGCGATCCAGTCATATGGTGCATCGCTTGGAACGCTGGTGACGATACCGGTTCCAACATCTGGATCAGTAAATGTTGCCGGTAATATGATGATGTCCCTTTGGATGGCCGGTGCCGTAGCGTGATCACCGATCATCTCTTTACCCTTTATTGTATCAACGATCTCGATGTCGTCCTTCTGATATTTCAATTTCTCTACAGCTGCCCTACTTAGGATCCACTCTTCCCCCTCTACATCAGCTACAACGTATTCTTCCTCTGGATCGACCCACAGGTTAGTCTGTCCGAAGACTGTTTCGGGTCTAAGAGTTGCAGCAGTTATGTACCTATCTCCATATTCGAATTTAAGCAGTGTGTATTCCTGTTTCTCTGCAGTACCTCCTTTGGACAGGTCTGTTTCCGATGGGTCGACGGCAACAGGACCACATTCTATACATTCGGTACCAAAATATGGTTTTTGAGTAAGGAGATCTTTTTCCATTAATTTCTTGAACTGCCAAGTGATGAACTGCTTGTAATCCTCTCTAGTTGTGTAGGTAAAATAATCAAAATCTATACTGACTCCGAACTTCTTCCAGTACTTCTCGATATAAACCTCATTAAGGTATGATATCAGTTTCTGTGGATCCTTCATTCTCTCGATATCCTCTTCACTAGCACCGTTCCTTTTCATGTAGGCTATCTTCTCTTCATTACCTTCCCTTAACTGCTTAGACAGACTGATAGCCTGATTGCCGGTGGGATGGGTACCAGTTGGAAAAAGAACGTTGTATCCAGTCATACGTTTGTAACGAGCTATGATATCCGTATAACTGTAACACCTCATATGACCTAGATGTAAGAACCCGGAAACTCCAGGATAGGCAAAGATAAGATAGAAAGGCTCTCTGGACTCATCGACTTTTGCGGCATCTATATCTTTTTTCTCCCAGATATTTTGCCACTTCTCTTCGATCTCCACAGGGTCGTAGTCTTTCATGTTCAATCGAAATATGGTTGGTTATTTAAAACCTTTCGACTACTATAGGATGATCCGTTCCAGGGAAAAACCATCGATTACAATAAAAAAGATGATATCTACGAAGAAGGTGAGTACGAAGGATTTGTTAAGAAGATGAAGGAAGAGCTAGCTTGATCGACTTCATCTTGATGATTTAAATATGTTGAATGCATTAGGTTTCTTGATGAATGAGGGAGATAACAAACCAGGATTCCTAGAGATGATAAGGGCACCTTTCTTGTTTGCAATAGTGGTCCCATTAGTTTCCGGGACTTTAGTTTCAGTCACGATCTCATATTCATTCCGACCTATCAATTTTGTCCTCGTTTTTATCATAGGCATCAGCCTCCACATAACCACCAACGTTTACAATGACATATACGATACACTTCAGGGAGCAGATAACAAAAAATCGATGAAGAGCGAGTTCAGTGGAGGATCTGGTATCATCGTCAACCATCCGGAACTGTTATCGAAGATGTATCTCATTGCAAGATCTGGTATCGCTGTAGGACTAGTTTGTGCCTTCTTACTGACACTCTTGATAGATAGAACACTCTGGTTACCACTTTGGATAGTCATAGGTATATCAGTGTTCTTGAGTAAATATTATACCGCTGAACCCTTCAAATTCGCTTACAGGGGGATGGGAGAAATGGTAGTAGTTATCGGATTCGGACCTTTAGCAGTTCTATTGGCTAGTATCGGTCAGGGTATAGGTCTGCATCCGATATTATTAGCGATATCCCCGATCACCGGTTTTGGAACTCTTTTCATCGTTTGGATGGGTGAGATGGTAGATTATCCCACCGACATCAAAGGCAGTAAGATCGGGATGGTTGCAAGATTGGGCTTCCACAAGTCAAAGTACGCCCTGACCATCGTACATATAATCCCTCTGCTCAACATCTTGTTAGTGATATTCATCTACCTTAACCCGGGTTGGCCTTTGCTTATCGCTTTTATACCTCATGCAGTTATATTGCCAAAGATGTGGTCGAAATTCAAAGAGATGGATGGTTATGACCAGAAGATAATTTCTCAATCCAGATTAAATTTCAAATTATATCTATCATTTTCGATATTCCTTATGTTAGGATACACCATCGATATGATATTTGCGATGTTTAGCTGAATTCATACCTCAATAATGCACCTTTTTCTAAAAGATACTTGACAAGAGCTGGAAGAGGGCCAGGTATGGATATTATAGGTGACGACATGATCCCGTTCAAATCACCTAGACTGATGAACAAAGGTATCTTCATCTTACTGTATCTTTTAAGGTGATGGCCCTTCTTTAACCTTATGATGTTTTCAGCTATCACCCTAGAATGAGAATCAGCGTTATGTCCTGTTTTTTCTTCGTCGATATCGGTTATGTCGCCACCTGCAAAGATTTTATGATGCCCGTCTAACTGAAGATGATCGTTGACTTTTAGAGCTCCACGCTCTGAAAATATAGAGTGTTGAAACCCCTTGAATATACTCTCGTCGTAACTTAGACCAGTACTCCATATACATAGGTCTGCTGAGAGCTCTCTACCTCCATCGGTTTTATAAACATGACCTTCCCGTCCGGTCACTTTTTCATTCAAGATCAGCTCAGCACCTTTTTTCTTAAGAAAGTACTCAGCTAGGTAGGATGCCATACTTGGGTTCCTTTCGATAAGTCTTTCTTTTGAATGTATTACCGTGACATCCTTATCAGTTTTAGTTACTAACTCTGCTGCACACTCTGTACCGATGAGCCCTCCGCCGACTATCAGGATATTGTTGGATTTTGTTAGTGTTTTCGATAGTTCCTTAACTTCCTTTCCAGATCTTATAGTGAAAACGTTCTTCTTATCTTCTAAGTATATGGGATATCTAGCTCCCAATGATATCACAAGGATGTCGAAAGATAGTTTTCTATTGTTCGTGATAACATATCTCGGTGTGATCTCTAGGACTTTTTCGGTAAGGATGTCCGAGTTATTCAAATATTCATCATACCTCTTTTTGATCTTACTGTGGTATTTTGGATCTGTCATCAATTTAGGTAGAGAAGGATAATACTCGAAATATGGATTTTTATCTACCAATGTTACTTCTAATTCATCTCTGCTGTCCAACCTTTTAGCTACCATCGAACCGCAGAACCCTCCTCCTATGATCAACACTTTCATCGTAGTTGAGATTGATTGAAGAGATAAATAGTTGCTGTTAACACTTGATTTCTAAGTTCGATTACGATAAAATCTTATACTACTTTTATTATACTATTCATTGGTGAAATATAATGTCAACTATAAAAGGGAGAAAAAAGAAGACTTCCATGGATAAGAAGAAGGACGCATATTCAAAGAAGATGGGAAAACTCCAAGAAAAGATTACCTCATTAAAAGAGAAGATGGCGAAAGCTGAGAAAGAGGGAAACGAGAAGAAAGCCCAGAAGATACAGGATAAGATATACGAGTACGACATGAAGGTCAATCAACTTATGATGAAGATGGATGAAGCTTCAAGGAAATAGTTAGGTACTTGGGCGGAAAACTCTTCAAAATCCTTTTCTTTTTTATTAGAAATTAGGAAACTCTTCTAGATTCTTATCCGAGAGTTGACGGTATCCAAGTTCTTCTGCAGCCCGATTATAAAGTTCTAAGAAATCGAACGGACCTTTGATCAAATTTATTATTTCATCCCTAGATACCTTGGATGACTTATCCATAATCATGATCATCCTCCCCGATAGGAAGTGCCCGGGAGGCAGGCCTCTATTCTCTCTATCCATGGTGAAGTCGTTGTAGAGTTCAGGAACCCTTTCTGGGTTCTCAAATATCTTTTCTATCAATTCTTCAAGTTTATCGAAGATTTCGTCGTAATTATTTTGATAATCTCTTACCATCTCATTATGCTGTTCCTTACCTTCAACTTCTGAAATTGCCTGTGGTGAGCAGAATGCGTTGGCTAGTCCTTCTCCTACAAGATAGGTGAAAAGATTTGCTAGGTAGCGTTTTTGTTTATCCTCAGAATTTTTATACTTTTGAATCCGTGGATTTTTTTCCCACCAGTACTCAGCACCCATGTGGTGTAGTTCATGAGAGAAAGTATCTTCAGATATCAGAGAAGGATCGAAGTAAACTAAAGAC
>Ga0207421_10004952_pt1 | contig 15134 bp, 9 predicted proteins | sample SodLakKL_010_SED_4_FD_187542 | JGI IMG/M metagenome (GOLD analysis project Ga0207421, IMG submission 187542) | Alkaline sediment microbial communities from Lake Tanatar, Kulunda Steppe, Russia - 8KL_010_SED (SPAdes) (version 2) | ecosystem: Environmental > Aquatic > Non-marine Saline and...
ATTAAGCGAATCCAATCACGCTGGTAAGCCGTATGCCTTAATAGGGCACGTGCGGTTTGATGAGGGGGAAGCCATGCGAATGGTTTCCCTACTCTATTTTTCCGTTCTTTCCTTTTTCTTTCCGAGATAAAGCAGGCTACTTCAGTTTATTATCTTCTGGCTCAGGCGCAGGCATTTGGACGCCCTGCACATGAACGTTAACCTCTTTTACCTGGAGTCCGGTAAGATCTTCAACGGCTGCTTTCACTTTTTGCTGGACCTCCCTGGCCACTTTATTAATCATGACCCCGTAATTCATGATCATGTAGAGATTGATCACGGCTTCCTGCTGGCCGACTTCCACCTTTATCCCCCGACCCACATTTTTTTTGCCAAAAGCCTCGGCGATGCCGCTGCCGCTGCTCATACCGGCCACTCCTTCAACCCCTGAGGCGGCCATACCGGATGCTTTGGCCACGATACTGTCAGAGATACGGATGTTTCCCATTTCGGAAGAAAGAGAGCTGGCAACTTCCTTGCTATCAGTCCCCTGGGGTAAGTTTGATTCTGCCTCCTGGGTCTTCTGCAGTGTCTCTTCTTTTGCCGGTTGTTTTTTTACCTCTTCTTTTGCCTGCTGTTCTTCTTCCTGGCCCTGGCTCGTTTCTCCCAAAGACTGTTTTTTAGACTGCTCTTTTTCCATGTCTGGTTTTTTTTCTGTCAAAATCAACACTCCTTCCCTGTAATTACAGGATATAATTTGCAAGTTACTGAAAATTTCGGCTGCCACGGGGATGGTTCTGCTGGTTTCTACAGTCAGCCAGCTTTAGGGGGGCGGTTCTCTTGTCTGCTCATTGTTAAGGGTTGGAAACTCGCCTGTAAAAAACCGAAGAATATTCCTGCAGTCTCCGCGCGCTCTGTTTACTGGAATGCAACCGTCCCCGCGGCAGGCCCGTTGCAGGTCACCATGGTATCACCATAGTATCCTGTTTTAATCATAACAGTTCTGGCGGGAATTTTAAATAATTATTTTTGTCCTTCCACCTGGAGATGAAGCACGTTTATTTTTTTTCCAGCAAGGTCCAGGGGGCCAAAACTTCAAAGGGTGTTGCCCCGCCATGCAGGTAGCGAGGTTCATCCGTTTTGCCGGCCCGCTGGAAATAGTGGTTGGTCCGAAAGCCATGGTCTGATAGAAGCAGGACCAGGGATCCCGGTGCAATATTGTCCAGCAGGGGCCACAGCTTTTTCCGGCTTTGAAGCAAGATTTCCTCCAGCAGGGTGACCAGGTTGTCGCTGGACGTATGAACCTTGTCGTCCAGGTAGTCCAGCTTGATGGCTTCCAGGGGCGGATTCTTTTGCCCGGCAGCCGGTCTTTTGCCCCGCTTTTTTTTGTTATCCACTGCGGCCAAAAACGAGGCAGGGTCGGAAAGCAGCTCGAAAAGGGCTTCTTCGCCCAGGTTGACAATGTGACCCAGCAGCCATTTTTCTTTCAAGGGTTCCAGCTGAGTTTCCGTGACCGTTGGCAAAAGAGCCCAGGTAAGTCCTTCCCTGGCAATGCGGTAATTTGCTTCTGCCGTTATTTTCGGCAGCAGGTGGTTCCAGGTATCCAGGCGGGCACCATCCAGGATAACCAGGTATGCGCCCCCGGGCCCTTTGTGTTTTTCCAACCATTTGTTGTATTGCTGGAGAAGTTTTTCCAGGGTAAAGCGTTTTTCTGGAGCAGCTTTTTTTTCCAGGTATGCCTGGAATTTTTCCCCCAGGACATCGCAGGCAGCACTGTAAAAGCGCTTCCACCGTTCTACGGGAAAGACAGAACGTATCCCGGCTGGGGACTGCTCCAGCAGGCTGAACTGGAGCTCAAAGGGGGAGAACTGGCGGTACGAGTTTTCCCAGTCCGTATCTTTTTCCGGTGGCCCTTGGGCTGCTGCTTCTGCTGTCCGCAGGGACAGGTTGCTCTCCAGCAGCAGTTCCAGGTAGTGCAACAAGGATTGTTTTTCCCTGGTCAGATCTTTTTTGGCAGGAGAAAACATTTCGCCTTTTTCTTTCAGTTCTTTCTGCGCCCAGGCCAGGGAGCTTTTTAAGACCTTGATGTTAACCTTATTTTCTTCGGTCGTAACCTGGGCGGCCGTTTTCCGGAATAGCTCAAAAACGACGTTGGCAAACAGGGGTTCCTGCACCAGCCGCTCCAGGAGACGGTTAAAGTCAAAGGCGCCTTCCCTGTTTTGGGGTGTTCCCGCTGATACCTGCCGGAAGTATAGCTCCAGCAGCTCGCTCCCGGAATATTTGTCTTCCAGCAGAGCAAGGGGGCTGCTTAAGATGGCAGGAGAAAAGGCTGCTTCTCCACCAAGCAGCAGATTCCCCAGTGAACAGAGATCGGCGGCCCGGGCGATAAACTCCTTGGTTTGCCCTTTCAAAAGAGGCCGGAGCAGATTTTGCAAAGCTTGGCTTTGCTCCTCATCGACAACCAGTTCCGTTGTTTCCATCTCCTGCCGGGTTAACCAGGCCAGCAGCAGGGACGTGGCAAAAAATTCTTTTTCTCCGACCTGGTGCATCAGGGGAAGCAGGGTGGGAAAATGCTGCTCCAGCAGGGATTTTCTTTCACCTGAAACAGATTCAAAGCCCTGGAGATCATCCTGTTCAGCTGCCATGAAACCTGACTTGGAACTTTCTAAGGCAGAGAAGGTGGGATAGTTGCTGCCAAGATTCTGATCTGCCGGTCCTGTCTCAGGGCTTGGGGTCAAGAAAGATTTCTCCTGCTGCTTTTCTTCTGTAATACGAATGTAGTCCGCCGTTTGCCCGCCACCTCCCAGGGCCCAGTTGAAGAATATTTCTTTTAACTGTTCTGTGGTAAACACCCTGCCTGCCAGAAGTTCATGCAGGTCATCCAGGGAGCGTTCTATGATCACCGCTTCTCCCAGGAGCGCTTTGTGCAGGTGGTTTACAGTTTTTTGATCCAGTAGTTCCTCCAGGCGGCTGGATATGTTTGTATCACTCGCCGGCAGTTCCAAAAGTTCCAGCAGGGGCTCTGCTTCCCTGCGCCGTCCAACGATTTCCAGGTTTTCAGCGTATTGAGCAATTTTCTCTTTGTTCTCCCTTTCCTGCAGCACTTGCAGTCCGCTGCGGATGCTCCGCAGTATCCGGGCTTCCAGTTCCGTGGTCAGGGGAAGGTTTTGGGTTTGCCCCAAGCGGAAGCTGCAGGGACACAGGGGACGTTCCCGGAGCAGGGAATCTTCAGCCTGCCGGCATTCTTTTTCCAGGATGGCAGAAAGTTGACGGTTGACCTGGGCCATGTCGCTTTCTACCGACAGAAGGCCTGTTTTGCCCAGGCGTTCCAAAAGCTTGTAATGGCTGGAGCGGGCCAGGTTGCGGTAAGGCTGTAGGGTTTCCTCTCCTGCGAATTGGCTGTGTTCCTGGAGATACAAGGTGATGTATTCGTCCTGGAACAGCTTGAATTCCCTTTGGATGCGTTCTCGCAGTTTTTTATCCCAGGCAATCTCTTCCTCCTCCAGCAGTTCTAACAGCATCCTGTGACGCCTGGACAAGGACTCATATCGTTCTCCCCGGGGTATTTCCAGTCCGGGGTCATGGAGGTAATAACCCAGGCGCAAAAACTCGCGCAGGTCTTCTTTGAAAAACTCGTACAGGGCGTTTACCCGGTTTAAATCTTCAGCGGCCAGGGGATTGGACTGGTAAGCGGCCAGGAAACGCTCCAGTCCTTCCTGGGAGGAGTAGGAGACCTTGATTTCCTCCAGGAAGTTCAGAAAACGCTGCAGGATGCGTTCAATTTTTTCCTGGTTCAGGCCCGGCAGGAAGCGGCTTCCTTCCAGGCGTTTTAATTCACCCCGTATTTCTTCGATTTTTCCCCGCATTTCTTCTTTGAAGGCGGTAACGTGCTCCCAGGCGGCCTGTTGTGTCGAAAAGGTCAGGGGGGTAACCTGCAGACGCGGCGGTAAAAAAGGGATTTCCGGCAACAGTTCCTGGAGTTCCGGCCGGACAATGGTCCCGGCGGCGATTTCATCAATTTTCCAGAAACGATAATAGTTTACCTGGGCCGGGGCAAGGCGTTTGCCCCCCTGGTAAGCGGAGACGGCCCCGCTGAGTATCGCTGCCAGGCCCAGAACCTGGAACATGTCTTTGCTCAGCCCAAAGGGGCCTTTACGCAGTTTCCAGTAAAGATCCTGCAGGGGGATCCTTTCCTGGTCGGGGACCAGGGACAAAAACTCGGCTACCAGGGGCGAACTGCGGGGGCTGAATTCCAGGGTGTAGGTGCTGCCTCGTCTTTTGACCACGCCCATGGCCTGCAGGTGACTTTCAATGGCGGCCTGGGTACCCCGCTGCAGGTTTTCCTTTTGCGCATCAGGGGAAGCCAGGGTGTCTAAAGCACGTTGGACCAGGCTCTGGCTTATGTGCTGGCTCCGGGGACAGATTTCAAAATGCCGGGGAAACCGTTTCTTCAATACTTCTGCGACGGCACTGGAGACCAGCTCATTAAAATGCAGGTAGCCCAGGGCTGAGGGTTCCATGGACTTGTGGGCTGTCTTCAAGGTTCCCTGAAAATAGATGTCGCGAAAGATTTCTTTCACTTGGCGCTGCTGGTTTTCCAGTGTTCCCTGTAAATGTTCCCGGATCTGCTTCCCCGTCGGACTGTCGTCGGCGGCGTACTCCTGGTGGAGCAGGTCGCAGGCGTATGCCTGGCGCAGGGATTCTTCCTCCTCTGGGGTAATTTCCCGTGGCTGCCAGAAAACCAGGGCAGCAGGTATTTCTTCCGGATCTCCGGGCAAGGGATCGTCTCCAGGCCCGGCTGTGGAGAACTGCGGTTTGGCCAGGAAAAAAATGAAGTCTGTTTCCTGCTCATCAACCTCTTCCTGCAGGTCTTTTACGTGCCGGGGGGTTAAATAATCGGGCGAATAAAACAGAACCTTTCCCTGGCGCGTGGTGTTCTGCCAGGTAATTTCTGTGGCCTGATTGGGTTCCTGCTGTAGTTTGTTCAAGGGGAGGAAGCTTTCCTCCAGCCAGGCGAACAGCCCCTCTGTAACCCGGGGATCGCCGGGGTGAAAAGAGGAGGAGACCTGGGCCAGCTTTTTTTTCACCAGCAGGGCGGCATCGGCCCGCAGGTCGATGGTGTAGGTTTTGCTTCCGCTGCCGTCTTCTTTATCCCCGGACGTTACATAGGCACCGTGGGCCAACAGCTTTTGCAGGATTTCTTCAATGTAGTCGTAGTTGACCGAAACATCCAGGTCCGTGTAGTGATGCAGCAGCAAGCCTGTAAGCTCTTGTGCCGTAAAGGGTTTCCGGGAAGGAGCCAGGGCCTGGAGAATCAGCAGTTTAACCAGGCGCAGGGCTGTATGGGCATCCTCTTCTTCAGGGAATATGCTGGCCACTTCCCGTTGAAAGTAGTGAAACACCTCTTCGCTGTAGGGACTGGTTTCCACGGTTTCCCGGATCCGGTCACGGAAGTGGTCAAAAATGTAGTCCGGTGTGAGCAGCTGCTCTGCAGGTTGTTCCAGGAAGGGTTCTATGCCGCGCCGTTCATCCCCGGCCAGGCGGTAGTGGATGAAATCGACCACGCCCCGGTGCTGGGAAAAAAGAGGACGCAGTTCATCGAGCAGCTCTACCGTTTGGGGGTGGACAGGGTAAAGGGCCTGGAAGTCTTTTGGGGAAAAGGGCAGTCGCCCAAAGGCGCGCCGGTGTTCTTCATACAGGGCAGGCAGGGTTTCGGCGGCGGATTCTTTTTTTTGGACCAGCCGCCTGGAGACTATCTCCTTGACATGTTCTCCTGTAAGGCGAAAGCGGGCCGGGTAGCGGTCCTTGATCTTGTGCAGCATCTCCCCGGTCAAGGCCCCGGTGTTCTCAATATTTTCCTGCATGGTGGCGATAACCCAGGCCGGGATGGATTCGGCGAATTCGCCCAGGTACTGCAGGAAGCGAATGTCTTCGTTGTAGGCCCGGGGGTTGTCCTTGGAACGCAGAAACTCAGAAAGTTCGTCGACCAGGAGAACCAGTCCGCCATACCCTTCCTGATGCAGGGTGTTTTTCAGGGTTTGAAATGCTTCCTGGCGGGGCATTTCCTCCAGGGGCCGCTTGGAAGAACTTTGCCTGGCAGGTGAACCGGCCTGGTTTTTGCCCAGCAGTCTTTTCTCTACCTGGGAAAGGATAATCTGTTCCAGGTATTCCCGGTTGCTGTATTCTACCAGGGAGATTTCCACCACCAAAAGAGGGGTGGAAGCGGCAATTTTCTCCGCCTGCCCCGGCAGCTGGGCGGATGAATCCCTTGAGGGCGCGGTCGGTTCCGCTTCCAGGGTGCTGCGAGATTCCCTGTCAGTCAGGAGCAGGTTCAGTACGTTCAGGAGGTGAGATTTCCCCGAACCATAATTTCCGATAATGAAAAAACCCTGGGGTTCATTTTTTTCCATGCGCCCCAGTATGCCTGAAAGAATGAAGGCCACTTCATCGGTGATGATAAAGTTTTCCACCAGTCCCCGGCGCAAGTTGTGGTCCTGGAGGTCGGCCAGTCGGACCACTGTCCGCACAGCGGGAGCATGGACCAAGTCTTCGATGATCATGATGTGTCTCACCTCGCTAACTGGGATACTCCATAGAGTGTTTGATAAAACTGCAGGCCCCGAATTTTTGGAGGAAACCCTTGTATATATCATATAGCTGGGAGTTCCGGTTTGCATGCTCCACCTCTTAACGTCCAGGAGGTGGGCCTTCGGGCCACGAACAAGATCAGGGGTGCGCATCCAGTTGCCTGAAGGGCTGCAGCAACCCCTAAGTCTAAATACGTACTATGTAATTGCTCAGAGCTATTTACAAGCGAAACAAAGGAGACGGGTTTAAGGTATGGGGATGCATCTCTTGCAGGGAAACGTCCCCTTGCAATGTTTCCGGGTTGTAGTGGAGGACCGACAGGGAAAGCGACAGAACTGTCCCCACGCTTCGCGTTATGTAGTGTAATGAGTGGGCTGAGCTGTTACCGTACTTTTAATCTTCTTCCCTGGGCTGCTTTTTCTTCTCCAGCTTTTTTATGTATCCATACAGTTCTTTGTGCTGTGGGTGCTGATTTACCAGTTCAGCCAGGAAATCTATGGCCTCCTGCAGCCGTCCCAGCTCCCCGGCATCTTTGATCAATGAGGATAGAGCCGGCTTATCTCCCGGAGTTTTTTCCAAAACCCGTTTCAGCAGGGGCCAGGCCGCTTCATTATTTCCCAGGCGGCGGTAGCAAAAAGCTTCCTGGGAGGCGGCAAATTGCTGTTCAGGATCCAGTTCCCGGGCTTTTTTATATGCCTGAGCGGCTTTTTCATCATTTCCAGCCAGGCGGAAAAAGTCTCCCAGCAGGGTTTGCAGGTGAGGGTTTTCCATCCTTCTGCCAATCCGTGAGATTTTTTCCAGCTGGGCGGCAGCCCTGCCCGGTTCCAGGGAGCTTAACTGTTCCCGGAGTTTTTCGGCGTAAGCCGGGGAGGTGTCATCCTCTTCTTCACCGGCCGCCTCTTTCCCGGGGCTTCTGCCCTGGCCTGCTGGGGCTGCACTTGTCTCACCAGTGCTTATGGCTGGTGCTGAATGTGATCTGCCCGGGGTAGGGGCACCTGTTGCCGGTTGTTCCTGTGAGCCGTCCGCGGCCAATTCCTTTTGCAGGCGGTTGTATTGGCGGCGCAGGTATGTGTCACCCGGGTTATCTTCCAGGGCATGCTGCAGCACTGCAAGCGCTTTCCCCTTGTCTCCGGCCAGCTCGTAGGCCCTTGCCAGCCGCCCGCCCCTGTAAGGGTGGGGGGTGATGGCATAGGCCTGTTTTAAGTTCTCCACGGCTTCAGCTGCATTTTTTTCCTGCAGGGCGATTTCGCCAAGCACGGTCAAGGCCATAGCCTGCCGGGAGTTTTTCTCCAAGGCCTGGAAAGATGTGTCCCTGGCATCGCTCAGCCGTCCCTGGCGCAAATAAATATCTGCCAGGTTGGCTTCCAGGAAGGGGTTTTCCGGGTACTTTTCCAGGGCTTCGTACAGCTTGAGCTCCGCTTCTTTTAGCTGCTTGGCTCTACGCAGTTTCCAGCTTTCTTTGACGATGGCTCGGATTTCCTCTGAATGGTCCATGATTATTGGGAATGCACACTCCTCAAGGGGCTCACAGGAGCCATGGTTTGCCGACCTGTCGCTATTATATCATGGTTTGAGGACACAATCCAGCAGACCTGGCAGGATCAGCGCCCTGTTATGGCGAAATTTACTGACGAAGCAAACTATTCAATGAAAAGTTCCGGATACGCCTTATTCACTACTGGGATAATATCCCCATTTTTATTTGAAAGATTTGCCATGAAAGCAGTGACTGAAGGAGTGAGCCAGGTTTTGATGACAAAGAAGAACATTCTTTTAACAGGACAGCCGGGGATTGGCAAAACAACGGTGATCAAAGAACTGTCCACCCTGCTGGGCGAATCAGCCTGCGGTTTTTATACGGCGGAAGTGCGCCAGGGAAAACACCGGCAGGGATTTGAGATTATTGCCCTGGAAAAAGAGAAAAAAGCCCTTTTGGCTCATGTGGATTTTTCCACCCGGCAGCGGGTGGGTAAATATGGCGTCGACCCTGATGCTTTACTGGAATTTATGGAAGAGATCAACTGGGTGCTGCAATCGGGAGAAGAGAAATGTTTGCTGCTGGACGAAATTGGGAAAATGGAGTTTTTTACACCGGGTTTTAAAGAAATGGTGCAGGAAGTTCTGGACTCTTCGCTGCCCTTGGTGGCAACAATCATGTGGAAAAGCCACCCCTTTTGTGACCCGCTGAAAAAACGTCCCGATGTGCTCCTGGTAGAGGTCACCCGTGATAACAGGGAGCATCTGCCCCGGGAGCTTTTCCAGCAGCTTAAAAAAAGTATGAATGTTTGAGCGCTGGTCCGGGCTGCTTCCTCCTGTCCGGGCGTTAGTGCCGGGATAAAAGATGGCTGGGACAAATAATAGCCGGGGGAATCCATTCCCCCGGCTATTTTAAGTTTACTCCTCTGGATTTAGGAGGTCTTCATCGTTTTATTCATCATCGTTTTCTTCTTCGTCTTCAATATCCAGCTCAAATTCGATTTCGTCATTTTCGCCGTTTTCCTCTAAATCATCTTCAATCTCCAGTTCGTCTTCCAGTTCGTCTTCCAGATCGGGAAGCTCATCATTTTCCAGTCCGTTTTCCGGCTCGGGAAGTTCATCATTTTCCAGCCCATTTTCAGGTTCCGGCTCTGGCTCCAAGCCATTTTCTGGCGGCTCTTCAGGGGGTGGCTCCTCCATGGGTTCTTCACAACCTACTGCCCCCAAAGCGCTTGCGGCCATCAGTGCCAGCACCAGGACCAGCGCTAGTTGCTTCATTTTCGGCTTCTTCATTGGTTAGTCCCTCCTCTTTATTCTTCAGTATTGATTCTGCCCAAGATAATAACAGATCGTTGTTTTAAAGGTGCAAACAGGGCTTAAATAGTTTTTAAACATTTTTTAAATCCGATTTCTTGTTGGTCATTTCTTGCGCTCATGGATGTTAAAATAACAAGAAACAAAGAGGTGATTTAATCAAAAAAAGGATCAAAATGAAGGAATTTTAAGTCAATTGCAGAATTATTACAAGCAAATCTTTTTACAAAGGAGGGGCGCATAGCACGTGGAAGTATTAAAAGTTTCTGCCAATTCGAATCCGAATTCTGTAGCCGGAGCCCTGGCAGGCGTGTTAAGGGAACAGGGAAAAGCAGAAATGCAGGCTATTGGGGCGGGAGCCCTTAACCAGGCTGTTAAAGCTATTGCCATCGCCAGGGGGTTTGTAGCCTCCAGTGGCGTGGACCTGGTTTGTACCCCTGCTTTCATTGACATTGAAATAAACGGGGAAGAAAAAACGGCCATAAAGCTGGTGGTTGATTCCAGGTAGGCATTTCCGTTGGAACAGAGATTGTTTGAGCCTTTACACAGTGAAGTCTTGCGCATTTTTGGCAAGAATTTTATCGCGCAGCACAACTTCGTTGAAAAAATTATGATTCTGCTCGTCCAGGTTGGGGGTCTAGCAATGTATTTTTTGCTTCCCCCTTTTGCTTCCCCCTTTTGTTGGCTTCTGCTGTTTGCACGGTAAAGCGTTAAGGTTAAGTTAGTTCGTGATTTAAGCTGGTCAATTTATAAAATGAAACACAATTCTGCGTTTGCAGGCGGCGGGCTTTCAGGGCCCGCCGGCCAGTTTCAGCTTTGATTTCGCCAACTACTTTTTGCTGTTGGACTGTTAAACATAGTTGCAACGCCCCCCCTTTTTGGTATTTCGTGGTTTGAGGTGGGCCGGAGTTCCAGTATTGCAGCAGGAAGTAAAAAATGATACGGTAGTAACTGGACTCATTTATAAACGTTTTTGCCGGGGATTCAGGGTGCTTTTGGGTCTGTTGTAGAAATGCATGGTCTGATCAAAAGGTTTTTTTCGCCTCGGCTTGTGAGGGAGGATTGACAGATGCCTAACAGCAAAAAAAACATAAAAAGAAAAAAGAATGAGAATAAGCGGCGGAGAATTTTTACCAGGGTTGTTCTTATGTCCGCGGCATTTTTCGCGGTTATATTTGCTTTTGGCCTGGCCGGGGCCCTGGCGGTAACATATAATCATGCCCAGGATGCTCCTGACTTTCAACCTGAACAGCTGCAACCCTCGTTAACATCCAGCATATACGACAGCGATGGAAGGGAGTTGACAGCGGTTCATGGTGAACAAAACCGGGTGGAAATCTCCTTGCAGGATCTTCCCGGTCATGTAACCGATGCCTTTTTAGCCGTGGAAGACCGGCGTTTTTATAGTCACCCGGGGGTGGATCTTTATGCCATCGCCCGGGCTGCCTGGGTCAACCTGGTCAACCTGGATTTAAGGGAGCAGGGAGGTAGCACCATTACCCAGCAGCTGGCAAGAAATGCTTTCCTCAGCTCCGAACAGACACTATCCCGGAAAATTCAGGAGGCCTGGCTGGCCCTGCAGATGGAAAGGTATTATGTCAAAGAAGAGATCCTGGAAAAATACCTGAATCATGTCTACTTTGGTGGTGGGGCCTACGGCGTGGAGGCCGCTGCCCAACTGTATTTTGAAAAAAGTGCGGAAGATCTTTCTCCCGCAGAAGCGGCGATGCTGGCAGGTATTGTACGTTCACCTACCTATTATTCCCCTTATGAAAATAAGGAGTACGCCCTTGGCCGGCAGCAGTTGGTTCTTTCCCTGATGGAAGAGGGGGATTTTATTAGCCAGGAAACCTGGGAAGAGGCCAGGCAGGAGGAGCTGGAAATAGCCCCCAAGCCCGACTCGGAGCAGCTTCCCTATCCCTATTATGTGGATTATGTCATCCACCGGGAACTGCTGGAAATACTGGCTGACGAAGACTTCTATGGAAGCAGGGAGGCTGCTTATGAGGCGATTTATACCGATGGCCTCCAGGTTTATACGGCCATCCAGCCTGAACTGCAGGGGGCCGTGGAAGAAGTGCTGGAAAACGAAGAACTTTATCCGCAAACCTGGCGTATAGATGCAGAATACCTGGATGTCTTAAAAGAAGATGACAGCTACCAGGGCTATCCCGAGGAGTACCTGGGAGAAAGTGGTGTGCCCCAGCCCCAGTCAGCGGCTGTTGTGGCAGATCCCGAGACCGGGGCGATGAAGGCCCTGGTCGGTGGACGGGAGTACAGTGAGGACAACCGTTCTCTTCGCTACGTAAGCCCCCGGCAGCCGGGTTCGGCGATTAAACCTATCCTGGCTTATGTCCCCGCTATGGAGGAAGGGGGATTGGTTCCATCCACGGTTATTGATGATGCTCCTTTTGCCCAAGGGGACTGGACACCGGAAAACTTTGACCGCAGGTTTCGCGGGCTGGTCAATGCCCGGGAAGCCCTGGTCCGCTCATTAAATGTTCCTGCGGTAAAAACGTTTAAAGAGATCTCCCCGGAAGCGGGCCTGGAGTATGGAGAAAAAATGGGTCTTACCACGATTCATCCTCATGATGCTACATTGGCTGCTGTCCTGGGAGGGATGACCCATGGAACAACAGCCCTGGATATGGCCCAGGCTTTTGCCGTACTGGCCAATGAAGGCATCAGGGAAGAGTTTCATGCCATTGAGAAGATCAAAGATCGCCACGGGGAAGTGGTCTATGAACAACAGGAGGAGCCCAAAGCGGTTTTATCGGGAGAAACTGCCTATTTAATTAATGATATTTTACAGGATGTAGCCGGTTATGGTACCGCTGCAGGGTTGGATTCGGATCATGCCATAGCGGCAAAAACAGGGACGACCAGCGATAACCGCGATGCCTGGCTCTTAACCTACTCCCCTGATTTTGTCATTTCCTTTTGGATGGGACATGATGTACAGCGGCTGGGGCGGATCGACGGGGGAAGTTCTACCACCGTTCCCTTTATGAACGCCATCCTTCCCGCTGTGGAGGAAATAACAGCGGGTTCTGAATTTTCCAGGCCTGAAGGTATCGGGGAGCCTGTGGCTGTTTGCAGCAAGTCAGGTTTAAGGCCGGGAGATGACTGCCCTTCCGACAGCATCGTCTACGAAGTTTTCCCCCGGGGAGAGGCCCCGGCAGAAGAATGCGAATTGCATGAAGAACTGGAAGTATGTAAATCCAGCGGCTTGCTGCCCGGCCCGTACTGTCCCGAGGATGAATTAGAAAAAGAAACTTTCTTAAACAGGCCTGAGTACAAAGAAACCGATGAGCGTTGGCGCTCCGGTGCCGGCAGGGGACCGGAAGATGCAAGAAAGCTTCCGCCGGAAGAAGAATGTGACGAGCATACAGAAAAAACAATTCTTGAACTGCTGGAGATAGATTTCACTGCCCAGTACTTCCCCTTTTCTGCGGAAATCAGCTGGGTCTATGACGAAGATTTTGATCCTGAAGAGTTCCTGGAAGGCTACAGGTTGCTGAAAAAAGAGGCTGGAGAAGAAGAGCATCGGGTCCTGGGCACATTTTCCCCTGATACAGAACAGAAAAATGACCAGGGTGTGGAGCCCGGGGAAGAATATGTTTACAAGGTGGAAATCCTGGGTCTCGATGGGGATGTCTTGAAGGAAATTCAAGAGAGTGTCACTTTACCCGGCGAAGATGACCTCCCGCCCGGTTTTGGTGAAGAAGAGAACGGGGAAGAGAACGGAGAAGACGGTGTAGATGACATTGACAGCCAGGATAACGGGCTTAATGGTTTTGAAGAAGACGACAATAATAATGACGAAGACGACAATGAACAGGAGGAGTAATATTTTTTGTGACTGCCCGGTTCTCTTGTTAAGGGGAGCAAAAGGGCGGTTATGGCGCTTCCACTGCGAGGCGGAGGACCGAATGGGAAAGCGACAGAACTATCCCTTGCTTTCCCATGTATGCGCAATAAGCTAGCAGGCTGAGCAGTAACATTTTTTATTTGCTTATTCTTAGAAGGAAAGACCTGGTTTTCATAGAAATATATTAAAAATGATTTTCCGGGGATGGCAGGAGGCAAGACAGGTTTTTATGCCAGGAGAGGTTGATCGGGCAGGATAACCCAGTTTCAGAGGAGGCGTCTAAAAGAATGTGGAAAGAAAAGTATAAAATCGGGGTACAAATTATTGATGAACAGCATGAAGAGCTTTTCCGGCGGGTTACTGATTTTATCAAAACGGTCCAGGGTCAAGGCGAATGGGAAACGCGACTGGATAAAGTCAAGGAGACCCTGGAATTTATGAAAGAATACGTTGTGACTCATTTTAATGCCGAAGAAGCCCTCCAAAGAAAAGTGAATTTCCCCGAGCATGAAGAACACAAGCAGATTCATGAACGTTTCAAAGAAGAAGTTGGGCAGTATGCAGCGCGCTTTGAAGAGGAAGGCTACAGTGAGGAGCTGGTCCAGGAATTTGCGGGCAAGCTGATGGCCTGGCTGATCAACCACGTGGCGGCAACAGACCAGAAGATCGGTGAATACGTGGAAAGTCTGGAGGAGACCGGAAATGAAAGCTGAATATATTAACCCGTTCTACAAGGCGACGGAAGATGTATTTAAGACCATGCTGGACCTGGAAACAGAGCGAGGGGACCTTGATATTGTGGAGGATATGATTGCGGGTAACGAGGCTAATGTCATAATTGGCATGACAGGCCAGCTCTATGGCACAATTCTGTACAGTTTTTCCAGGGATATGACCCTGGAAATGGTTCGAATAATGTCCGGAATGGAAATGGAGAAACTGGACAGTTTTGTTACCTCCGCCCTGGGGGAAGTGGCAAACATTATCAGTGGCAATGCAGTTACATACCTGGCTAATGAAAATGTGTCCTGCGATATTGTTCCTCCCCAAGTAATCGTGGGGGAGAACAAATCCATATCCATGGCTACAGAAAAAGCGCTCCGGATTCCACTAAAAACAGACATAGGTGAATTCGAAATCAATGTGTCAATCAGGGAAAAAGAATAAATGAAACAAAGACTTTGCCCAGTGTTTTGTTGTCCAGCATTTTGCTGCGAGGGCAACCGAAGCCAAGTCCGGGATTAAAAGCTGAAAATAACGCGGTCCATATTTTGGAGGGAAAAATGAAATACTTGCAACTGCTGGTCGTACTGCTGCTGATATTCTTTGTCCCCTCTGTTGTTCAGGCGGGTGAAGCTTACCTCAACAGGAACAATGTCTTGATGCTTCCCCTGCGTGATACCTTCGAGGAGCTGGGTTATACAGTCCGCTGGCATGACGGGAATATCAACTTGGAGAAAAATGATCAATCCCTGGTTTTTAAGTACGGCAGGGATAATTATCTGTATGACAACAAAGTTACCTCTTTTACGGTTTTGCCAAATAAAATAAACAGCACCATTTATGTTAGCAAAGACTTTGTGGAGCAGGTCACTTCTTTAACCGGGGAATCAAAAGAACTGGATGAAGATCAATACAAACTTGTCTTGAACAAGGATGGCGGTTCATTGAAGGAAACTGCAAGCCACTTGCTTGAGGGAGAACTATTCGATCCCTACCGTTACACCCGGGATACAGTAGAACAGGTGCCCATTCTGATGTATCACATGATCGATGACCCGGCCAACTACAGCGGTATAGGTCACTACAAAAAATACCTGGTCCATCCGGATGCCTTTAAAAAACAACTGCGCTGGCTCCGGGAAACAGGGTACAATCCTGTCACCATGCAGGAACTATATGCTCA
>Ga0207421_10004954_pt1 | contig 15131 bp, 13 predicted proteins | sample SodLakKL_010_SED_4_FD_187542 | JGI IMG/M metagenome (GOLD analysis project Ga0207421, IMG submission 187542) | Alkaline sediment microbial communities from Lake Tanatar, Kulunda Steppe, Russia - 8KL_010_SED (SPAdes) (version 2) | ecosystem: Environmental > Aquatic > Non-marine Saline and...
ATGCCAATACTCAGTAAGGTGACGTGGAGTTCTAGATTTCTCTGCTCTGAAGCTGGGCGCTATAGTGTAGATGTTTCCCATCCCGAAGATCCCTGCTTCGGCATACAACTGCCAACTTTGGGTCAGATAAACTTTATCGTCGAAATAATCGACTGGAAATAAGGTTGAACCTCCTTCGCAGGCGAGAGGAGTCAATATCGGTGATTGAAATTCCTCATAACCTTCACTCCTGAAGAATTCGTGTATCGCATTGAAAACGGTAGATCTCACATTCAAAATATCTCGCATCTTAGTTGATCTCAACCAGAGATGTCTATTATCCAAAAGATGTTCTACACTTTGATCTTCATGTATCGGAAAATCCTCTGAGGCGTGAACAATCTCAGCGTCTTTGGCCACGATCTCGTACCCGCCGGGTGCTCTCTCGTCTTCTTTTACATCTCCTTTTACTTTCAGAGAGGATTCGACCAATAGGTCCTTTATATCTTCGAATTTGTCTTCGTTGAATTCATCTTTTGCAAAAGTAGCCTGAACCACTCCGCTGGGATCTCTGATATTCAAAAATGCCATATTGCCTATATCTCTTGTTCTATGTATCCAACCTCGAACTTTAACTTCATTTCCGGTGTGCTTTCCTTCTAATATCTCCTCTATTTCTACGAAGCCTTCTTTGCCTAGTCCTTCTGTTTCTTTTTCTTTCGGACCCATCTTTTCACTTGAATTTTTTGAGTGAAGTTATAAGATAAAAGAGTTTTGGAGTGTATTTTGTTTCGTAATATCTTTTCACCAATCTTCAGGGACTTTGCCCCCTCTTTCCAAAGAATCCATTATATCTTCTTTCATCACTAAAGCGGCTTTTCTAGAAGCTTCGTCGAATTCCTCCGGCCCATAACGATCGCTGAACGGTTCCTTTTCATACGCATAATCAATACCTCTAGATGAATTGACTATAGCCCCGTATCCATCTTCATTGAAACAAGGTATCACGTCATCAGCGGTACCGCCCTGAGAACCGTATCCAGGCACTAAAAACAGGTTGTTGTGCATTATCTCCCTCAATCTCTCGGCCTCTTCAGGGTAGGTGGCTCCAACTACCGCGCCTACGGACGAGTAACCTCTTTCTCCGACTAGGTCTTCACCCCACTCGTTTATGAGTTCAGCCATAACTTCGTATATCTTTTTATCGTCTTTAGTGACCAAGTCCTGTAATTCGCTAGAAGAGGGATTAGATGTTTTATCTAACACGAAGATACCTCTAGAGTTTTCTTTACAGATATCTAAAAAAGGATCAATCCCGTCGGAACCTAGATATGGGTTCACCGTGACCATGTCGCCGTCGAAGGATGGTATCTTTCCATCTATAATATCGACTTCACCCAAGTGAGCTGAAGCGTAGGCTTTAGCTGTACTTCCTATATCGTTTCTCTTAACATCTTCGATAACGATGAGTCCTTTATTTTTGGCATAATCTATAGTTTCTTTGAAAGCTTTGATACCTTCGGCTCCGTATTTTTCATAGAACGCAACCTGAGGTTTCACCGCTGGAACTATATCATGGATCGCATCTATTATCCCTTTGTTGAATTCTAATATAGCCTTGCCGGCGGCTTTAAAAGGATCATCGGTTTCTTCTTTAGCCTTCTGTTTAAGATGATCAGGTATCCTCCAAAGTCTGGGATCTAACCCTACTACAGAAGGATTTTTCTTATCGTCTATCGCGTATAACAATCTATCTGCCAAATTATCCCGCTTCATATCTATCTCTCTAAAAAAAGAAATAAAAGAATAGATTTAAGATTTTTCGGTGGAGATCTAGTTTTCTTTTAATTCATCTTCAGCCTTCAAAGCCCACTTTGGATCTTTCCATTGTTCCCTGCCTACAGCGACCAGATCGACCTTTCCTTCTTTTACTATCTTGTCGGCGTAGAGTGGATCTTTGATACCTCCGACGCCGATGACCGGAACTTTCACCTCTCTTTTTATATCTTCAGCTAGTGGTACAAAATAGCCTTGTTCACCGTCTTTTCCAGGTCTAGAACCGCATAGATTTCCAGAAACGTCGATAATGTCGACGCCTAGATCTTCTAGCTTCCTGGCAAATATTTTTGACTCATCAACAGTCAATCCTTCTTTATCCATATCAGTAGCTCCCAATCTGTACATCAATATGATATCACCGACAGATCTTTTCACTTCTTCGACTATCTCCAAAGGAAATCTCATCCTATCTTCTAATTCTTTTCCGCCATACTCGTCATCTCGTCGATTCGTTAATGGAGACAAGAACTGACCTAAAAGGAAACCGTGAGCCCCATGGATCTCTACAGCGTCAAAACCGGCTTTTTCCGCTCTCTCCGCTGCATGAACAAAACTCTGCTTTATCTTCTGCATGTCTTTTAATGACAGTTTCTCAACGCCATCAAAATAAGCCTCAGAAGGAGCTACAGGTTTTTTTCCCGTTATGTTTTCGTCGCACTTACCTCCGGCATGATTGATCTGTATCGCTGGAACTGCACCGTTCTCTTTGATCGATTCTGCTAGTTCAGCAAGCGGCTCTACATGCTCGTCTGAATATATACCCAATTGATTTTCGCTCAACCTGCCTCTAGGGTCCACATAAGAATGCTCTACGATCACCAGACCCGGACCTTCAGAGAGTTCTCTGTAATGTTCATACAATTCTTTGGTTGGAAACCCATCCTCGGTAGAATTCTCTGAGGCCATCGGAGGAAAAACGATCCTATTCCTTAAACTGATCGAATCTATTTCAAGCGGGCTTAAAAGTCCCTGCATATTATCAACTCAATATCATAAACACATAGTATTTTAAAAGTTCTTCTAGTTTGGTTCACATCGCTCATTCTAACCTTTGATATTTACCTAAGTTTTATTAATTAGTTGAACTTATGTTTAACTAGTTGGTAAAATGATCGAAAAGAAGGTGTTGAAAAAAGGCCAAGTAGTGATACCCAAATCTATAAGAGATCTTTTGGGTCTGCATGAAGGAGATATGGTGAAGATAGACCTAGAAGGAGACACTATAAAGATCAAAAAAGAAAAGAAAGTTTCCTCAAAGCTGCAGGAGATAGCGGAAAAACACCATAGGGACCTGAGCGTAGAAGAGATAAAAGATCAGTTGAAGAGTCGATATGAGGAATAATCATGTATATCGATTCAAATATATTCATCTATTCAGCAGTTGACAAAAGTCAATTAGGAAGAAAATGTAGAAAGGTGATCGACAAAATAGAAGACGGTTCATTGAACGCTGGGTCATCTTATCTGGTTTTAGACGAGGTTCTTTGGATACTTCAGAACGAGATCGGAAAAGAAGACGCCTTGGAATCTACAAAGATGTTTTTGTCTTTACCTGTGAAATGGATAGATGTTAAAAGAGATATCATCTATCAAAGTTTGAATCTATATGACAGGACTCATCTAGCTCCCCGTGATTCCATCCATCTAGCTTCGATGAAAAAAGAGAAGTTGACGGTCCTACTGAGCGAGGACGATGATTTTGACGGTATCGAAGGTATAGAAAGAAGGAGTGTAGAAGAATTTTTAGATGATCTTTAGGAATTTTAGAAAAAAAAGATTGTTTTGCCTCTTTGAGTTGTATCAGAGTCGTCTCTCCAAGTAATCCTCTAGTATTTGGAACGCCCGTATCTTCTGACTTATATCTGTGCTTCCGTGTCCCTCTTCACCTAGCTCTTCTAGTTCAAAGTCTTCGCCTTCTTCCCAACCCATGTCCTCTAAACCATCTCTGAAGATCCTCGCTTGCTCTATAGGACATCTAGGATCGTTCACACCGTGTATCATCAGTATAGGTCTTTCCATATTCTCGACATGTTCGATAGGACTCCTATCTCTCCATAATTCGTAGTTCTCCTCTGGATCGCCCATGTTCTTTTCTAGCATCGCCTGGAAGTGCGGCATGTCTTCTTCATAAAGCTTGTGTAGATCCGTGATGCCTATCCACGCTATCCCGGTAGTCCACAACTCAGGATACTTCACCATCTGCATATAAGCGGAATAACCGCCGTAAGAGCCTCCAAAGACCGCTATCCTATCTTCGTCGATCCAATCCTTCTGTTTCAACCACTTAGCGCCTTCGGCTACATCATCCTGTTCCTTTCCACCCCAATCCATGTGAATCATGCGTTTGAATTCTCTGCCTCTACCTATAGAACCTCGGTAATTGGGCTGTAATACAGTATAACCTCTACTGGCTAAGAACTGCGCGTATATGTTGAATGATCTTGTGGATTGGAAATGTGGACCACCATGGACCATCACAACCGCTGGAGAAGGTCTCTCGCCAGAATCGTATAAAAGTGCGCCGATCTCGAGATTGTCTATAGATCTATAGGTAACATATTCAGCGTCGACGAAACTATCAGGATCTATATCGCCGTATTCCGCTTCTAACAGCACTTCGAATTTATCCTCCTCTACGTCATACCTGAATAGTTCTTTTCTTTCAGCAGGTCTGGTGTAAGGAAGGATTATCTCTTTATCCGAAACGAAAAGGCCTCCGTTACCTCCTGCGGGAAAAGAAACCATACCTTCGTTGAGTTCGAGTTCTTTGACTTCGCCGTCCGTATTGTATTTCAATGGTATCCATCCAGCCTCTTTTATCCTTAAAGCTAAGAAACCGTCTCCATCCGGTAAGAATGAAACACCTCTCTCTTCGTACTCGGAATCACCGAACCATTCGATACTTTCATCTTCAATATCGAAAATCCCACATCTTACCATATCAGTAGTATTATCACTTATCAGGAGAGAATTACCGTCTGGAGACCAATCACCTATAGAAGATTCGTAACCATCGTCGCTTATATCCAATCTCTTTTTTTCACTACCATCTGAACGGCAGATGTAGACGTCCTGATTTTCCAGATCGTCTGATTCGTTCGCCTCGTAAGCAATGTACTCATCATCGGGACTGAAAAGAGCACTCATGACAGGTTTTTCGTATTCGGTGAGTTGTTCTATATTCTCTTCCTCCAGGTCGTACCGGTAAAGGTTCATCTGTTTGCCCATATCACTGGTGAACAGCAGGTACTTTCCATCATCACTCACGTCTTGTATCATGCATTGTCCATCGACATTAATTACACTCTCAACTTTACCATTAAGATCGATCGAATAGATGTCGTTCTGTTCGTTTCCGGCTTCGTCCTTGTGGAAATATATCTTTTCGCTGTCGCTTCCCCACATTATGAACCAACGCGCGTTCTTAGGCACTTCTCCATCGCTCACTTGTTTTATCTCACCACTCTTTAGCTCCATCACATGTAGTTCATTTCTTCCGGTCTTATCCCAATAGAAAGCGACTTTTTCTCCGTCAGGAGACGCCACAGGATGATAAAATTCGGGCAAACTAGCTAATTCTTCAAGAGGATATTCTTCTCCCATGTTTTCACGGTCGTACAAACAGCATCAAAAAGTTATAAAATTTTTCTTTGCAAGACCTAGCGAAATTTAAAATATCATCTCGTTCAATCAAAGAACTGAGAATGGTAATATGGTCATAAGAGAGACTATACCTTTACTTCACGATCATCACAATCACCCAAGTCAATATGCGGCCTTTTTTGATTCCGCTGACTTATCAGAAGTGAAAGAAAAGGAAAAAGCGATCTCTATCATCGAAGATAACACCGAGGAAGAAAAAGTTAATGTGGTCCTAGGATGGAACAATTCTTATTACTCCTTCGACAGAATGGACCTCAAAAAGCTCCCACCTGTCATAATATGTAATCTTTCTTTCCACGGTTTCATTCACAACAAAAAAGCTGAAGACTTAGTCAATGAGCGGTATGAGAATCCTGAGATACTTGAGAAGTTAGAGGATCCAGCTTGGATGGAAGCCAACCTACCGAAAATAATGAAATTCCTTGTCGAGATAGAAGGATTGGATGAGGATAAATTGGATTCACTGTATGATTTTTATTTGGAAAAAGGTATTTGGAGTATCGAAGACATGCTTCTCCCATCCGAGAAAGCTTTACAAACTTTTGTTTCATCGGGACATTCAATAAGGACGGATTTTTGGACAACATTCCCCACTTATGAAAACTTGAGCAAAGATGCTAAAAAAGAGATCAAAGGTATCAAGATTTTCACCGATGGGGCACTAGGACCGAAAACAGCAGCTCTCAATGAAAAATATCCGGGAGAAGTCGAAGGAGAATTATTACATACTGAGGAAAGCTTGTCAGAGCTCATAGAGAAGATCGATAAAAACAAAGTTTCGATCCATGCTATAGGTGATGTAGCTATAAAAACGGTCGTTCAGACCTTAAAGGATCTTGATAAAAAAAGTATCGATCTACCGGAAACCAGGATCGAACATGCACAGTTCATCGATGAGGACACAGCGAAAACAGCTAAATCATTAGGCGTAATCCTAAGCATGCAGCCCAACTTCAGTATGGATTCCAAACATTATTCCGACAGACTTTCAGAAAAATATCTAAAACGCAACAATCCTTTCAGGATGTTGATAGATGAAGTCGGTTTGGTTCCCGGTGAAGACCTGATATTCGGCTCTGACGGCATGCCTCATGGTGTAAAACCGGCTTTGGAGTCATCTCTTTTTCCGCCTTACCCCTCTCAAAAATTGACACTTCAGGAATTCATCGACGGGTATTGTGATCCAGAAAACGAAGGTGAAATAGACCTTGTTATAGATAAAGATAAAAAGGAAGTCAAGATAGAAGATATCACCTTTTGATTTTAAAGTCACTTTCACTCACCTCTTTCATTCATCTATATAATAATAAAACTCTATCCCAATCTATGAGAGATAATTGTCCAGAATGCGGTTCAGAAAATTATCGTCCTGCGGAAGGCTGTGGACTCTGTTTGGACTGTGGTCATCAGGATTGTTTGAATTCGATCAAGAACTAACTTTAAGATCAGAAAAGCTCTCCGCCTTTCAATGAAAAACCGCAATTTTCGCATTCGACCGAACCATCGCCGTAGACCCGAACTTTCACTTCTCCACATTTAGGACACTTTTTCATATCATGGTTTTTGAGAGGACATTTCTCGTTTTCAGCCTCTTCTTTTTTACTGTCATCATTTGATCTAGTTGCCGTCTTCTTTTTTGAGAGTATCCACCAACCTAATGTTATCAAAACTACCATGATCAATATCGTGAGGACACTCACCCAGTAGCTTATAAATAAATCCTGAATCATGTTATCGCCCTATCCATATCATCATGAAAGTATGGTGTATAGTAAACTTTCGATCTTTTGAAACATTAGCGAATCTCATGCGAAGAATTAAATAAACCATTCCGAAGTAGATTGAGTCCGATGACAACTTTAGTGATCTGTGAAAAGAAAAGCGCAGCGGCTCGAATATCGCAACTCCTTTCCGGCGGTGATCAAGTTCAGAAATCATATTATGATTATCCTTATTTCGAATTCAAAAGAGGAGATGAAGATTTCATCGCTGTTCCACTCCGTGGACATATAGTTGAGTATGATTATCCTAAAAAATACAACAGTTGGAGCAGAGTCGATGAAGAGGATCTTATCTGGGTAGAACCAGAAAAGAAGATCACCGCTAAAAGGATCGTCAATCTTTTACAGAAGACAGGAAAAGATGCTGAAAAGATAGTGGTCGCTACTGACTATGATAGAGAAGGCGAATTGATAGGTTTAGAAGCGGTCAGATTGGTCCAAAAGGAATTGGATGACATCCCAGTAAAAAGAGCCCGGTTCAGCTCTATATCGAAGAGCGAACTCGAAGATGCTTTTTCTGATCTCACAGACGTAGATATCAATTTGGCTGAATCCGCCGCAACAAGACAAGTGATAGATCTAGCTTGGGGAGCGGTCCTGACCCGTTTTCTTTCAAAGGCCTCAAGTCAATATGGTAAGGATTATCTTTCCGTGGGAAGAGTCCAGAGCCCTACCTTAGCGATCGTAGTAGATCGTGATCTCGAGATAGATGCATTCGATCCAGAACCGTATTGGAAGATAAGCGCGATCCTACAAAAAGAGATCGAATTCGAGGCGAACTATGAAGATGATAGGATATGGGACAAAGAAAGAGCTGACATAATATATGACAAAGTTGAGAGAGCAAATAAAGCTATAACGTTGTCTTTTCAGGAAAAAACTAAGAAGGATTGGCCTCCCTCACCTTTCAATACGACTAAATTTTTGTCCGATGCAAATAAGATAAATCTAAGTCCATCTCAGGCGATGAGTATCGCTGAAGATCTTTATACCGCGGGATGGATATCTTATCCGAGGACTGAAAATACTGTTTATCCCAAAAGTCTTCACCTTGAGAGTCATCTTAAAAAATTAAGATCTTCAGAACTCTCTGATGAGGTGGAGGAGATCCTGTCTCAAGACAAGATATGGCCTACTAAGGGGAACAAAAAGAGTACCGACCATCCTCCCATCTATCCCATAAAACCCGCTACGAAAAGTGATCTCAGCGGTAACAGATGGAAAGTCTATGAATTGATACTCCGTCGTTTCTTGGCGACTTTAGCTCCATATGGTATCAAACGGATGAGAAAAGTAGAATTCGACATAAAGAATGAAAAATTCAAATCTAGCGGGACTGAGTTGGTTAAAAAAGGATGGAGGAAGTATTATCCGTATTACAAGTTCAAGGAAACCGAAATTCCGTCTCTCAAGGAAGGAGAAAACGTTGACGTTTCAGATGTTATCATGGAGGAGAAAGAGACCCAGCCTCCTAACAGGTATTCACAGGGCAAATTGGTCCAGTTGATGGAAGACAAGGGTTTGGGAACTAAAAGTACTAGACACGGTATAATACAGAAACTGTACAACCGCGATTTCATTGAAGGAAAAGTTCCTCGATCGACTGTTTCGGGAAAGAGTGTCATAAAAACTTTAGAGAAACATGCGGATATGGTCACTAAACCAGACATGACCAGAACTTTGGAGGAAGATATGAACAAGATAGCCGAAGCCGAGCTAGAGAAAGAAAAGGTGATAGAAGAATCTAGAGAGATGCTACAAAAAGTGATCAAGTCCTTGAAAGAAGATAGGGAAGAGATAGGTAAAGAACTCAAGCAGTCACTCCAGGACCAGAACGCAGTGGGTGGATGCCCCGAGTGTGAAGACGGAACTCTAGTGATAAGAAAATCTAACGGCAGAAGATTCGTAGGCTGCAGCAATTATCCTGATTGTGAAAACACATATAATGTCCCAAAGTCAGGAACGATAAAACCCACCGATGAAGAATGTCCTGAGTGCGGTTCTCCATTGATAACTGTCTATCATGGAGGAGACACTGAGAAGATCTGTGTAGACATGAAATGTGATTATACACAAAAAGAGAGGTATAGGGGAAGATGCCCAGAATGTGGAGGCGATATGAGTGAAAGACGTTCCTACAAAGGAAAGAGATTCCTGGGTTGTAGCAATTATCCTGACTGCAAAAATACTTACCCGCTCCCTCAAAGAGGTAATATCGTCTCCGCTGATAAGCAGTGTGATGATTGTAGTTCACCTATCCAGAAGATGACCAAGAAAAGGAAAGAAAATTGGGAATTCTGTCCTAATCCAGATTGCCCTTCCAAAGAGGACGAAGAAAATAAGGATAAAAATTGAACTCTTTTCAGATCACATTCTTCGACTTTCTTTAGCCTTCATACGGAGCTTTTTCTCACCGCATTTTCTGCATTTATCGGCATTCTTTGGATTACTAGCATAGCAGTTCATGCATATCTTCTTATCCAACAGTCGTTTCTCAGCTTCTTGAAATCTAGCCATTTTTTAACACCGCTAACGTGTAAAGAATCAAAGACTTCTGATATATAAATCATTAGGTCTTCTTATCCGCTAACCGGCTTGAATAAGATTAATATTGTTATAGTTTATTTGATGAAATGATAAAATGACTAACGAGAGGTCTCTACAGAAAAAGAACGCGGGTTTTAAAGCAGCTGAATTCGTCGAAGAGGGTATGGTAGTAGGTCTTGGGACCGGTTCCACCGCAAGATATGCGATAGAGAAGATCGGTAGAAGGATAAAGGAAGAGGATCTTCAAATAAAGGGGATACCGACCTCTATAGAGACCAAAAGAAGAGCTGAAAAAGCAGGTATAGAACTAATCGAACTCGATGAGGCTGAAAAGATAGATCTCACGATCGATGGGGCGGACGAAGTCGATCCAGATATGAACCTCATAAAAGGTGGAGGTGGAGCTCTACTTCGAGAAAAGATAATCGCCTATAATTCTCGAGAATACGTTATAATTGTGGATCCGAGCAAAGTAGTGGATCACCTTGGAGAGAGTTTTGATCTTCCTGTAGAGATCCTTTCTTTATGGCAGCAGTGTATATCAGATCATGTAGAAGACCTAGGATGTAGTTCTGTTCTTAGAAAAGAAGATGGCGAGTTGTATAGGACTGATAATGGCAACAATATATTGGACTGTGATTTTGGAAAGATAAAAGAACCCAAAAAACTATCACAGAAACTGAATTCTATTCCGGGTGTTATAGAAAATGGTCTTTTCTTAGATATGGCCGACAGGATAATAATAGGAAAAGAAAAGGGTTTTAGGGAAATGATCTGAGAGCAAGAGGTTTTGGTCATCTGTCAAAGACTATTTAGAGACCTAAAAAGCTGAACCAGCTATCTCCTTGATATTCTCTAAGTTCTCTTTTATCTCTTCTATCCTTTCTTTCTCTTTCTCTTCGATCTCTTCGATGATATCCGTGATGGGTTTATCTAATTTATAACCGTGAACGGGTCTGCCCTTTCCTTCTTTTTTGATATCTCTTTTAGTGACCCATCCTTTCCCCCTTAATTCTTGCATCGCGATAGATACTTCTGGTTGTCTAAGATCAGTGGCGTCTTCGATCTCTCTACTTTTTGTTTCTTCCCTGCTTGCCACGAAAACCAGAGTACGTGCTATGTTTTTCTGGAGCCCTGCTTTGATCAACATATCGACCAATTCTTCTTGCTCTTTCGTTAGACCTTTTTCTGCCATTTTTCCACCTTATCTTAGTCTAATTATTCAAATGGTAGTATATAAGGCTTACGACTTTCGTAAACTCCTTTTTATATTTTAGGGTTGATTGTTTGATCGTCCTCAAAAATAGATCATGGGAAAGGTTTTATACCTTTATGGAGATTGAATAGATAGGAATATGTTCGAAAATATATTGATAGCCACAGATAACTCTCCTTTGATGAAGAGTTCTATACAGTATACAGCAAATTTGTTCCCTGAGGCAAATTACCATCTGATCAATGTGATAAATACTACAGATAGTAGTATCCCTCAGACAACTCTCATGCAGAATAAAATGGCAAAGATGTCACAGGAGGCTTTAGAGAACGGTGAAGAAATACTGAACGAGATCGGTATCGAAGGAATACAAAAAAACAGTCCGGCGGGAAAACCTTCTAAAGAGATATTGAACTATATAGAAAAAAATGATATCGATCTATTGGTGATGGCGACTCACTCTAAAACTGGGGCACAAAGAGTACATATCGGTGAGACAGCCACGCATTCCTTGGAGATCACTTCTATACCCTCTATGATATTCTCTTGTCAATGTGAGCCGGAGATACCTAAACGGATTTTCAATCCTAGTACTTTCAGCAGTTATTCCGTCGAGGCTTCTATTTTAGCGTTAGAATTGGCAGAGTACTTTGGCGCTTCTATGACCACATATCATATAGGAGATACTGACCCTGGGGCCGCTTCTCGCCGCATCAAAAGTAGGGCAGACAAGCTAGGAGTCGATTATTCTTTAGAGCTCAATAAAGGAGCTACCGATAGAGAGATCATCGAAAGGTCCCAAGATTTTGATTTTGTGGTAGGAAGTAGAGGCCGAAGAGGTTGGCGATATAAATTGAGGCATATCTTCAGAGGCTTAGCTTTGAGCAACCTTGAAAAAGAACTTATCGCTGAGATAGACTCTCCTTTTTTGATGGTTGGAGATTGAAAATAATAAGATCATTGATTTTAAAGTCCGTATCTAGACACACTTTCAAGTTTTTCTTCGATCCTCAACAATCTGTTGTACTTTGCGGTTCTCTCCCCTCTAGAAGGAGCACCCGTTTTTATCTGTCCTGAAGACAGAGCGACGGAAAGATCTGCGATGAAATCATCTATCGTTTCTCCAGAACGGTGAGATACCATGACGTTATATCCGTTGTTTATCGCGAGAGAGGCGGCGTCCATCGCTTCTGTGAGTGATCCTATCTGATTTACTTTCAAAAGGACAGCGTTACACGCACCTTCATCAATGCCTTTCTTTATGATATCAGGATTACTTACGAAAATGTCGTCACCGACTATCTGCAACTCATCACCCCAACGATCGGTGATCTCTACGAAACCATTCCAATCTTCTTCACCGAGTGGGTCCTCGATAGAGATCAAAGGATAATCTTCTATTATCCTATCATAAAACTCGATCATCTCTTCGCTGCTCAGTAACTCTCCACCTGATTCGTAACCTTCATGAGTTTTGAATTCGGTCGCTGCGGAATCGATCGCCAATTTGATTTCGTCGGAATAACCACTTTTTTCGATCGCTTCCATCATCAGCTCAAAGGGTTCTATAGGATCTTTTAATGGAGGTGCATAACCACCTTCGTCTCCGAGGTTAGTGGCTCCCGCACCATATCTTTCTTCGATGATATCACCTAGAACATGATAAGTTTCAGTCCCTATCCTAAGCCCTTCTTTGAAGCTTTTAGCTCCAATAGGAACTATCATATATTCTTGTATGTCCAATTCGTTACCTGCGTGTTCTCCTCCGTTCAGAACGTTCATGAACGGAACAGGTAAAACTACATCGTTAGAACGACCAAGATATCTGAAAAGAGGTATATCGAGGTCATCGGCTGCTGCTCTAGCAACAGCGAGTGAAACAGCCAAGATGGCATTTGCACCCAGATCACTTTTGTCTTCACTCCCGTCCATATCGATCATTTTCTTATCGATCCTAGCCTGTTTTGTAATATCCTCTCCGACAAGAGAGGGCGAGATCTTATCTTTTATATTTTCAACCGCCCTTTTTACTCCTTTACCCCGGTATCTCTCTTCTTCATCTCTTAGCTCTAAAGCCTCATTAGATCCAGTAGAAGCTCCAGAAGGAACGGCTGCTCTTCCATAACCTTTTTTAGTCTTGACTACAGCCTCTACCGTAGGATTTCCTCTCGAGTCTAAGATCTCTCTTGCATGTATTGATTCGATCTTACTCATCCTTGATCACGTGATACACAAACTAAATGACTTGATAAAAAGTTTATCGCCTAAAAGAAAATGATTAAGTACTCGTTACTAGACTAATGAGATCATGGTACCGCCTCCTGATACTGATTGGTCTCTTAGGGATAAGGCTAGATATCCCTTTCTAGAGGAGTCTAAAGACTACATCAAAGAAGAAGGACCTTCCTTCGAAGAACTATTGAATGATCGTATCTGGGGCGAAGCTAGACGGAGGGGGAAAAAGAGGGTTCTGCAAGCATTAGAAAAGGGCCGCGTTCTTGGAAGAGACATCGAAGACGAGGTAGAACAGGAAGAAGAACTCTTTTCTTACCCGATAGCTAGGATGTTGGTCTCATCGGTGGGAGATAATTATCTAGTGAAAAGGTACGTTTTGGCAGAATCCGAAAAGATCACCGATGATATCTCGAGGGAAGACGACGATAAGATCTTGAAAATAGCTTCCCGACTGGGTTTTGACGCTGATAAGGATGGTTCGCACTTCACTCTTCATTTCTCCGACTACTTAGAAAGCACGGAAAGGTTGAAATCACCTGGATGGAAGCTGGTGAATCAAGATCTGAGAGAGGGACTAGTATATCTAGAGAAAGATAAGTTCATACGGACTATCAAAGAAAAGGTCTCAGAGATAATATCTGATGGTCTACCAGCACCTACCTCTGATCTCATACTCGAAAATTTTGCAAGTGAACTTGAAGAGATAGAAGAGAGTTTGGAAAGCATAAAGACCGATATCGAAGAAGTGGATATGGGGGAAGTCGAAACGGAGTTGTTCCCTCCTTGCATAAAGAAATTGTTAGCCGGTCAAAAAAGCGGAGAGAATCTTTCTCACGAGGGTAGATTCGCACTGACCGCTTATCTGAAGAAGGTCGGTCTGTCGGAAGAGGAGATCGTGGAGATATTCAAAGAGGCTCCGGACTTTGATATCGATCTAGCTTCCTATCAAATACAGCACATAATAGGAGAGATATCAGGCACTGAATACACTCCTCCTGGATGCGGTACTATGAATACAAACGGCATCTGTTTCGATCCGGATTCTCTCTGTGAACAGGAATGGATGAATCATCCTTTGAGTTACTACAGAATAAAAAAGAAGGATTCTGATAAGGAACAGGAAGAAGAGGATTGATCATCTGCCCTTGAGTTTAAACCACGTGTTGATACCTCTAGATATCGCGGTCAGGTTACCCGCGATGGCGAACCAGATCATCAAGATCTCGAAGAGAGTAAGTTCTATTCCCGTTATTTGAAGAGATGTCCAGCCGGTTTCGAATAGAGCGAAGTAAAGGAAGGAGAAAATTATGAGGAGTACGAGTCTTTCAGCTCTTCCCGCTATACCACCATAATCTCTAGATACGCCGACTGCATCCGCTTGTGTTCCCATATAACTGGTCATAAGAACTCCCAATATTGCGAAGAGGCCCAACCAAGTCCTAGATAGAGGTCCTAAAGTTATTCCAACCAAGATGAATATATCTGAATAACGATCGATAGTATGGTCAAGAAAATCTCCTCTTTTCGAAGCTTTACCCGTGATCTTGGCTATTTTACCGTCGAGAGCATCGAAAAGAGAATTCAAGATGACGAATATACCTCCAGATAGGACGAAAAAAGCTTCGTTAGAAAAGTAAAATGATATGCCGGCGATAAATGCCGAGAGCAGAGAGAGCCAGGAAATCAAATTTGGATCGACATGCTTGGATCTTTCCGCGATAGGGCGTAAAACCGAATCCGCTTGTTTCCTGTATCTGTTCAATACCATCGTTTCCTTTAATATATCCGAGTAATAAAATCTATCCCCTCTAGAGCAGTTCATCGCTCCAATCGACGTTTCCGGGTTTGTACTCTTCGGTTCTTCCTCTGAT
>Ga0207421_10004955_pt1 | contig 15130 bp, 12 predicted proteins | sample SodLakKL_010_SED_4_FD_187542 | JGI IMG/M metagenome (GOLD analysis project Ga0207421, IMG submission 187542) | Alkaline sediment microbial communities from Lake Tanatar, Kulunda Steppe, Russia - 8KL_010_SED (SPAdes) (version 2) | ecosystem: Environmental > Aquatic > Non-marine Saline and...
CAATTGAATAAAAGGCTCCGCTTTTAATAGAAGGAAGCACCCATTCATTCCATTTGTCCTCTGGTAATACTCTGGCTGCACCTAATTCTGGTCTGAAATACAACTTTTGAGAATAGGATTCTTTAAGTTCTTGAATCATAGAGAAATATTCTTTATGATTATCATAAAAGGAGATAAAGCTGGCATCTAGACTGGCCTCTAATAAGATGACTCCATCATTAATAGCCTCTTCTATAGCTATTTTTAGTAGATCTTCTATTTCATTTTTAGAATTTATAAATTTTATGGTTTCATTATCTAAATAATTTGCCATCTCTTTAAGGCCGTTCATTTTTGCTGGAGGTGGTTTGACCTGGCCATTAAAATATTTATTAAATTGTGAGAATCTCATACCTAGTAAGGCATGATTGTGTAAATCTCCTTTTGGGATAGTTTTAATTTGATTAAGGTTATGGTCCTTTATAGCTTCAATAAATTGTTTGCTAGTTTTATTATTTTCTCTTATTTTTTTTAAATTATTCTTGATTTTACTCATATAAAATTCTCCTTTCAAAATAACAGGTTATTGCAGGGATTATTGAGTTTATAAATAAATAAATATTATAAAGGGAGATGATCATAATGGCATTGTCAATCAGAGATATTAAGAGTATTATAAATGAAACAATTTCAGATTATACTGGTAATTGCAATATAATTTCTAAGTGGAAAGAACCTCTGATTTCCGTTGCTTCTGCTGATGATTTATATTTTGAAAAACTTAAAAGAATAATTAGTGAAAAACATAAAAATCCTGATGAATTATTGCCTGGAGCCGAATCAGTTATCACTTATTTTCTTCCTTTTGCTGAAGAGATACCTAAGTCTAATGAAGCTGGCAGGGATGCCTCTTTGATCTGGGCCAGGGCTTATATTGAGACTAATAGGTTAATATCGATTATTAATAAAAATCTCAAGAAAGAGATTGAAGATAAGGGCTATAATGCTGCAGGCCCAGCAGCTACAGATAATTTTTCAAAAAAAGATTTAATTAGTTACTGGTCCCATAAACATGTAGCCTGGATTGCTGGCCTTGGGAGGTTTGGTCTCCATAAAATGCTAATTACAGAAGCAGGTAGTGCCGGCAGAATAGGCAGTCTTGTTGTTGATTTTGAGCTACCAGTTAAAGCAAGACCTACTCAGGAACTTTGCCTTTATTACAAGGATGGTAGCTGTAAAGAATGTATTAGAAACTGTGTTTTTGGTGCATTAGAAGAAAATAGTTTCAATCGGCAGTTGTGCTATTCTATCCTCAAAGAAAATGCAGCTAAATACAATGGTTCGGCTGATGTCTGCGGCAAATGTACGGTTGGCGTCCCCTGCGCAATTTTATAGATTATTTTCTATTTTTACTAAACCATTTAGCTGCATAATCAACTAAAGCTTTTTGAGGTAAAAGCCTAGCAGTTGTATGCCCGATATTAAATTCCTGATAATTATTTTTGTTTTCAAAAGCCTCACCAACATCTATAAAATCTGAATCATCGTATTTTAAATCTTCATATTCTACCCAGACTCTTTTTTGATCTCGAATTATAGGGCTGCCCTGAAGTTCTTTTTCTTTTTGAAAATTCGCCTTATGTTCAGCAAGATGAAGTGATGTATTACGATCATGGTTTACTCCAATTAATAGAATTTTACCCTTCAAATCATATATTTTTCCTAGTGGAGAATTTTGTCCAAGAGAATTTTCCAGACTATGATTTGATATAATATAATTACTGTCTTGACCCCAGGCTGTAAAAGATACTGCAGGATGGGAGCTTCTTTTAACTCCTGGAAACTTTCTGAAAGTCTCAGGGACAACTCCAATACTTCCGCAGGGGGTTATTTCTGGCTGATAGGCAGGCATTTCTTTTCTTATAGTATCCCACCATGCTTCATCAACTGGTGGGTTTTTCCAGTATGAAGGTTCAGTGTAGTCTTCGCTGTGAGCTGGCATAACAATATTCCCTTTTTCGGTTACTATATCCATAAATGCTTGAATTAGTGTAATCGGGCCACCGCATACCCAGCCAAGTGAACTTAAAGATGAATGTACTATAATTTTTTCTCCTGATCTTAACCCTCCAGAATGTAAATCTTCGATTAATCTAGATTTTGTTACAGGAAAGTCGCTATCTTTAATTATCGAATCTTCACTCATGGTATCAAATCCCTTATATTTGTTATTTTATTATTCTAGATAAAGAGTAGAATCTCCTTCAAAATAATTTTAAATTTAAAAATTTAAATAAGACTTGACATTTTAACTCTGACTAGTATAATATTATTAAGTAGTTAATGTATTTATTAATTAGTTAATCATTAAAAGTCTTGAGGTTGGAATTAGAAAATCAAATTTAAAAGGAGTGTTTTATTTAATGGAAAATGTCGCATTTAATATTAAGACAGAAAGGACTTTCTCACTTATCAGGAAATATGCCTGGATTGTTACTTTAACTGTTGGTGTTGGAGGACTGTTTTTTCCTTATTTAGGATTATTAGTACCACCCATTATTGTTGCACTAACAACAATGGCGTTCTTTAAAGGCCGTTATTGGTGCGGAAATTTTTGTCCCCATGGTAGCTTTTTTGATCAGGTAATGATGCCGATAAGCAGGAATAAATTTATTCCTGATATCTTAAAAACAAAGCCAGTTATTATATTTGCTTTTGCCTTTTTTTCATATAGAATTGGAACAAGCATGTATAATATATTTCAAAATTTAGGGGTCAGGCCTTTGCCGATGTCTTTAGGAATGATTTTTTCTAGAACATATTTAATGGTTTTAATTGTAGGAGGGGGCTTATCATTGCTGGTTGCCCCTCGAACATGGTGTCAGTTTTGCCCAATGGGGTCATTAGAGAAAATGAGTCATACATTAGGAAAAGCTACTGGTGTAGCAGATAAATTTGAAGAGAAAATAACGATTGAATCAACTGATCTCTGTCATGAATGTGCAAATTGTGCTAGAGTCTGTCCGATGCAGATTAAACCTTATAAGGAATTTCAGGATAATGATTCAAATCAGCTTGAAAATCAAAACTGTATTCGCTGTCGAACCTGTGTGGAAAATTGTCCTGCAGGTATTCTCTCATTAGAAAATGTGGAATCTCCAGTCCAATCTGTTGAAGAAGATGAGTTGGATTATTATAATAAAGAAGTTCTAACAACTGAAATTGAAAAAATTAAAGTGTTAAGAGAAGGAGTAAAAGAATTTTCTTTCAGGCTCAAAGATCCAGCCAGTATTGATGCAGAACCTGGACAATTTATTTTAGTTAAAGTATCAGATAAGCATGATATGTTTAAAGCTTATTCTATTTCTGGAATAGAAGATGGTGGTAGTTTAATTAAAGTATCAGTTATGAAAGTTACTCAGGGTTATGGAACAAGCATAATGTTTGAGGAATTTGAAGAAGGTATGGAGATAGAGTTAAAAGGACCAATGGGGCATGAATTGATAATTGATAAAGACAGTGAAGGTATTCTCTTGGTTGCAGGTGGTATTGGGATAACCCCTTTCTTACCTATTGTTGAAGATATGGTTGAAAATCCTGGTAATTCCCAAACTGTAAAGCTTATTTATGGTGTGAATAAAGAAAGGGATTTTCTTTATCGTGATTTCTTTGAAGAGATGGATAAGAAAAGTGATATCTTTGAATTTATCCCGGTGGTAGCTTTTGATGAGAGCTGGGATGGCGAAAAGGGCTTTGTTACAAATGTTATGGATAAGATGGATTTAAATAAATATAAGATTTATATGTGCGGTCCAGGACCAATGGAGTCTGCTGCGGAAAGCTTATTAAAAGAAAAAGATTTTGAATTAGACCATCTATATGCAGAAACGACAGGCTAAATTCATTATATTATCTAATAAATCTGGGGGGATTTGCTTTGGTTAAATATAAATACCTGTGTCAATGTTGTGGAGAGGACTATATAGTCTGGTTAGATTCTCCTTTAGGAGAGCATCCTGAAGATCCCAAATGCAATGAAAGTTGTATTGGTAAGTGTAAAGAGATTGAGAGAATAGAAGAGGCTTAAAAGAGTGCTATTTTAAAACTACAATATAAATAATTTATTAAAGTTTAATTGCCCTGGTGGATTTCATTATCCAGGGCAATAATTATTTATATTAAGATTAAGATAAACAAATTTTATCATGCTAAATATTATTCGAAGAAGGATTTAATTATTATATCTTGAATTATGATTTAAGAGACGGATAATTATTAAAGATTTAGGGGATAGAGATATGGAAACTGAAATTTCTAGGGAAAAACAATTAAAAAAAGAAAAATTAATTGCAGAGGCATTATTTGAAAATAGCACCTCTGCTATTGTGCTGCTTGATAATAATCACAGGATAATTAATTTTAATCAGAAGTTTACTGAGAAATTTGGATATGAACTCGATGAGATAAAGGGTGAACATATTGACGATATCTTAGAAAGAAATAAGCCTGGCAGTGCTGATTTAAGTATTACAGAACGGACATTATCTGGTGAACAGGTGAAGACAGAGGGAATCAGGTATGATCGAGATGGTAAACCAATTCATTTTTTAATTAAAGGAGTACCGATTTTAATTGATGGTGAAGTAGAAGGAATTTATGGCATTTATGATGATATAACTAAGATAAAAGAAACAAGAAAAAAACTAGAGGTTAAAGAGGAACAGTATCGAAAGTTGTTTAATAAATCTCCAGTGGGAATGTTATTGATAGAAAGAGATGGGAATATCTTGAAAGTCAATGATAACCATTGTAAAATTTCAGGTTACTCAAAGGATGAAATAGTAGGTAGTAATATATTTGAAACTGTTGTGCCGCCAGAGTACAAAAAAGAAGCCAGGGATAATATTGATGATATTTTATCAGGAGTAGATAAAGAATATATAGGAAAAAGCATTGATAAAAATGGAGAAACTTATTATATTTTATTTAAAGAAACTAGAATAAAGATGCCAGATGGCAGTTATGCTGTACTATCTATGCAACTTGATTATACTGAATATAAAGAGCAGCAGGAAAAAATAGAATATATTAGTTTTCATGATAAATTGACTGGTCTATATAATCGTTTTTTTATGGAAGAAGAGATTGAACGGTTAAATACAAAAAGACAATTACCTATTAGTATAATTATGGCAGATGTTAATGGTTTAAAGTTAATCAATGATACATATGGACATGAACAGGGCGATGAAATTTTAAAGAGAGTAAGTAAAGTACTCCTGAAATCTGTTAGGAAAGAAGATATTGTTGCCCGCTGGGCTGGTGATGAATTTTTAATATTATTACCTCAGACTGATAAAGAAGATATAGACCAGATTAGATTAAGAATAAAAGAGGAATGTAAAAAAACAGAGGCAGATGAGATACCTATTGCTTTAGGAGTTGGTGTTGCAACAAAAACAAAAAATAATGAGAATATTTATGATACTATTCATAGAGCAGATAAGAATATGTATCAGGATAAACTGATAGATAGTAAAAGTAGTAAAAATAAAATAGTTCAGAGTTTTTTAAATACCCTTGGAGCTAAAAGCGATGAAACTGAGGAACATGCTATGAGAATGGCTAAGGTAGCCTTTAGCCTTGGAGAGAACATGAACTTATCGAATGAAGAATTAAATAATTTAAGTCTTTTGGCTACATTACATGACATTGGAAAAGTTACAATACCAGCTGATATTTTAAATAAGCCAGGAAAATTAACTGAAGAAGAATGGGATATTATTACAGAACATCCTGAGACAGGCTATAGAATAGCAATTAATACCGAAGAGTTTGCTAAGGTAGCCAGGGCGATTCTGTGTCATCATGAGCGCTGGGATGGTTCTGGTTATCCCCAGGGTTTAAAAGGTAGAGATATCCCTCTTCTTGCTAGGATTATAACTATAGTTGATGCATATGATGTTATGACTAATGGTAGGCCATACAAGAAAGCCATATCAAAAAAAGAGGCAGTCAAAGAAATTCAAAAGTGTGCAGGCAGTCAATTTGATCCTGAATTAGTTGATAAATTTAAAGAATTAATGTTAAATAATTAGAAATATATTACATTAGAAATACACTAAAAAAGCACCGGAGAAATTCCGGTGCTTGAATTTTAGCATATATGATTTAATTGAGATTATAATCCATTATCGTCCATATCTTCTGCATCTAAATCTAATTCCATATCTTCTGCTTCTCCACCTGAAAATTCAATAAATTCATCGGTAACATCAACAGTATTTACATTAACATCAGAACCGACTATACCGCCTTCCATGACGATCATATCATAACCTTCAGTTTCCATAAACTCGTCAAGTTCAGGCTCTAAAATACTCATTAAATCATCTTCAAAGTTTTCTTCGAAACTCATTGCTTCTTGCTCGAACTCTTGCTGTAACTGTTGTAATTCTTCTGCATCTTCTTCAGGATCTAAATCTGCAGCTTCTTCTTCAAATTCTTGCTGTAAAGCCATCATTTCTTCCTGTATTTCTGATTGGTATTCCATTGCCTCAGGATGCTGCTGAACAACTGCCTGTAATTGAACTTCACCGACATTAATTTCCTGAGCCGAAACGCCAACTCCAACACCAAAAACAAGAGCAAAACCAACAATAATAGCAATTAAACTTTTAAATCTCATTAATTAATACCTCCTAGTAAAATAAAAATAATTTGATTTTTAATCTTACTATTTAAAATGGTAACAGCCATTTATGATAAAATTATGATAGTAAGATTATGATTTTTCCATCTCATTGAGACTAACAATAAAATAGATAATATCATTTAGCCAGAATTTAAGGTATAATTATATATATTGATATTACATTATGATATTTTAAAACTAAAATATCATAACTGGAGGAGTAAAAATTGCTTATAAAACTTATGATAACAATGTTTGCTATCTGGTTTGCAGCCTGGTTAGTTCCTGGTATAGCAATTAATACGCCAGCAACAGGATTTGTGGCTGCTTTGATATTAGGTTTAATCAATATATTGATTAAACCTATATTTACAATACTAACCTTACCATTAACTATTTTAACACTTGGGTTATTTTTGTTAGTTCTTAATGGACTGATGCTTATGCTGGCAGCTTATTTTGTACCTGGTTTTTATGTTTCAAGTTTGATGGCTGCAATTTTTGGTTCAATTGTAATTAGTTTTGTAACAAGCCTTTTATCTGGAGGCAAATGAAGTAGGAGGATTTAAATGTTATTTACTAATAAAAATATAGTAAAATACTGTCAGTTAATTCTTGATATAGGCCAGAAAGTTTTGTCAGAACCATATAGATTGGCTATATATGAGGAAGAAGACAAATCATTGATCTCAGCTAATTTTATAGAAGAAAATATTATATTTAATGAAATCAATATATCTTTTGATTTGATTTTAAATGATAAGGTTATTGGTAAACTAATAATTATTGATGAAAACCTTAAAACTTTTAATGAAGTTGAAAGACAAATAATTAATGATTTTAATAATATTAAAGAGCTAATTTCAGAAACTGTAATAAATTTATTAATAGATCAGATTTTGATTGGGCAGGCTAAAGAAAATTTAAATAGATATAAAGAGACTTTTGAGTCTTTGCCTAAAGGTGTAATAACTGCAGATCAACAGGGGATAGTTACCATGATAAATACAGCAGCTGAAATAGCTACTGGTTTTGAAAGAAGTAAGATTGTTGGTAAAAGAATCATGAATATATTCAAAGGCACAGACTTAATTGAGGTTTTAAATAAAGGTATAACATTTTTTAGAAAAGAGATCTCATGTAATACTAAAAAAGGTCAGAGAAGAGTTTTGGTTTCAGCATCCCCAATTAAAGAAGGACTTGAAATTAAGGGAATGGTAGCAACTATTACTGCTTTAGAGGATGCTAGAAAATTTTTAGATTATTTTGCAGATGAACCATTTAATAATAAAAGACCAGAATTAATTGGTGAGAGTCTGGCTTTCAAATCGGCCTGGAATAAGGCAATAAAAGTGGCCTGTAGCAGTTCATCGGTCATGATCAGGGGGGAAAGTGGTACTGGAAAAGAACTATTTGCACAGGCAATTCATAAAAATAGTATGAGAAAAGATTATAACTTCGTTTCGATCAATTGTGCAGCAATACCATCTGAATTACTTGAAAGTGAACTATTTGGTTATGAAGCTGGAGCTTTTACTGGTGCAAAAAAGGGGGGCAAACCAGGAAAATTTGAATTAGCCCATAAAGGAACTATTTTTTTGGATGAAATCGGAGATATGCCAATTGATCTTCAGGCTAAGATTCTGAAAGTCATACAGGAACGAAGTTTTTTTAGAATCGGGGGTACTGAAGAGATTAATGTTGATATTAGAATAATATCTGCTACCAATCAAAATTTGGAGAATTTAGTTCAAGAAAATAAATTCAGAGAAGACTTATTTTTTAGAATAAATGTTATACCAATATTCTTGCCACCATTAAGAGAAAGAAAAGAAGATATATTATTACTGGCAAATTATTTTATTGATATTTATAAAGATAAACTTAAGAAGAATATTACCGGGCTTTCAGATCAGGCTAAAAATCTTCTTAAAAACTATGATTTCCCAGGAAATGTACGGGAATTAGAAAATATGATTGAATATGCAATGAATATGGAGACAGGAGAAAAAATAACAGCAAATAATCTACCTTTTATAAATAATCAGGTTAGAATCAAGAGGGGTATAACTGAAGAATTTAATCTTGATAAAGCAGTTTCAAGGGTAGAAAAGGATTTAATAGAAGAAGCTCTAGAGATATTTGGGAGATCAACAGCAGGGAAACTTGATGCTGCAAAAAAATTAGGAGTTAGTAAGACTACTCTTTATAAGAAGCTAAATAAATATAATATAAAAAAATAATTCCTGTTTTCCGTAAATTAATTCCTGGAAACAGGAATTAATTATTTACAGCGCAACCAATTATATCATAGTAGGTAAATTCACTATTATCTGAAAATTAAGGCTGGAGCTAGATTTACAAAAATATTTTCTGAAATTGCCTTCCTGGTATCATAATTGCATAAATAGTTAGTTAAGATTTATACTAAATTACGGGGAGGAAACAAAATGTCTAGAAAACTAAAAATGTTTCTTGTTGTATTAATCGCTGTCCTATTTATTTCGACTTCAGTCCTTGCCGCACCATTAGAAATTAAGCTTGCCCATGAAGAGCCTGGTGATGTTGAGACCTCAAGTTCCCATGCTGCTGCTCTTGCATTTAAAAATGTAATCGAAACAGAGTCTAATAATGAGATGTTTGTTAATATCTATCCAGGTAACGCCATGGGTCGTCAAAGAGAAAGGCTAGAATTAACTCAGGCTAACATAGTTCAGGTTAATGTTGCTTCCATTGGTGGACTATCTCAGTTTTATGAGCCTATCAATGCTTTTGATCTTCCTTTTGCATTTCCAAATCATGCTGTAGCTTATAGAGTAATTGATGGTGAATTTGGACAAAGGTTAAGTGAAGATATGGAAGCTGAAACAGGGTTGAGATTATTAACTACTTCAGCAGGAGATTTTTATGTGTTAAGTAATAATGTTAGACCAATTCATACACCGGAAGATATGGAAGGCGTTTCATTTAGAACAATGTCTGTTCCTTCTCATATAGCTATGATGAGAGCTTTAGGTGCATCGGCAACTCCAATTGACTGGTCAGAACTCTATACCTCCTTACAAACCGGAGTTATTGATGGCCAGCATAATCCAATTCCTATAATGGCGATTGGTGGCCTTCAGGAAGTTCAGGATTATGTAACTCTTACTAATCACCTTTATGGTACTGACTGGTGGGTTACAAGTTCTGAGTTTTATGAGTCATTAACAGATGAGCAGAAAAGAATTTTTGCCAATGCAGTTGATGCAGCAAAAACAGTTGGTAGAGGGCATAAAGTCTTAACTGGAATCACAACTTATGGAGTTGATTTCTTAGAAGAGGCTGGAGCTGAAGTCTATGCACCAAGTCCAGAAGAACTTCAAATGTTTAGAGATGCAGCTATTCCTGCAGTATTAGAAGCTATAGAAGATGATATGGGAGAAGCTGGATTAGATTTTGCTAATAGATTATTAGAAGCTGTTGAGCAGGTAGAAGCAGAGCTTTATAAATAAGATAGTATTTTATCTGATGTCTGGGGGCTTAATCGCCCCTGGATTCAGATTTCAGGAGGGTAAATATATGAGAGAAAAACTCCATAATAATGCAAAACTAATTGCACATATAATCGAGAGAATAACAGCATATCCATTAATTATTATTGGAGGAATAATGGTTGTAGTTGTTTTGATTGGAACATTCTGGAGATATGTTTTGAGAGATCCATTTCTCTGGACTGAAGAATTGGCCAGATATCTCATGATCTGGATGGCCCTTGTTGCAGCCAGTATATCATTGAAAGAGAGAGAGCACGTTGGAATTAAGCTTGTTATAGATAAATTTCCGCCATTACCTAAAAAAATTATAAGGTTAATTACGCAATTATTTGTTCTTTTATTTTTATATTACTTAACAAAAGAAGGGTTTTCAGCAGCTGAACGGGCAACCAGGCAATCTTCTCCGGCTTTAGGAGTATCAATGTTCTGGCCGCTTTTATCTGTTCCAGTTGCAGGTTTATTGACAGGGATACAGCAGATTCTTCAGATAATAATTGATCTAACAGCAGAGGAGGCAGTCTAAATGGTTCAATTTATAGTAGTCGTCTTTTTTCTTTTTTTACTTGCAGGGACTCCAATTGCCTTTGCTCTTGGCGTGACAGCAGTTCTAGCATTTTTAAGAATGGATTCTCCTGTTATTATGAGATTAATCCCTCAAAACTTTTATTCAGGAATTGATATGTTTGCTTTAATGGCAATGCCTTTTTTCATGCTGGCAGGAGATATAATGAATAAAATTCAGATTACTCATCGACTTGTTAAGCTTGCGAATGTATTTGTTGGTCATATTAGAGGTGGCTTAGCCCATGTCAATATTTTAGTTAGTATATTTTTTGCAGGTCTTACTGGAGCAGCAGTCTCAGATACAGCAGCATTAGGTACCATGCTTATTCCAGCGATGGTTGATGACGGTTATGATAAAGATTTTTCAGCAGCAATTACAGCAGCTTCATCGATAATAGGCCCAATAATTCCCCCGAGTATTATAATGGTTATCTACGGATCTTTGATGAATGTTTCAATAGCTGGCTTATTTGCAGCCGGTGTTGTTCCAGGGATCCTGGTTGGTGGTTCACTGATGGTGCTTGCAGGAATAATTTCAAAGAAGAGGAATTATCCAATAGGTGAAAAAAGAGCCTCTGTTAAAGAGATGGGTATTGCTTTTAAAGATGCATTTATTCCACTCTTAATGCCAGTAATTATATTAGGTGGTATTTTAAGTGGGGTATTCACACCAACTGAAGCTGCAGCTATTGCTGTATTATATGCTTTATTTGTAGGTTTCTTTGTATTTAAGAATTTAAAATTAAAAGATATACCTGAGTTGCTCTACAATATGGTTAAAAATTCAGGCTCAGTCTTTATTATTTTATCAGCGGCAGCAGTTTTAGGCTGGATTTTATCTAATGAACAGGTGCCGACAATGATCGGTAATATGATTCTTGGGTTTAGTGAAAATAAGATAGTTGTTTTACTTATTATAAATCTGATATTATTAATTCTTGGCATGTTTATGGATATGACAGCAGCATTAATCATATTAGGACCAATTCTTCATCCCCTAGCAGTTAGTGTTGGAGTACATCCATTACATTTTGGTATAATAATGGTTGTAAACTTAAATATAGCTCTGATGACACCACCATTAGGAGCCTGTTTGTTTGTTGCCTGTGGTATTTCACGGCTTTCTTTAGAAGAAATAACTGGTGAGATATGGCCGTTTATACTCTGCGAATTTGCAGTTTTAATGTTAATCACTTATGTCCCTGCAATTCCGATGTTTTTACCCAGATTGTTAGGTTTTGCCTAAAAAATTTGAAAGGAATATTCCTATGATATCAGATAAAGAAAAATTGATTAATCAGCTTCTAGATAATTATTGTGAAGAATCAACTATAAGTTTATTAAAAGAGATGATTAAGATTCCCAGCCATAAAAATGTTGAATGGCAGGAAGATAAACAGGTTGAATTTATAGGTAATTATCTAACTGAACATGGTATAACCAATATTGAATTAGAATATATCGAAGAAAACAGACCTAATATAATTGCAAAAATACCTGGAAATAAAACTGGTAGCAGTCTTTTGTTAAATGGTCATACCGATACAATTCCACCATATAATATGGTTATTCCACCCTATTCACCTGAGGTCAAAGATGGATATATTAAGGGCAGGGGATCAGTTGATATGAAGGGCTCTCTGGCTGCTATGATCTCTGCAATGGTTATAATTGCTGAGAATGATATAGAATTAAAGGGAGATTTAATTTTTGCAGGTGTTATAGATCAGGAGCAGCAATCTTTAGGCTCTGTAAAATTAATTGAAGATAAGATAGAGGCTGATTATGCTATAGTTGGTGAGCCAACAGACTTAAGGATATGTCATGCCCATAAGGGGATGGAATGGTATAAGATTGTAATTAAGGGACAATCTGCCCATGGAAGCACGCCAGAAAAAGGGCAGAATACAATCTATCATGGGGCCAGAATTGCTGCAGAGATAGAAAAACTTAATTTTAAATTAATGGATAGAGAAGACTCCTTTGTCAGCCCCCCGACTATTAATGTAGGTGTGATTTCTGGAGGCGATGATCCTAATATCGTTCCTAATATAACAATATTAGAGGTTGATAGAAGATATACACCTGAGGAAAGCCGGCAGAGTATTTATGAAGAAATCGATAGGCTACTGGCCAAGGTTAATTCAACCTATCCAGGCTATATTACTGAGGTCATTACAATGGAAGATAGAGTCTGTCCATTGAAGAATATTCCGCTTACTGGAATCAATAAAAATAAACTGACAGATTCGCTCCAAAATTCATTAAGAAGATTTAGTGATAGAGATAATGGTTTAACATATTTCCGGGGCTGGAGTGATGCTGCTTTATTTGCAAATAAGCTAAAAATCCCATCCCTTGTTTTCGGTCCAGGCTTACCTGAAAAATGTCATTCTGGTGATGAAAGTTTGAAAATAGAAGATTTAATTACAGCAGTAAAAATCTATTTAAATGTAATCGTAGATATCTGTTATTAAATTGTTAGAAAAGAGGGAGAGACTATGTATGATTATTTAATTAAAAATGGAAATGTGTTTCTTGGCAAATATCAGGGCTGGCTGAAAGCTGATGTAGCGATAAAAGATGAAAAAATAGTTAGTTTAAAACCCAATATACCGGCTTCTGAAGCTAAAGAAGTTTTTTCTGCAAAGAATCAGGTTGTATCTGCAGGTTTTATAGATGTTCATACCCACGATGAGATGGAGATATTACAGTCAGGAACTGTCCCTGCTAAAATACCTCAGGGAGTAACAACAGTATTATTAGGTAATTGTGGTTTAGGTTTTTATCCGATTGTTGAAGATAGAAAAGAAGATTTAAAAGATTATAATAGTGGTATTTTTGATCTTGAAGGTGTTGAATTTGACTGGAAAGATCTTCAGGGATTCTCAAATAAATTAGAAAAAAGGGGTTTAGGGATTAATGCAGCTTCTCTGGTTGCTCATGGTTCAATCAGGCTGGCTGTTAAAGGATTTGATGATAGTAAGGCAACAGATGAAGAGCTGAAGATAATGGGACAGTTATTACAGGAAGCTTTAAACCAGGGAGCAGCAGGTATGTCTACAGGACTTTTATACCCGCCTAGTTCTTATGCAAATCAAAAAGAGATTGAATATCTTGTTAGTATCCTTGCTGAAAATAATAAGATTTATACTACTCATCTTAGAAATGAATCAGTTGAGCTTGAAGATTGCATAAAAGAAAATATAGAACTGGCTAGAAAAACTGGTGTTAAAGTTGAAATATCTCATTTGAATTTATCAGGAAAAGAGATCTGGGGTGAGTCAGATTATATTTTAGCATTATTTGATAAAGCAAGGGAAGAAGGTCTGGATATTCATGCAGATCAATATCCATATCAGGCAGGGTCAACTCTTATAACTGCGCTTTTACCTCAATGGTCGATGGTTGACGGGGTCGAAAATCTACTTGATCATCTTAAAAATACCAGCTGCTTTAGAGAAAAATTGACTGAAGATATTGAAACAGGTATACCTAACTGGGATAATATCATTAAATCGGCAGGCTGGGATAATATTATAGTAAACTCAGTACCTAAAGAATCTATGAAGAGATATCAGAATAAAAGTTTGAGAGAAATAGCTGATTTGATGGGGGAAGACCTCCATGATGCATTGTATAATTTAATCATTGAAGGAGAGGGACGGATAACAATTTTGATTTTTAGTACTAGTCAGGATGATGTTGATAATATCTTAGCTAATCCTGATATTCTTGTCGGTTCAGATGGGCTTACTATAAATGGCCATCCCCATCCCAGATTATATGGGACTTACCCTAAAATACTTGGAGAGGCTGTCCGTGAAAGAGAAATCTTATCGCTGGAAACAGCTCTTGATAAGATGACAAGGTTACCAGCTAATAAATTTGGTTTTGATGACAGAGGAACTATTGCAGAGGGGAAATATGCCGATATTGTTGTCTTTGATCCAGATGTAATTGAAGCTAAAGCCACTTATGAGAGACCATCACAATTAGCTAAAGGGGTTAATCTTTTGCTGATTAATGGGGAACCTGTATATAAGGATGGAAAATATCTTGATGAGAACAGACCAGGAAAATTTATTAGACTGTTTTAAAGTTCAGTCTATAATTGATAGAATATAGACAGGAGGTGGCTACCAATGTATAAGGTTAAGATTAATGGATTAACTCTAGAAATAATCCAGGGGAATATTGTTAAGCAGCCAGATCTTGATGGGATTGTTAATGCAGCCAATGCAGAACTTAAGGTTGGTGGAGGTGTTGCAGGAGCTGTTCATAAAGCTGCAGGACCAGATTTAACAGAAGAGACTCGGCCTCTAGCTCCAATAGAGCCTGGTGAGGCAGTAATTAC
>Ga0207421_10004956_pt1 | contig 15129 bp, 18 predicted proteins | sample SodLakKL_010_SED_4_FD_187542 | JGI IMG/M metagenome (GOLD analysis project Ga0207421, IMG submission 187542) | Alkaline sediment microbial communities from Lake Tanatar, Kulunda Steppe, Russia - 8KL_010_SED (SPAdes) (version 2) | ecosystem: Environmental > Aquatic > Non-marine Saline and...
AATCCTGCCCGCGGTCCGCGAAAAAGGCCACCGTGTGGTGGCCCGGATGGAGCTGGCGACGGGATTCGAACCCGTGAACCTGCCGCTTACGAGGCGGCCGCTCTACCAGCTGAGCTACGCCAGCGTGAAAGACGTATGGAGCGAGAGACGGGATTCGAACCCGCGGCCCTCGGCTTGGGAAGCCGATGTTCTACCCCTGAACTACTCTCGCTTTCGTTTCGTTCCGCACTCCCCAATGATAGCCACATTATAAGAGCAAATGCGCATAGCGTCAAATCTCGGAAATGCATCTGAGGGACGGGAAGAGTCCGAATCCATCCCGAGGCGGACAGGTCCTTGCCTCCGGATCCCCAAAAACCCTTGAGGCCCCTTCCGGGAGGGGCCTCATCTATCGTAGAAATTTGTTGTCATTTGGCGGAGGCGACGGGATTTGAACCCGCGATCTCCGGCGTGACAGGCCGGCATGTTGAACCACTACACTACGCCTCCGCAAACCCAATTTCTGTCGAGCCGCGTCCAGCGGCAAATAACATCCTACACGCCTTCTCTATCACTTGTCAACCACGAGAATCGCCCATCATGACGGGACTGCGGTGACGTCGCCCAAGCGATATACCGCCCGGGAGAAAGGAGCCGGATCATGCGAAAACCTCCCGGATAGGAATCGTCTGTTCCCTGCCCGGACCCACCGAAATCATGGTCACGGGGGCGCCGGATAACTCCGTCACGGCACTTAGGTATCTCCGAGCGGCTGCGGGTAGGTCTTCTGCGCGGCGAACGCCACTGATATCGTCCGCCCATCCCGGAAATGTTTCGTAGCGAGGACTGCAGCGTGCAAAGGTATCCAGTGCATGGGGATATTCCTCGGTGGAACCACCTGGGTACTCGTATGCCGTGCAGATCTTCACTTCCTCAAGACCGCTGAGGGTATCGAGCTTCGTAATGCAGAGCCCGGAAAGGCCACTGACGCGAACGCTATAGCGCAGGATGACCGCGTCAAGCCATCCCACTCTTCGCGGACGCCCGGTCGTGGTGCCATATTCCGCACCCTGTTCGCGCAACCAATCACCCGTCGCGTCCTTCAACTCCGTCGGCATCGGGCCATCACCCACGCGTGATGTATAAGCCTTCGCCACACCAATGACGCTGGTAATCCTGGTGGGTCCTACCCCGGTGCCGATGCACGCCCCACCGGCCGTTGGGTGCGATGATGTCACGAACGGGTAGGTACCGTGGTCCACATCCAACATGGTGCCCTGCGCACCTTCAAACAATACGCGTTCACCGCGATCAATTGCGTCGTTGATGAGCAGAGAGGTGTCAGATACATGTGGTCGGAGCGCCTCCGCATAACCGAGGTATTCCTCGATCACCAGCTCGGGATTGATGGGATCGGCATCATACACGCGCTCGAGCAGATGGTTCACCTGCGCCAGTTGACGTGTGACCTTCGCACGAAACACTTCTGCATCCATCATATCGATGACGCGTATCCCGGTACGTGCGGCCTTGTCCATGTACGCGGGGCCGATACCCCTCTGCGTGGTGCCGATCCGATGCTCTCCGCGCCCCGTCTCCTCAAGGGCATCAAGCTGGATGTGATGTGGCAATATCACGTGGGCGATATCACTCAGCTTCACAAGAGAAGGGTCACATCCCACCTCCTGCAGTCCATCGATCTCCCTTAGCATCTGGCCGGGCTCGATCACGACGCCATTACCGATCACGGAAACTTTACCCGCCAGGATACCGGAGGGAATGAGGTGGAGCTTGTGCGATCTTCCCGCCACCACGACGGTGTGACCGGCATTGCTCCCTCCCTGGTAGCGCACCACCATATCGGCGCGCTCCGCCAGGTAATCCGTCATCTTCCCTTTTCCTTCGTCGCCCCACTGCGCCCCAACCAGCACTACAGCCATGGCGTTCTCGCTCCCTCCACCGATCCCGTCATTGCATTCTGCATATGGCCCGCGCCGCGCGAACACCGGAAGCCGACGCCTGGGCAAGACCATGCGTAATACCTGCCCCATCCCCGACCGCGAATAAACCCGCGATCGGAGTTCGCATTTGTTCATCCACTTTCAAACCCGATGAATAAAACTTGACCTCGACACCATAGAGGAGTGTATGCCGCGATTGTACGCCAGGCATCAATACATCGAGCGCCTCCAGCATTTCGAGTATGCCCAGCAACTGACGATAGGGCAAGACGAGGCTCAAGTCCCCGGGTGTCGCCTCCTTCAGCGTGGGCTGCACCACGCCCCGGGACAACCGGTGAACCGTCGAGCGCCTGCCCGACATGAGGTCACCAAGGCGCTGTACGAGTACACCCCCGCCAAGCATGTTCGCAAGAGAAGCGATATTGCGGCCATACCGGTTCGGTTGATCGAACGGCTCCGTGAAACTCTTGGATACCAGGAGTGCAAAATTCGTGTTGTCCGTCGAGCGATCCCGGTAACTGTGCCCGTTGACGGTGACCACGTCGTCAACACTTTCCATCGTGACCTCGCCGTTTGGGCACATGCAAAACGTGCGCACGCGATCATCGAACGAGCGTGAATAGTAGATCAGTTTTGACTCGAAGAACTCGTCCGTGATTTCTGCGGTCACCAGTGCGGGAACCTCCACGCGCAACCCCACATCCACGGGGCCCGAGTTTCCACGGATGCCCAATCGACGCCCTTCCTCGCTCACCCATTCGGAGCCGGATCGCCCCGGGGCGAGGATAACCGTGCGCGCCGCCAGGGTGTCCCCCGAGGAGGTTAAGACACCTCGCACCTCCTCGTTGTCCTGCCAAATGCGATCGACGCGCACACCAAAGGCGATTTCGATCTTGCCCTCGAGGTACGCATATGCTGCCTCTAGGACTTTGGAGCACTTTTCGGTCCCGAGGTGGCGGATTCGCGCCGGTACAAAGATCAGGTCGGCCGCGGCCGCCCGGCGATGCAGTTCGCGCTCGACCGTCTCGTTGCCCCCGTAGACCTCTTCTGGGGCACCGAAGTGCAAATACCATTCGTCGCAATAGGAAATCAGGGAGGACAACTCATCACTGGGCATGTAATCGGAAAGACTGCCGCCAAACTCCGTCGTCAGGGTCAACTTGCCGTCGCTAAAGGCACCCGCACCTCCCCACCCGGACGTCATTGCACAGGGCTTGCAACCCACGCAACGCCCCGTCACCCCCAGGGGGCAGTTTCGCCTGGACAAGGGACGTCCTCGATCGATGAGCAACACCGAGAGGTCCGGCCGGAGTTGGGTAAGCTCGATCGCGGCGAATATACCCGCGGGTCCCGCGCCCACAATGATCACATCGTACCGGTCCGTCACCCGAGACATGCCTTAACTCTCCTCCCGCCAGGATGGCTCCACGAAACGGCTGTACTGCTTCAGGAAAATGAGGTTTACCATGCCGGTCGGACCGTTCCGTTGCTTGGCAATGACCAGGTCCATCAGGTTTTCGTTCTCATTCTCGGGGTTGTTCCAAAGGAAGGTCACCAGGTCGGCGTCCTGCTCTATCGCCCCGGACTCGCGTAGATCCGATAGCTGTGGGCGCCGATCGGAGCGCTGTTCTACCGCACGACTGAGCTGGGACAGGGCGACCACCGGCACTTTCAATTCGCGGGCCAATCCCTTGAGAGATCGGGAGATGTCCGAAATCTCCTGTTGGCGGTTCTCCATCCGATTCGCATGCATCAGTTGAAGATAATCGATCAGGATGAGTCCCACGTTGGCTTCCGCCTTCATTCTACGCGCCCTGCCTCGAAGGTCCATCGCGCTCAGGCTCGGGGTGTCATCTACGTAGATTTCCACTTCACTGAGCCTGCCGAGGGCACGGGAAAGCTTGGGCCAATCCTCGTCCTTGAGAAATCCCGATCGCAAGCGGTGCGCATCGATGCGCGCTTGGGAGGCAAGGAGGCGCATCGCCAGCTGCTCCCGGGCCATTTCTAGGCTGAATATCGCCACCGGAACCTTGTGATCGATGGCGGCATTCGCGGCAATATTCAGGGCCAGGGTCGTCTTTCCCACGGAGGGGCGAGCGGCGACAATGACAAGCTCGGATGGGTGTAGCCCCGAGGTTATCTCGTCGAGCCGTGAAAACCCTGTGGGCACCCCGACGACATCGCCTTCGTTGTTGTACAATTTCTCGATCTCTTCGAAGGTGTCGCGTAAAATGGTTTCAAGCGAAGCATAACTGCGACCAAGACGTCCCTGTGCCAGCTCAAAGATGAGCTGCTCCGCCTGGTCCAGCACCTCCTGGGGTTCATCTTCACTCGAATATGCCATGCGACTAATCTCCGCAGAGGCACGGAGGAGGCGCCTAAGCAGGGATTTCTGCTCTACGATCTTCACGTAGTGCTCGACGTTGGCAGCCGTCGGAACCGACGAAGCAACATCGGAGACGTGGACGGCACCACCCACCGACTCAAGGGCACCCAGGCGGCTTAGTTCCTCGGTGACCGTAACGAGATCTACGGCCTCACCCCGGTCGAACAGGCGAAGCATGGCCGTGAACATGTGCCGGTGCGCCTCGCGATAGAAATCGTCAGGTCTCAAGAGTTCCGCCGCCGCCACGATGGCGTCGCGGTCCAGCATCATCGAGCCCAACACCGACTTCTCGGCGTCCTCATTGTTCGGCGGCACCCGATCCATTAGCGTACTCACGGGAGCCCCCTTCCGTGGTTGATGCGGATTGGATTACCCTTCGGCGACGACTTCAACCTGTATGGGCACCTTCACCTCGGGGTGTAAATTCAGTGTGATCTCGCGCTCGCCGAGTTCCCGAATCGGCTCGTCGAGCTGCACCTTGCGCCGATCAATGGAAACATCCTTTTCCCGGGCGATTGCGTCCGCTATATCCTGTGCAGTAACCGAGCCGAACAGTTTCCCGGAGGATCCGGCGCGTGCCATGAGGGTGAGCGAAAGCCCTTCGAGGGTCTCCGCGATATCCTCTGCCTGACGTTGCGCCTCTTCCGCAGCACGGCGACGTCGATTCAGTTCCGCCTCCAGTTCGGCCATGTGAGCCCTGGTAGCCTTCTGTGCAACACCACGAGGAATCAGGTAGTTGCGGGCGTATCCGTCGGCCACCTCCACGACATCTCCGGGTTCGCCCAGGTTCTCGACTGTTTCCAGCAGGATAATTCTCATTTCGAGTCCTCCTCGTTTCCATGTCCGGTATCACGGGTATGCTCCCTCGAATTCCTTCGATCAAAGAAGCGGCGTATATCGAGTCCGGAGTCCAGTATTGCCACCAAGGGCAAAAAGGATACTCCGATCGGATTAATCGTGACCACCGCGGTGATCAGTCCTGACGCCAATGGCGATTGGATCAGTCGCTTCACGACGAAGTACAATAGCGCGGCACCAAAGACGAGATATGCGCCGTTGGCCACAAACAATGCGTTCTGCGCCAAAATCACGGGATAAGTGCGCACACCCTCCGCCGAGATGAACAGCATCCCGTAGGAGCCGAGCAGCACCACCGCCAGCCAGATCGGCGCCCGCCACCGGTCGAAGGCCGGCAGATGGGGTACCGTATACCCGAGACGCGGCAAGATCAGGCGCGTGGCAGCGAAGGTCCAAAGGGAGTAAAGGAAGGCCGACATCATGATCATGGCCGGGAAGACTGTATCCATCATGGCCACAGCCGACTCCAACTCCGCCGCCAATTCTTCGGGTGATGCGACACCTGCGCCCGCGTACGATTCCGCAAGAATCTCGGCGCTTTGCACCGCGGTGCTTTGTATCTGCGTGATCAGGTCGATTCCCATCAGTGGTCCCGCGAGCGATAGCGTGATCAAAAATGAAACGGCGATCACCCCGGTGCCGGTTCCTACCAGAGTGGGGCCCGACCACCGCCGCAGGAGCCCCACGCCGTATACGAGGCCGATGAGCCCCACGATCGTCAGCCCCGCCAGAACCGCCTGTATAATGCCCAAGAAGACGGTGGAGAGGACGACGGTTACGGCTACCGTCATCAACCCATAGCGCAGGCCATGGCGCAGGATCACCAGCATCACCGGCAACGGCCACATCACGACCACGAAAAACCCTGCAACGGGCAGGAAGGCTCCCAGAAACATCAGTAGTACGGTGATGGCGGCCAGGAGCGCGCTCTCGGCCAGCGATCGCGCCGGACTGCCTCGATTCACGGGAACCATCCTTCCTTAGCGACGCATACTCCCCGGAACCACCCGGTGCGAGTTGCGAGCCGGCCGTGGTTTCACGGGGAATCCACGTCGATAATTCGGGTCGGATTAGCTTACATCGACGGAGAAGGGCAACAATGCCATAATACGAGCCCGCTTAATGGCCGCCGTAAGCTGACGCTGATGTCGCGCACAATTCCCGGTCACGCGACGCGGCAGGATCTTACCGCGATCACTGATAAAGCGGCGCAGCCGACCGACGTCCTTGTAATCGACGCCTTCCAATTTGTCCACGCAAAAACCACAAACCTTGCGGCGCTTCTTCCTTGGCCTCTTGGGTGGCAATGGACACACCTCCCGTTCCTAAAATGGAACCTCGTCTTCAAAATCTTCTTCGAACAGATCCTCGAAATCCCCGATGCCGCTATCGTCACTGGATTTGCTTCGTTGCGATCCGCGGCGATCGCCGGGCCAGTCGAGGAATCGGACTTCGTCCGCGTTAATGTCCACCTTGCTCCTGCGCTCACCCTCCGGGTTTTCCCACTCGCGGAACTGGATCATGCCTTTGACGGCGACCAGTCGACCCTTGTTGAGGTTGTTAGCCACCGTTTCCGCGAGCTTTCGCCAGCACACAATATCCAGGAAGTCGGTGTCGCGCTCCCCTTCTCGGTTCGTGAAGGGACGGTCGACGGCCAGGCGGAAGTTTGTCACGGCGATGCCATTGGGCGTATAGCGCAGCTCGGGGTCTGCAGTGAGTCGGCCAATAAGGACAGCCACGTTCAACAATTGAAAGACCCCCTGTTCCTGTTAGTCTTCCTGGCGTATGAGCATGAATCGAATAACCGTGTCATCGAGTTTGATCCGGCGATCCATCTCTTTGGTGAGATCCTCGTCTCCGGCGAACTCGACCAACACGTAATAGCCCTCGTCGAAGTCATCAATGGTGTAGGCCAGGCGGCGCGTACCCCACTCGTCGAGGTTGTTTACGGTTCCGCCCAGTTCCTCGACCATGTCGCGGTAGTGCGCAGCGCGGTCGCGAGCGACCTCGTTGCCCACATCTGGACGCACGATGAACATTAGTTCGTAATCACGGAACGGCAAGACTGATGTCCTCCTTCCCTCGGCCTTACGGCTTTGCCTCCCGGACAAAGCGGGAAGTGAAGCGATGAAATTGTGGCCTAGTTACTATGCCCGAGTATTATAACACCGGCGGTTTCGTGTTCCAAGCTTACGCCTTGAAGAGGATTTGCAGGACGTCGCCTTCGCGTACGCGATAGTCCCGTCCCTCGATCCTGAGCAGCCCTCGCCGGCGCACTTCGGCCCGTGACCCGAGGGCTAGCAGCGTATCTACATCGACGACCTCCGCGCGAATAAAGCCTTCCGCCATATCGGTGTGGATCTTGCCCGCGGCATCTACGGCCGTGGCCCCGTCGCGGAGGGACCACGCACGTGTTTCCTTCTCATTTCCCGAGAAAAACGTGATGAGCCCGAGCAGGTCGTGAGCCTCGCGAATAAAGCGTACCCGTCCACCCTCCTGCAAACCGGCATCGTCCAAGAAGAGTTCTCGTTCCTCGGGATCCAGCGAATCCAGCTCTTCTTCGAAAGCCGCCGCGATGCAGACTACGGCTGCGCCACGTTCACGTAGTGCTTCACATTGGTCCAGGAAATCCGGATCCCCGGGCTCCATCGTATTGAGCACATACAGCACCGGGAGGCGGGTGAGCAACCGAAACTCCGCTACCATGGATTCCTCCCGGGGTGGTAACGCACGGCGCCCAAGATATTCCCCGGCGGCCAGGCGCTCGAGCAGCTGCTTCGCACACTCTACCCGCGCCCTCGACTCGGGAGTTGCCGTCTTGGCCTCATTCATCAGGCCCTCCATTCGGGCTTCCACGGTCTGGTAGTCTGCGAGGATCAGCTCGGTTTCCACGAGGTCGGCATCCGCGAGCGGATCGATCGGATCCTCCCGAACAACATCCGATCGGGCGAAAGCACGAAGTACGTGGGCGATCGCGTCCACCTCGCGAATGTGCCCCAAAAACCGATTGCCCAGGCCCTCCCCTGAACTCGCACCGGGGACCAGGCCGGCGATATCGACGACCGATACCGTGGTCGGGATTGCCCGCGCGGAGCCGAGCACCCCCGCAAGGAGCTCAAGCCGGGCATCGGGTACCGGCACACGGGCTACGCTCTGATCCACCGTGGTGAAGGGGTAGTGTCCCGTCTCTGCCCCCGCTCCTGTGATCATGTTATATAACGTTGACTTTCCCGCGTTGGGTAGCCCCACCAGCCCAATTCTCATCGCCTATTCCTCCGTGTTCGATTCCGGCGAGCCGTCGCGCTCGATGCGGCGGATGCGTTGCTCGACCTTGCGCCGAGGCAACATGACCAGCCGCCCACAGCCTAGGCAGCGCAGGCGAAAATCGGCGCCAACCCTGAGAACCTCCCAGCGATCGGAACCGCAGGGATGTCCCTTTCGCAGGACGACCACATCGCCCACCTGTACCCGCCTTCGCTCTACCGTCATTGGCCACCCTCCTCGGAATCGATGATCTTTGTGAGCGCGGCGGGGACCACGACGCGACGTGGATAGGGGATCTCGATACCTGCTCGATCAAAGCCTCGCTTGATCCATCGACGGATCTCGCGTTCGGCACCCCACTGCTCCATGTTCTTCGCACGCCCCCAGACCCGCAAAGTCATGGAAGAATCGTTGAGGGAAGCCAAGCCGAGCACGCGTGGCCCCTCCTCCAAGACTTCCATGACTTCCACCATCTCTTCGCAAAGATCCTCTAGGACGGAGATCGCATTGTCGACATCCTCCTCGTAGGCGATATCCACGTCGACCAATACGCGCATGGGTCCGCGAGAATGATTGGTCACCCGGTCGATACTGCCGTTGGGTAAGTAGTGCAGCTGTCCACCGAAATCGCGGACCCTGGTGATGCGCAATCCCATGTCATCCACCATCCCCGCGAGCCCGCCCATCTCGACATAGTCACCAACGGCAAACTGGTCCTCGAGGAGTAGGAAGAACCCACTGATCACGTCGCGTACCAGGTTCTGTGCGCCAAAACCCACTGCCAGACCGGCAACCCCGGCGCCCGCTAGGAACTGTGTCGTCTCGATGCCCATCTTCGGCAGGATGGTCAAGAGGGCGACGAAATCCATCGTGTAGCGAAATGCGGACCGCACCAGGCCCTTGAGGGTGACAATACGGTTCATGTTCTCGTTTTCGTCCCAGCGCGCCTGCGTCATCTCCACTGCTCGATCGATGGCTCCACAGCCGATGCGTATCGCGACGTGAAAAGCCAGGATAATCAGGATGATTTCTAGGGCGGTGGTGGCCATCGCTGCGGGATCGACCATGCCAGATAAATCAGCAATCAAAGATTCCAGGGACATCAACCTGTTCCTCCTCGCTGGGTAGGTATACCCTCCCATGACCACAGTGCCTGCACCGTCGGAATCGTGTCGGTGATCATCACGCGCAAGGGCCCGATGGCGAAGAACAACCGGGCGAGTCCCCGGGCGCTGCTGCTGTCTTCAATCGCCGCTACCAGCCAGCTTAACGCGGGCACCGCCGGGCCGACGGCAACAATGACGCCGAATACGATAGCCATCCCGAACAGGCTGCCAACCAACCCGAGCGCCGATCCTAGTATTCGATCAACCGTCCCCAAAATCCCCCACGAAATGCTTGTTCTGATGACTCGTCCGAGGGTCTCTGCTACACCACGGATTACCAGGTAGATCAAGAGAAATGCCACCACGGTCAAGAGCACCTCGGCCAGTTCCGCGTGGTTCAGTTGCGTACTGAACAGGCTTCCGACATCGCGCGGCAAAACGACCTGCTCAGCGAGGCGCCCCTCCAGCGCTGACAGCCACCCAAACTCTCTTTCGAAGAAGGCCACGAGGCCTGGTGCGAATTGCCAGCCGATGAACAAGCCCAATAGTAGACCCCCGAGGGAGAATAAGGATATGAGGAACCCTCGCTTCACGCCACGGATGACCCCTACCACCATTGCAATTGCGACGGCTGCGTCCAATATCATTGGACCGCACCTCCTTTCTCAGTCGCCCTGCGGATGCGGGAAAGGTGCATGGTTAGGGCGAAGAGTACAATCCCACCACCGATAATCTGGTGTCCGTGTGGGATCTCTCGCAAAATGAGCCACGCGAGAATGGTTGCTGCCACCGGCTCGCCGAGCACTGCGATTGAAACACCCGTCGCGCGCACGTGAGCCAGGGCCCAGTTTAACAAGGTGTGTCCACATAGTGTCGGGATCACCGCGAGGCCAAAAAACAGCAGGTGCTCGCGAGGACCGTGCCCGGCGATGGGCACTTCGCCGATCACCGACGCGAGGGCGATGCCGGCCGCCGCCACAGTGTACACGATGGTCGCATACGGCAGAGTGCCCACGGTTCGTCGAACCCGCCTGCCGAACAAGAGGTATGCCGACATCGCTACGGCTCCCGCGAGTGCAAGGCCATCCCCTAGCAGCGCCCGCCCCGCCCCGATACCGCCGCCAAAGGCGATCACCACGGTTCCCCCAACGCCGACTGTCATGGCGAGGAGCGTGCCAGGCCCTATCGGTTCCTTCAGGAAGAAGTGGGCCCCTACGGCGGTGAACATGGGGTGAAAGGTGACCAATACGGTTGATGCTGCCACGGTGGTATAGGCCAGGGATGTGATCCATAATCCGAAGTGCGCAGCGAGGCACAGGCCTGCCACAATCGAGTAAACGAGCGTGTCCGCGCGCAGATCGCCAAGGCGCTGGCGCGTTGCCAGGCAGATCACCACGTGCAGGACGGCTGCGTAAGCGAGCCGAAAGAACGCGATGCTGAGCGGAGGAGCCTCCGAAAGGCGCACGAGAATGGATGCCGACGAGATGCCGGCGACGGCGAGCAACAGTACCAACCCGGGTGTGGGCGATCGCCTCCAACGCTCCCCCGACAAAACCACCCCTCCTCAATACCGATGGGCGCCATCGAAGACTACCATCGCAATGTAAGCGGTCCACGCCAGTGGTGTAACCGGGAGCACCACCCCGAGAACGGCATCGACCAACGCCAGCATGACTGCGACGATGCCCGCGATCAGAAGGAACCCGACCGAGACGTCTCGACTTTCGCTTGGGGACATTCTCAGGGCCGGCCAGTTGTTGTGGACATAGAACTCCCCGATTGTCCCGGCCGCAATAAAGGCGGCTACCGCACGCCCCGGAGGGCCGAGTTCCGGCCAGAGGTGATCAATTTGGAGGCCGAGCACATAGAGCGCGATAGCAAGGAGGAGGGCTAGGGCCCATAATCTCGGGCTCGCCAGGCGAGGAGTCCGTTCTCGCGAAACCCGGTGTCGTCGCTCAAGGCTTCTCGGTGCCCTCACGCAGACCACTCTCCCATCCATGGGGCAACGCCCGGATATTTCCCGGGAAATATCCGGGGCAGCGATGCCCGGGCTACCTCCTCATCCAACCGCAAATCCCAGCAGGGCGAGTAACCCGATCAGTGTGACTAGGCCACCGAGGCATCCGAAGCGCCGCCTCGGCCGCCTCGGCACGCTTTCGGGGTCGTAATCGCGGTCCTCACTGCCACTAACCATTTCCTCGGGGCTTTCTCGCCCGCGCCCGAACGCCATGATCTTCTGGCTACGCTTGAAGTGGTTGACTTGCTTATCAATCTTGCCGATGCGTTTATACGCCGCCGCAATGTTATTGTGTGCGACGGAGTAATTCGGGTCATACCGCAGGGCCTTCCTGTACAACGCGATGGCGATTTCGTTCTGCTCGCGGTCCAAAAAGATGTTACCCAGGTTCGAAAGGGCCGGAACGAAACGATGGTCAATGATTACGGCGTCATAGAAGCACCGTTCTGCGTGCTCCATTTCACCCATGCGGGCATACGCAACACCGGCCTTGTTAATGGCGTATGCGTTTTCGGGATCTTCCTCAATGATCTCCAAGTAGAGGCGAAGCGCTTCCCAGTTGTCACCGACAGCAAGTCGCTCATCCGCTTTTTCGATCGCTTCATCGATTCCAGGACACTGTTCCTGATTCTCTTCGGTGGTCATGGTCGCATCCCCCTCCCTATACACCGGCATAGGAGACCGGGTTCCTTTCTCAAATCAGGCGTTTTCGGTGTCAATTCCCCATGATAACACACGACGTTGGGCAATGCCCCGCGTCACCATCGATCGAACGCATCCACCCGGTGCCACTTTGGTGATCACACATCATGCCTACTCCGACCCGGTGGCCTTCTCCCGTATGATGATCTCGCAAAACGCATCGCCGTCGAGTACGTTGTGTGCATGCACACATTCGAGGGCATCATTGTAGCCCTCAACCTTGGCCTGGTCCACCCAGCAATAAATACGGCCCAGTTCTTCCTCACCTTGCTCGGCAAACACTACCGCGAGTGGGCAAAGTCGTGTCTGCACCTGGTCTTGCCCGTTCGGCAGCTGGTGGGCTTCTCGCCTCCACCCACGAGAAGGAAGGTCTGCGACTGTGTGAAAGTTCGCCGGCGAAGGCTCCGCCCCCATCTCGTCCACCTCCCGCCGAACGTGCCGCCCACATTCGCGCCCATATTCCAGGACAACGTCCTTGATAAGCGCCTTCCCTTCCTCTGGTCCGAGCCGATCGATGATCGCTCGTGAAAAGTGTAGGTAAAGCAACGCCGTTCGACGCGCCATCAACCAGATGTCTTGTTCCCACTGATCCTCGGGTTCGGGGCCTCCCCATTTTATCCGCGTAAAATCTGACAAATCACTGCCTCCAATCACATGGTTCCGTGTGGTCTGTGTAGGTGATGCACCGACGCACCCGACTGTGCACCCGTCCTCTGATCGATCAAAGCCCAGCCGTCCCATCGCCTAGGATCGGCCAAGAAGCCGCAACACTTCATGCTCATCAACGGCGGAAAATTCGCGATAAAACTGCCCGACTGCCATGAAGTTTCGGGGCGTGGCAAGCACGATCAACCGATCACATTCATCTTCCAGTGCTCGAGCCGCTTCAACGGAGGAAACGGGAAGGGCAACGACGAGTTCAGCGACACCCGCCGCCCGCAGAGAACGCGCTGCCGCGATCGTGGTGAATCCCGTGGCGGCGCCATCATCGATCATGACGACGTGTTCTCCGGCAACTTCGCCCGGAGCGCCATAGATCCCTTGCCGCTCATTGAGGTCCTGGCGCGCTCTGCTGACCGCCAAGTCCCTGGCTTGATCGGACAACGCACGCGGATCTTTCCAAGCGGGATCCAATATGGGCTCGATACCTTCAGCCACGGCTCCAATGGCAAGCTCCGGGTTCCACGGCGCACGGACTTTCACTGCATGCACAACCGCCAAAGGAAGAGCGAGGATTCGGGCCACCTCGGCCGCGACGACCACACCCCCGCGGGGAATTCCCAGTATTTGCCATTGGCGTGCGTTTTCCTGATCGGGCAGCGCCTTCGCGAGCGCCGCCCCCGCATCGACTCGATCAGTAAACATAAGATCCCTCCCTAAAACGCCACCGGCAGTACCTTTGGGATCACGCGGACAGTAGCTCCGCCGGTACCGACCGGATCACCGTCGGCATGAATGTGCGTGTTTTCCGGTGCCAAGATCTCGACCTCGCGTGCACGATAATAGGACACCTCGGGTTCCCCAAGGTGCTCGCCTCGGAAGATCCCCGGCAGTATTCGAAGCAACCGCGCCCGGCCCACCCTCCGCGCCACCATGACGTCCAGCATCCCGTCGGTGGGGTCTGCGTGGGGAAGTAGCATCATGCCGCCCCCGAGGTATTTACCAATACCGATGGACGTGAGCAGGAACGCATCGGAGAGGACCAGGTTGCCGTCCAAATCCGGTCCTGCCGGCGCCCACCCCGGAGGCGAGAACGCCGATACGCGTTCTGCTCCGCGCAGGCGGACTTCTAGGGCGCGATTCCGCAGTCGAATGAAGTTCACCAAAACACCAACGACGTACGGAAGTGCGCCACCAAGCCCGCGCGGAAGACGATTGGCGACGGCCGCTGAGTCCGCGTCGAAGCCCGCACCGCACATATTGACGAAGTAGCTGCCTGCGCCCTGGTCCGGCTCGACCCGTCCAATGTCAATGAGGCGACCTTTGACCCTCCCGTTCGTTTGGTAGGCCCAGGCCTCGCCGGGGTCCATAGCGAGCTGGAACGTGCGGGCGAAATCATTCCCCCGACCGAGGGGAAGCGTGGCAAACAGCGGGCCGACGTAGTGTCCGTCGCCGTTTTCTTCCATTAGCCCGTTAATGACTTCGTGAATGGTGCCATCGCCCCCTACTGCGATGGCCATCGTGTACGATTTGCGCGTCAGGACACGCGCGACCTCCGTCGCGTGCCCCGGATATTCGGTATAATATTCCTCGAGCTCCCCGGTGCGATGAATGATCTCGCGAAGGGCACGCCAACCACGCAGCGCGCGACCGCCGCCGGCGATCGGATTAATGATAGCTGCGTAGCGAACCTGTGACTTTTGCATGCCCATTCCTTTCCGATCCCGAGAACCACGAGTCCTATCAATTATTATAGCACCAAGCCAGGAAACAATACGGCCATCGCCGGGGCAAATGCGATGGCTGGCAGGAGATTGCCGACGCGGATCTCGCCGATACCCAACATGTTGATGCCGAGCGCTATCACGAGCGCGCCACCCGCAGCTGTCAAATGCGCAATGGCAACGTCCGTCATCAGGACGGACAATGTCGATGCGGAAAGGGCAATCGCGCCCTGGTACGCCAGCACGGCAAGGGCGGAAAGGCCGACGGCGGGACCAAAGGTGCTGGCCAGCACGGTAGCGGTAATTCCATCTAGCAGGCTCTTCGCATAGAGGGTAGCGTGTTCGCCGAGCAACCCGCCCTGGATCGCCCCGAGTATCGCCATAGGGCCAACGCAGAATATCAGGGTCGCCGTGAGAGCACCCCTCGCCGCACCCGTCGCCTCCCCTTCCCCCGTCACCCGGGCACCCAGCC
>Ga0207421_10004958_pt1 | contig 15122 bp, 19 predicted proteins | sample SodLakKL_010_SED_4_FD_187542 | JGI IMG/M metagenome (GOLD analysis project Ga0207421, IMG submission 187542) | Alkaline sediment microbial communities from Lake Tanatar, Kulunda Steppe, Russia - 8KL_010_SED (SPAdes) (version 2) | ecosystem: Environmental > Aquatic > Non-marine Saline and...
TAGCCCCGCCGATGGCATTGTGATCGGTGATGGCCACTCCGATTCCCAGTTTCCTGGCTCTTTCGGCAATGGCCTTGATGGAGTTGAAACCGTCGGAATACCTTGAATGAAAATGAAGGTCCACAACGGTGTAGGATTCGGTGAGTTGGCTCAGCAGGGGTTTTTCAAAGGCCACCCGATGGTTGTTGTCTATGTTTGGTGAAATGAAATTGTCGTTGGATTTCGTAGGTGAGGGCATATTGCACAATGATCCGTTTTCTGCTGTGGAGGTGCACTGACGTTTGTGATAATTCTGATTCATAACATTTCAGGATGATGCTTCAAGGTTATGCAGGATAATTTCCATCGCCTTCCGCCGTTTGTGTGATCACCCCTCATTCTTCGTCCATAAAGAATTACGTCTTTTTGACAGGGATCATTGATTTTATTCTTATTTATATCAGATTTGTTTTCTTGTTGCATTTTCTCGGCTCAGAACTATAATCGATTTAAGTCAAGGTGTTCGGTACTTTGAGTTGTCTGGGAGATCGGTCTTCCGCTGTGAACGGGGCTATTCCTGATAGGCTTCAAAGTAACGTGCCCAAGAGTCAATCAAAACACCGTGAATGAAAGGAATTGAGGAAATGGCGGAAGGTCGAGTCAAGTGGTTCAATGATAAAAAGGGTTTTGGCTTTATTCAGGCCGATGATGGGCAGGAAGTTTTTGTTCATTTTTCGGCCATTGAAGGGCAAGGTTTCAAATCTCTCAGTGAGGGGGAGAAGGTTTCGTTTGAGATAGAAAAGGGTCCCAAGGGACCTCAGGCCACCAGAGTGAAAAAGCAATAGTGACGCAAAAATCTGCAGTTTGAAAAAGAAAAAATGGCCGAAGGGATTTCCCTTCGGCCATTTTTCTTGGGTTTTTTCTTTCAGATCCAGTAGCTCCAGGCGATCACAAAAACGGTGGCCAAAAGAGTGAGAAGCATGGGCACGGCCAGAGGTGGACGATGTCTGTCGGCATCAAAGTCTCTTTTTGGGGTTTGCCATGCGCGCATGAGTTCAATGGGATTGGCTGACATTCGAGTGACGTAGTGAGCAAAATCAAAGGCTTTTCGTTCAACGGTTTCAAAGAAAACGTTCACCCAGCGAATGAAAACTGTTCGAAAAGCGGGGGCGGTTGTCCTGTAAAACCAGTCCACATCCAGGGATATCTTGTCTTTGGGGGTGAGTTTTTCCCGCACGATCCAAAACGCCAGGAAGGTGAAAATGATGACCTGGATGGCCTCCACCAGCTGAGGAATGGTGAAAGGGTTGTACACTATGGCATAGGGGAGTTGAGCGAGGAGAGACTGGGTCATGCCAAACATTGGGGGCAAACCGTAAAAGATGCAGAAGAAGGCAGTCGCAGCCATGGCCGCCATCATCCCCTTGGGAATGGGTTTGAGAACGTGGTCGGCTTTCTTTTCATGAAACCAGGTGTAATAGGGGAGCTTGATTCCAACGGATAGAAAGGTCCCCACAGAAGCGAGTATGAGAAGAAATTTTGCCGTATAGAAATGACCTTCTCCAGCAGCGCTGTAAATGAGCGACTTGCTGACGAAGCCGTTCGTGAGAGGGAGTCCCGAAATGGAAAAAGCGGCAACCATGTATAGGACGAGGACCCAGCGCATCTTCGAGGCCAATGCTCCCAGCTGGTTCAGCTTGCTTGTGCCGGTGGCATACAACACGGCACCCGTGCACATGAACAGAAGAGGTTTGTAGAGAAGATTGTTGAAAGCGTGTGCTGTGGCGCCATTGATGCCGAACTCAGTGCCAATGCCGATAGCGGCGACCATATATCCGACCTGGCTCATGATGTGGTAGGAGAGGATTTCCCGGATGTCGTTGGCCAGAAATGCGAAGGTGACGCCGTAAAGAGTCATGGCAACGCCCATGTAGAGAAGGAGGGGCCATCCCGGAAAGAGAGCGGCCAGCACGTAGACGGCGGCCTTGGTCGTGAAGGCACTGAGGAAGACAGATCCCGTCACCGTGGATCGGGGGTAGCTGTCCGGAAGCCATGCATGGAGGGGAATGAAAGCGGCGTTGACAGCGACTCCTGTGAGAATGATCCAGGCGGCAAAGGATTCTCCCGGGCTGAAGCTGGTCAGCAAGAGGGATCCTGTCTGTTGTGCATGGATGATGATTCCCGCAAGCAAAAGGCTCCCCCCCAAGAGGTGGAGGAGCAGGTAGCGCATGCCCGCTTCCTGGGCCTGGCGGGTTCGCCTGGACCAGATGAGATAGGCGGAGCCGGCGGCCATCAGTTCCCAGCAGACCAGCATGGTGAAAAAGTCGCCGCAATAGACGACTCCGAGCCCACCCCCGGCGTAAAGGAGAGATGCTCCCTGCTGGCCCGTTTCACGCATGTGCAGGGAGTATACCCCCCCAAGCAGGGCAATGAGGGAGAAGATGAAACCGAACGCCCGGTTGAGCTCAGTCACCTGGAGCACCACAAGCTCGTAATGGGCAAAGGGCATGGTGAGCTTTGTCCCCACGGGCAACGTGAGCACCAGGAAAAGGGCTGCAAGGGGAAAGGCCAGAAAGGCCGTGGGGCGCCAGCTTCTGGGCAGCAGGGGCAAAATGATCAGCCCCAGCCACATGGCAAGTACTGGAGGCAGTTCAATGGGCATTTTCTTTATCTTCCTTTGACTGATGCAACTTCTCGTAATAATCTGGTGCCTTGGAAATGAGGATCTTTCCAAGAAACTTTCCGCCGAACATGAAGAGCATGCATCCTGCAAAAGCGAAGGCAGCGAAGAAGCCGGGGATGGCTTCCCACCAGTAATGGTGTTCGATGAATTGACCAACCACTGTTGCAGCGGTCAAAAGGACGATTGCGATCCATTGCCAGGCTTTCATGGCGTTCCTCCCAATCCGACCAAAGTGGATGCTGGATAAAAAATGCTTTCAGTGATGCCCGAAGCCAGGTCGAAAAAGTTGAACAACAGGTTTGGCTGCAGTCCCAATAGAATGGAAAGAGCGGCCACAATGCAGATGGGAACGACCATCAGGGGAGATGCCTCTCCATGGTGGTCCAAATCGGACCCCCCCTTGCGGAAAAAGGCCCGGTGAACGATGGGAAAAAAGTAAGCTGCGTTGAGCAGTCCGCTCACAATGAATATGCCCAGGATGATCATCTGATCAGCCTGAAGGGCTCCACGGCAGAGGAACCATTTGCTCACGAATGCATTTATGGGTGGAATGCCTGAAAGCCCCATGGCCCCAACGGTGAAGGCGGCCATGGTCCAGGGCATGACTCGCCCGATGCCGTCCAGTTGGGATATCTTGGTTTTGTGCAGGTTCACATAGATGGCGCCGGCACAGAAAAAGAGCGCTATCTTGGTGGTGGCGTGGTTGGAAAGGTGCAGCAGGCCTCCTGTGAAGCCCTCGGGGGTGATCAGGGCGACGCCCAGGATGATGTAGGAAAGGTGACCCACGGTGGAGTAGGCGAGCCTCGCCTTGAGATCGTCTTGCTTCAGGGCGATGAGGGAGGCCAGGAGAATGGTCACCCCCGCAAAAGTGGCCAAAATGAGATGAAGACCGGCAGTGTGCATCAGTTCAGGGCCAAAGACGAAACCCACAACACGGATCACGCCGAACACGCCCGACTTGACAACGGCCACAGCGTGGAGAAGGGCAGAGACGGGAGTGGGAGCGACCATGGCCGCGGGAAGCCAACTCTGAAGGGGCATGATGCCCGCCTTGACGCCGACTCCTGCAAGGAAGAGCATGAAAAGCACTTTTGCGGTGTTCGCATCCAGATCAAGGCCGGCGAGGAGGCCTCCGGCTTTGAAATCCATTGTTCCGGCCAAATGATAGGTCAGTCCTATGGCGGCGATGAGGACCACTCCGGCCGTCAGGGCGTAGGTGAGGTACTGGCGCCCGGAGCGCATGGCTTCACGGTCTTCTTTATGAATGACCAGTGGATAGGTGGCAATGGACAGGATTTCATAGAAAATCAGAAAAGTGAGCAGATTGGCAGAAAAGGCTATGCCGATGGTGGCCGAGAGGCAAACGGCGAAGCTGGCAAAATAGCGGGTCTGCTTCTTTTCATTGGCTCCACGCACGTAGCCTATGGAATAAAAGCACGTCAGTATCCATAAGCCGGAAGCGACGAGAGCGAAAAAAAGTCCCATGGAATCTGCGCGAAACTGGAGAGCGATGCCCGGCGATATCTCGAGCATGGTCCATTCGGCCACCCTTCCCGCAAATGCATCGGGCAAGAGGGAGAGCACCAGGGGAAACTTGATGAAAGCTGCTGCCAGGGTCCAGAATTCCCGCAGGTTGGGCCTGTTGGAACTGGCATAAATCAGGGGAACCGCTGCCAGGGAGACAAGCACAGCCAACAGAGGAATGGGGGATGTGTAGGTGACGATCTCATTCATGACGATTTTGCCTTACAGCCAGTCGGGAATCATGGGTAGAATCAAATGGGTGACGATCCAGGCGTTGGCCAATCCCAACACGAGAAGACTCAGGGATAAAGTTAAAGTGGGAAGGAGTATGGAGGCTGGTGCCTCGTTTCTGTTCACATGGGTCGTGTCCGTCAATTCCTGCACTGGATCCTCCGAGGGTTCTTCGGAAGGAGCCGCCACTCGAGGTTGAGGCTTGAGATACATTCTTTCAATCACCTTGAAGAAGTAGGCCGCATTGAGGAGGGTGCTCACCAGGAGCACTCCCAAAAATATCCAGTTGGACTGTTCAATGGCACCAAGAGCCAGATACCACTTGCTGAAGAATCCAGCTGTGGGCGGAAGACCGATCATGGAGATGGCCGCGAGTACAAAAGCTGCTGAGGTCCAGGGCATGGTCTTGCGGAGTGAGTTGTTCATGTCGGTTATGGAGCTGTGTCCGACCTTGAAGCGAAGACTGCCGCTCACAAAAAACAGGCAGGCTTTCATGCAGGCATGGTTCAGTGCGTGAAGAATGGCACCGATGAAGCCCAGGGGGGAAGCGAGCCCGATGCCGACGGCGATGTATCCCACTTGAGCCACACTGCTGTAGGCCAGCATGAGTTTGAGTTCTTTCTGGCAGATGGCGAGTATGGAGCCCCAAAGCACACCTATGGCTCCCAGGTACCCCACAATCTGCGCAATGTGCAGGTCATGTCTCAGAAAATCCGGGTCCACCATATAAAACATGACGCGAAAAAGGACATAGGCCGCAACCTTTGTGCCTATGGGAGCGAGGAGTGCTGTGGCTGCAGACGAGGCATAGGCGTAAGCATCGGGCATCCATGCGTGCATGGGAAAAAGCGCCATCTTGAGACCGATGCCCAGTACGATGAGTGTCAGTCCAACGATCACGGCTCTCGAATCTTCCAAAAGGGGTAAAACCTTGAACACGTCCCCCATGTTCAGCGAGCCGGTGCTGATGAAAATGAAGGCAACGCCCAGGAGGTAAAAAGCTGCTCCCACCGTTCCGAGGGTTAGGTACCGAAATGCGGCCACAGGGGCACGCTTGTCGCCGATGGCAACCAGAGCGTAACCGGCAAGAGCTGCTATTTCCAGGAAGACATACAGGTTGAAGAGGTCACCCGTGAGAACCATGCCGCACAAACCGGCCAAAAGAAGCATGGTGAGGGTGTAATAGGAAATGGTTTTGTCAGGGGTTTCATGCTCGACCATCCTTCCCGAAAAAATGAGCACGACAAACGTGATGCCCGTGATCAGGACGCACATGAAGGCGGAGAGGGGATCGAGAATGAGTTCAATGCCAAAGGGGGGCATCCAGCCAGCGAGGTGATAACTGATTCTTCCCTCGGAGAGCACGTGCATGAGCCCGGATATGGAGAAGAAGAGGGAAAGGGCCGTGGCGATGAGGGCCGTTATGTACCCGAGGCGCCTGGCGAAGTACCCCAGCAATGGAATGAGGAGCGCCCCAAAAAGAAAGGCGATGATGATGAGAATGGGTAACTGAAGTGTGTTCATTGCATGCGTTCCAACAAGAGTGGTTCATCCAGGGTCTGGTATCGGCGGTAGATGGCGACGATCAAGGCAAATGAGAGTCCCAGTGTGACCACTGCCACCACGATGGCCGTGAGCATGAGCGTGTGGGGAAGAGGATTGAGATAAAGGTCAGGGTTTTCAAGACCCAGGGGCTGGTGGTAGACGGTCACGGTTGCGTCTTCTTTGTATGCGGCAACGATCCAGAACATGATGGTTGCCGACTGAATGAAAGACATGCCCATGATCTTTTTCATGAGGTTGCGCTTCATCATCATGGCATAGAGGCCGATGGTGAAGAGGGCCAACAGGAAAAGATAGGCGTAGTAACCCTGAATGAAGCTGATGGCGGGAACGAGAAAGCCGTTGTAGTTTTCCATAAGTTCCGTCATGGTCACGCCTCCAGAAGGTCGTCGTAAATGGAGACCAGTGTGGCCATGACCGTGAGAGTCACGCCCAGCTCAATGAACAAAATGGCGTAGTTCCTCAGATATGCCGGATCGAACCAGGGAACGGGAAGAAATCCATAATCGAGAAAATTTCCTCCGGCAAAAATGGCCACGAGCCCTGTTCCCGCAAATATGAGCGCCCCTATGGCACTCAAGGTTATGGTCAGGCGGGAAGGCATGACCAGCTGGCTGATCTGTGTTCCAAGGGTCATGCGCAGCAGCAGAAAGCTTGCGGCGAGTAACACGCCACCTTGAAAGCCTCCACCGGGACTGTAATGACCATGGAAGAACACATAGAGGCCGATGATGAGAATGACCGGAGCTAGCCCGCGAGCGCACACATGAATGATGGGACTGTCGGTCTGGCTCTTCATCCCCTCGATGTGACACGCGTCGACTCTGGTGGGTGTCATGATTCTCTTCTCCTCAGGATAAAATAGCAGGCCATGCCTCCAGCAAAGACAACAACCACCTCGCCCAGCGTATCCCAGCTTCGGTAGTCGGCCAGAATGACCGTGACCATGTTGGGGGTCGCGGCATCTCTGTAGGCATTTTGAATGAAATAGGCTCCGGCCACGGGATCTCCTGCCTTGTTCACGGTTTGGTGAACGGGCGCGGTTACGTCGCCTCTGGGAGGAAGCTCCAGGGTAGCCATTGTCATGAGGCCTGCAAAGACCAGCAATGTGATGAACTGTAGCGCTTTCAATCCAGACTCTTTCTTGAGGTTAAAAGTATGGCCACAATATTGAACACTCCCACTGCACCGGCACCCACCACGGCCTCTGTAAAAGCCACGTCGATAGCCCCGAGAGAAACCATGGTTGAAGCGACCATGAAGCTGAATATGTTGAGCGTCACCACAGCCGCCAGGAGATTGCGCAATCCGAGGGCAACAAGTGCGGCTACGATCATGACCGTAAAAAGGGTGAATTCAATCAGCCAATGCATGATTTTGCCTTATTTCAGAGGTTCTTGGCGTTCCCAGATTTTTAGGCCGGAGAGAAGGGCCCGGCGGGCCAGGGCGTGGGTAGCTACAGGGCTGGTCACAGCCACAAAAGCTATGATGAGGATCAGTTTTGCGCTGGTCAGTGTGAAACCTTCGTGGACGACCATGCCTCCCACAAACATCATGATGCCCAGCGTGTCCACTTTCCCCGCGGCATGAGCACGGCAGTAAAAATCGGGCAGCCGGTTGATTCCGATGCTCCCGACCAGCATGAAGAAGACTCCACCGAGCATGAGGGCGATGGCCGCGATGTCTTGAATGATGGTGAAATTTTCCATGATCAATAATCCGATGCGCTCTTTTTGAAGTACTTGGTCATGGCGATCACGCCCACAAAGTTGAGAATGGCATAGCCCAGGGATATATCGATGAACATGTCCAGCCTTCCATAGATCAACCCAAAAAGCAGAACAATGGTGATGGTTTTACCGCCCACCGCCGCGACCCCAAGCAGCCGGTCAAAGAGGGTGGGACCCTTGTAGACACGATAAAAGGGAATGAGCAGAATGATTCCCACCGCCAAGGCCATGTAGAGGAAAAAAGTATCGAAGAAAGTGTCCATGCTAGATCGAGCTCCCTTCGTCGGTACGTCGGATGTTGAAACATAAATCGTCGGGATTGTAATCCTTTGTATAAAGCCTTGCCACTCTGCCATTCATGTCCCCTGAAAGCACATCGTCTCCCGTGCTGCGCGTCAGGGAGTGGACAATGAAACGGTCTTCCCGGATATCGGTGGTGAGGGTGCCGGGCGTGAGCGTTATGGAATTGCCAAGGATCACTTTGGCCAGCACATTGGGCAGTATGCAGTCAAAACGCACCAGAGCCGGCTGAATGGGCATTTTGGGGTGCAGCACCAAATAAGCCACATAAAATCCCGACTTGATGATCTGCCACAGGAGCCAGACCAGATAGATGACGAGCCTGGGCACGTTGATGCGGGTGGTGCCGCAGGGTTCACAGTTGGCGAGGGGAAGGGGGTCAAGCCGAAGGTTGAGCCAGACCACAGCGGCCACGGAGACAACGCCGTAGAAGATGTGGAGAAAATCATAGTGACCACTCAGGATCAGCCAGATGGCCATCAAAAGGATGACCTGAAACACGATTCCCCGATATCCCCGGCGTGGAGGGACATTGGATTCCTCTAGGGTGCAGGTTTGTTCTGTCATGGACATTTTGTCAGCCACTTTTGCCCCTATTGATCATGAGGGTTCTGCCAAGAGGTGTTCATCTTGCCTGTATTTGTGAAATTTTTCTACAGATCCTTTGGGCACATGTCAAGTGCAAAAATCCGTGGTGAGCGCCTGTGGGCATGAGCAAACAAGACACTCTCACGGGATAGGGGAAGGGGGGCCGGGGGGGACTGGCCCAAGGATATTCCAAAACAACCTGAATACCTGGCGCGGCTTGGGAAGAGCGGTTTGTGCCCGCGGTCACGGGGAGGCAGGGTGTGAGGATCTGCAAGCAGGCCGGATTCAGGGTGTTTCATCCCCTTTCATGGAGATAACCGGGAGGTCTCTGGAAAAGGCGGGATCCCTGGAAAATGAAAGGAATCATTGCCTTGAGGCAGCTCAGGATCCTGCGGCCTTCAAAATGGGCTGACAGTGTGCTTGAGGAAATTATTCACAAGAAAAAAGTTTGAAAATGTTTCCATGGGGGAAGGTTTTGGCGGTGGCAGGCCCCCTTGGTCAAAGAAATCCGGAAGACCATGCGTTTCCAATGCAAACCGCACGCTCCCGGTTCACGCTTCCCCGCAGTGCCAACCGCTCGTGCTCGTGCCGGCGTGGCTTTTTTCAGAAAGGAGATGGATCCTGGAGCATGCGGGTGACTCGCTCTTGAATAAATTCCACGAAAGGTTTGGTCTCATCACCAAAATCCATGGCCACCTGTGCGGTCACCACCGGTGCCTGGGGGAAGGGTGGAAACCTGACATAATCTTTTTCCGTGGTCATGATGAAATCGGCGCGGGCCTGATCAAGGGATTTGCATAGCATTTCAATGTCCTTGAGCTGGTAAGGGTGGTGATCGGGAAAAGTGTGGTATCGTGAGGGGTGAATGTCCACCGATTGCAGAGAGCGAAGAAATTCATGGGGTTTTGCGATGCCGGAAAAAGCCACCACGCGGGCTTTCTGCAATGCACCAAGGGGCACTCTGTCTCCGTGAAGGCCCCTGCGAAAACCAGTCAGGCGATGATGACAGGAAAAGACCGGTTTGAAGGGAAATTGGCGGGCCAGGAATGAGGCTAAGGCAGTTTTTCTGACCCCGGGCGGGGTTCGTGTGAGTATGAATGCATCTGCACGCTCGAGATTTTTTACGGGTTCCCGCAGAGGGCCGAAGGGCAGAAGGAGTCCGTTTCCCCAGGGGTTCAAGGCATCGAGGAGCACCAGGTCCAAATTTCGTTGAAGCTTCAGGTGCTGAAAGCCGTCGTCCACAAGGAAAAAATTCACGGGTTCACTTTTGAGAGCTTCTCCACCTGCCAGGAAACGGTCTTTTCCAACCCAGACCGTCAATCCTTTAGCGGCCAGCAGAACAGGCTCATCCCCGCAGAGGGAACTTGCTCTTTTCAGGCCGCAGGAAATTTCAACTTGGGAGACCCCCTTTCGGGAACCTCCATAGCCTCCGCTGAGCACCGTGACATTGAATCCCTCTTCCTTCAAATGTTTCCCCAGCCACAAAACCATGGGGGTTTTGCCCGTGCCCCCCACCACGAGATTACCAATGCTGATGACCGGGCGGGGGAGGTTTCTTGCCATGGAAATGGAACGTTTCTGCTCCATGGCGAGGAGCCGGCCATACAGTGCCTCGGAAAAAGTGTAGAGCGGGTATAGGGGACCTTTTCCCGGTTTTTCACTGGACCGGTCCCACCACAAGCGAAGCAGCCTTCTGTTCAGCAGGGAACTCACCCCTCCTTTTTCATGGTGATATGGAAAAAGCCGGGTTGTTTTTTTGCGGGCTTGGGAGGATTTTGAATTGAAGGGTTCTTTCTGTATTTTATGGCTCCTCATGAAGTTCTCCGGCAAAACAAAAACTTCAGGTTTTGCCGGGTTGCCGGATGGTGCTGACCAGGGACAGCGGGGAACGGGCAGCCGATGTGTCGAATGCGTCCCACGCTACCGTATTTTTGTTCCAGAGGTCAACGCTTTCAATTGCTGGAATTTTTGCCCACGGTTCGTTGGAGAACCCAGGGGGTTTTGCCTTGACTTTTGTGGAAAAGGGTCAACTATTATGTGGAAAGTGATGAGGTTTCAGAAGAGTGTTTCACCTTCGGGGCCTTGGTGTATTGAGCAACTTGTTAAACAATCCTGAGAAGGTTGAAGCACTTCGCCATACTGCACCAAACGGTGCGCCATCCAGTCTCTCATGAGAGAAACGGCGACTCGTTTTTTTATGGTTCCTGATGATCAGGACCAGCCCAAAGAAATGCCAGTCAACGAGAATCAGAACGGTGGAAAGGAGAAGCTTGTGCAGCAGGAAGATTTGTATGATGTGGTCATCGTTGGCGGGGGGCCTGGGGGGCTGACCGCCGGGCTGTACGCCATGAGGGCTGCCTTGAAAAGCGTGCTCATCGAAAAGGGCTTGCCCGGCGGGCAGATTGCCATCTCTGACAGCGTGGAGAATTATCCGGGTTTTGAGAGCATCAGTGGTTTTGAACTTTCTGACAAGTTTTTCCAGCATGCGGGGTCGTATGACCTGGAAGTGCTTCAGGAAGAGGTGACGAGCGTGGACCCGGGCCTGGAGCACCATTCTGTCACCCTGAGGACCGGCAGGGTCATCAAGACCCATGCGGTGGTGCTTGCAACAGGGGGCAGTCCCCGTGAGCTTGAGATCCCCGGCGAGAAGGAATATTATGGTAAAGGAGTTTCTTACTGCGCCACCTGCGATGGTTTCTTCTTTCGAGGGAAAACGGTGGTGGTGGTCGGCGGGGGGGATACGGCCGTGGAGGAGGCTCTTTACCTGTCCAAAATCGCCGAAAAGGTTTACCTGGTTCATCGGCGTGATGCTCTGCGCGCAAGCCGCATTCTGCAGCAGCGGGCCATGAACGAGTGCAAGATCGAGATTCTTTGGAACACCGTTGCACTGGAAGTTAAAGCAGACGAACACGGAGTTTGCGCTGTCACTCTTGAGAATGTTCAATCGGGGGAGCAACGTGACCTTCCGGTGGATGGGGTTTTCATTTTTGTGGGGTTTATACCTAACAATTCACTGGTGCCCCAGGGAATCAAAATGAATGCGGATGGCTATGTGGTCACAGATGAAAAGTGCGAGACCAGCATATCCGGAATTTTTGCAGTGGGGGATTTGAGAGAAAAGTACGCCCGCCAGATTGTCATCGCCGCGGCGGATGGCTGCACGGCTGCATTGGCCGGAGCTCACTACGTGGAAGTTCGAAAAGGCGGGGAGACTGTCTGCGCCATGCCTGTCAGTCCCGCATGAGCACAGGAATTTCATGAAGGGGGCGTTGGATTCTCTCGAAGAACTTTATGGACGGTTCAATGGCAGGAAATATGTCCATCCTGACCCTTTGGAATTCCTTTATCTCTATGAGCATGATCGGGATAAGGAAGTGGTGGGTCTGATCGCTTCCACTCTTGCCTACGGCAGGGTGCACCAGATTCTGAAGAGCGTGTCTCAGGTCCTTGAAAAAATGGGTCCATCTCCCTATGAATATATTCGCGAGGGGGGTTGCAGAAGGTTCAAGGGTGATTTTGAGGGATTCAGGCACCGTTTCACCACAGGGGATCAGATGGTCTCACTCATGGGATCGATCCACCGTGTTCTGAAAGAGCATGCTTCTCTGGAGCGCTGCTTCGGTCAATACCTCAAAGAGGATGAAGCCACTGTTCTTCCAGCCCTGACCGGTTTCATTCAAGAACTGGGAGGAGGGTCTCATGGCAAGGGCTCCATGTTTCTGCCCCTTCCGCAAAAGGGAAGTGCCTGCAAACGACTCAATCTGTTCCTCCGGTGGATGGTGCGCCGTGATGCTGTGGATCCGGGGGTGTGGCGCGGAGTGCCCGCATGCAAGCTGATTGTGCCACTGGACACACACATGCATCGAATCGCCCTGCAGTGGCGTTTCACCCGACGCAGACAAGCGGACATGCGCGCAGCCCTGGAGGTGACCCGCCGTTTCAAAAAGCTCGTTCCCGCGGATCCTGTGCGTTATGATTTTGTTCTGACCAGGATCGGCATCTCCAGGCATGAGGACCTGAAAAACATTTTTTTGCATAACGGGTCTTTAGCGCTGACACATTTTGCCCCATGTCCTGATGAGCAGGAAATGGCTGATCCATGAGTTGCCTTGAAGCCGTAAAAACTGAAATTCAAAACGCATCCGACAGACCAGGAGGTGAAAAAATGTCCCAGGCCGATGTCAAACTGTATGCCCTCAGCACATGTATCCACTGCAAGCACACCAAGGAGTTTTTGGACAAATGTGAGGTGGGCTATGAATGCATTGATGTGGACAAGTTGGAAGGTGAAGACCGGAAAAAAATGCTTGAAGAGATCAAGGAGATCAATCCCTCCTGTTCCTTTCCCACCCTCATCATCGGAGATAAAATCATCGTGGGATTCAAGCAGGATGAAATCAAGGAGGCTCTCAATCTATGAACGCCGAACAGCTTTATGAAATGCTGAGGAAAGTTCAGGAGCCAAAGGGGTATTTTTTTAATAAAGACAAGGAAAAGGTGCTGCAATTGCTTGACGGTCTTCTGGTGAACAAGGACCGGTATGGCTATATGTGCTGCCCCTGTCGACTGGCTGCCGATGACCGTGATTGGGACAAGGACATCATCTGCCCATGTGTTTACAGAGAGCCCGATGTCAAAGAATACGGAAGCTGCTACTGTAATTTGTATGTTTCGCAAGAGTGGAATGAAGGTAAACTTGAGCACAACTACGTGCCGGAGAGACGCCCCGTAGAAAAGACCCTGGGCAAACTTTAAAATGCCTCAGCTTTTCGTTTTCGGGAGCTGCTTTCCCTGGTTTCAGGGTTTTGCAGTGACAATTTCCCGTCCCGGTTTCCACTCCCCAGGAAATCTGCAGCATTTCATGGGGCAGTGGAAATTGTCTGTAAGAAGCTCGTCCAGTTTTTCCGCCATGAAAGAATCCCCATCCTCTGATTTGTCCGGCCGGGCCGTGGAACCCTGTCATGTTGCACTCATCCCCTCGTGCCCTCCCCATGAAAGGATTCTCTGGAACCGCAGTCAACCGGGGTGCGTTTGGTATTCCGCTTCGAGGGATAACCGATGAGCCCTTATTTGCTCAAATGCTTTGAGCATTGCCTTTTGAACGGGAATCTCTTCTTCAAGGAAATGAGACATGTGCGTTTCGCAAAGAAACCAGACACACACATAAGGCCTTGTTTTTCGTGAAAGTTCGCAGCCATTGGCGCTCAGGTAGCGGCACATGCCGTCGCTCTGGGATCGTGTCTGGCCCGGTGGGGCCGGAAGGCCGGAACTCACGAGGAAAATGATGTCCGCCTGATTGAAGAAGATTTTTTTTCCATGACAGCAGGGATCTTCACATGCAGCACAGGTGAGAGAGCAATAACGTTCCATGAAGCCATCCACAAATTCGATGCTCTTCAGGATGGCATTCACGTGGCATCGCACTCTGTCTGAATCCATCCCTTCAAGGTTGGAGGAGACCTTTTTCAGGGTTGCGGCCCATTTCGCATCACTCATGGGATGGCGGTAGAGGGAAGATTCTTCCAGGTGATGGACCGCAGGAGTCGTGACGGACATGGGTTTTTGAAAGGGCAGTGAATGTTCGCGTCTTCTTCGCTGGGTCATGGACGTCTCTTCGGAACCGGATGGTACCGGAGGATGGAGAGGGGCCGGGCCAACGGGAAAGGAACGGCAACAGGAATCCCGTGTGCTTCGGTGAGGGGAACATTTGCGCCCATGCTCATTCAATGAAGTCATGTTCGATGGGTCGAACAACCAAAACGGGGCAGGGAGCGTGATTGACCACATTTTGCGCTACGCCGCCAATGGATGTGGAGCCGAGCGCCGTATGCCCCTGGCTGCCCACAACGATGAGGTCAATGGAAAGCTCTTTGGCCACATTGATGACTTCCTCAAAAGGTTCACCTCTGCGAATGATGAACTCCAAATCCACCCCTTCCCTCAAATCTTCAGGCACAAACTGTTTGAGATCGTTCTCCCTGTCGGACACCAGTTGTCTCATGGCCTTCAGAAAGTCACCCTTGTAGCCCTTGCTGCTGAGTTGCTGAACCGCATCAATCATTTTCTGGTTGATCATGTGCAGCACGTAAATGCGCGCACCCCTGTCGCGCGCAACCTGAATTCCGTAGTGAACGGCTCTTTCTGAATCCTTTGAAAAGTCGACCAGTATAAGTATTTTTCTCACAGGAATCATCTGATATTTCCTCTCTTCCGACACAACAGTGCATGCTTTCTTGTGGAAAGGCAAAATTATCTGTTTCCGCGGGTTCTCCACGGTATCTCATTCGTCCTCTAATTAGCATAGATCAGGGTTTTGATCTATGAGAGATCTGGTGGCGGCGGGCAACAATTGATTGGACTCTTGCTGTCCGTTCTCCTGGATCAAGCCCATTGTCCATGTGCGGTCACATTTCCACGCCCTCCACGGGTGCACCGCAGCGATGGCACTTTCCCTTTTCGAGGCCGTCTTTTTCGATGGAAAATCCGTGCCGCTTGATCAAGGGTTTGCTGCAGCCATGACAATA
>Ga0207421_10004959_pt1 | contig 15121 bp, 13 predicted proteins | sample SodLakKL_010_SED_4_FD_187542 | JGI IMG/M metagenome (GOLD analysis project Ga0207421, IMG submission 187542) | Alkaline sediment microbial communities from Lake Tanatar, Kulunda Steppe, Russia - 8KL_010_SED (SPAdes) (version 2) | ecosystem: Environmental > Aquatic > Non-marine Saline and...
GTCCAAATTTTACCTTTCAACCTGAAAGTCCGACGGCTAGGGATGAGATCCAATTTATAGATCAGTCTTATGATCCCGACGGAGAGATAGTAGAACACTTTTGGGATTTTGACGATGGGAACGTTTCTGAGGAAGAAGATGTCATTCACAGCTATGCTCTTAGCGGAACGTATCAAGTTACATTGGTGGTTTGGGATGATGACGGTGAAGAAAACCATACGACTAAAACAGTAGAGATCGAAAACATCCCTCCCTCGGTTTCTTTTGACTATTCCCCTGAAGAGATCTATCCCGGTGACGAAGTGAACTTCCAAGACAACAGTGTTGACTATGACGGATGGATAGTCGATCGTACATGGGATTTCGGTGACGGAGAAACATCAAAGACTTCAGATCCAACACACGTCTATGAAGAACCGGGTGAATACAGAGTTACCTTAACAGTTGAAGATAACATGGGTGAAGAGAATAGTACTTATCGTGATATTATAGTATACCGTACTAACCCTTATGCTGATTTCACTTTTGAACCTGAACAGCCATCAGTCGATGATGAAATAAGATTCCTAGACAATAGTACTGAAACAAAAGAAAGTATAGTTTCCTGGAAATGGGATTTCGGTGATGGAACTATTTCAGAAGAACAGAATCCAACCCACACATTCCAAGAAGAAGGGGAGTACAAGGTCAGCTTAACTGTGACAGATGAAAGAGGTGAAAGTGATACAAGCACCAAGAATATAGTTGTGGAAAGGGAACATTCGTTTCCATGGCGGTTAGTCACTGCTCTGACAGTAATAATTTCGTTAATGGTGATTTTATCGTTTTACTTTATAAAGAAAAAAGGTGAGAGTAAACAAAGAAAGACCAAAGAATATTAGTTTTTTACATTCCCCAGAACGGTTCTTCTTTCTGTTTGATCTCCTTTATCTCGTCAAGTATTCTTTTTTCGTCAAAGGTAAGTTCTATTTTCTTCATCTTTTTAGCATCGCCTTCAGGCATATCTATGTAAAGGTCTTCTTCTTCATCTATCTGTCTACCAACGGTAACCCCAGATATGGCAACAGCTACTTCCTCTCCCTGTTCTGCAACATCTAATGATTGATCACCATCTCTTATACTCTTGATATTTCCTATTACTCTACCATTCTTCTTAAGAAGACGCCTATCAGGCTGGAGTTTCCCTCCTAGTACTCTGACTCCTACGATAGCAGGCTTGCTGATTCTGAACGTGTGATCTTCAAGGATCCGGAACTTACAGGGAAAGACGATCTTTCTTCTTTTTTCTTCCTCGATCTTTCTTTTTTCCTTTTCTTTCCATCCTTTATAATCATCCACTAAACGATAAACTACATCATTTTCTATGACCTTTACATCTGATTGTTTCAATTCCTCTTTAGCATCGGGTAATATATTGACGTTGAAGGCAAGTATCACTTTGTGTAAAGGTTCTTTCATCGTTTCTGCATCTACGATATCTTTTTGTGAAACATCTCCTACTGAAGCCATACCAATAGGGATCCCCTCATCGTGAAGTTCAAAGGCGAGACCTTCTAGAGAACCTATAGCATCGGCTTTGATCACAACACCTTCCTCTACAGTTTCAATACTAGTCTCAGTCTCTTTTAATACAGACTGTATCACATCGTCTATATTTTTATCCCAAATCGCTCTGATAGGTGCACCTGCCACAATACCTTCTCCATCAGGAGTAACAACTTTGATACCGGCAGCTGCATTTATTTCACGGACTTCGTCGAACCTTTCTTTAGGATCTCTGATCTCGTCCATGGGTTTAGGTTTGAGAAGTGATTTGATCCTAGTCTTGATAGGTTTGCTTCTTGTACCTATGACAACTTCGTCCCCCTTCCTGATGGTACCTTGATAAATAATGGTGTCTAACGTTGTACCTAGACCTAATTCCTCCTTGACCTCAAGTACCGTCCCCTCTCCAGGCCCTTCTTCGACTTCAAGTTCGTCTTTAAGGAATGTTTGAGCGAGACCTATAAGAGTCATTAAAATATCTTCTACACCTTCTCCAGTTTTGGCACTCATAGGTACTATTGCTATATTCTTGGAAAAATCGTCGATCTGGTCATAACGATCCGAGGAAAATCCCATATCATAAAGGTCTCCTATAATTTCATAAAGGGCTTCTGTCATGCGATCCTGGGCACTTTTAGTCTGCTCATTAAAAGATTGTACAAAGGGTTTATTCTGGGAATTCCAACCGGCTATCCTATCTACTTTGTTCGCACCTATTATGAATGGTGTTTTATTTCTTTTAAGGATCTCTATAGACTCTTTTGTCTGTGGCATTAGTCCATCTTTGATGTCGATAATTAGTACAGCAAGGTCTGATAATGCCCCTCCTCTCGATCTCAAAGTCATAAATGAGTGATGGCCGGGGGTATCGATAAAAAGTAAGCCAGGTAAAGAGAATTCTACTTTACAGCCCAAAACCTCGCAAGCTTTTTTTAGAGCATCCACCGGGACTTCTGTAGCACCGATATGTTGAGTGATCTTACCAGCTTCCCGGTCAGCTACTGTGCTACCTCTTATACGATCTAAAAAAGTAGTCTTACCATGGTCGACATGACCGAGTACGCTGACGATGGGTTGTCTTATTGGCATTAACTTGCCTTATCTGAAGAAGGTATTTATCTTTTTTCCGGTGAAAATTTAATTTATAATGTTGATTAAAAAAGCCTCAAACACAATTATCCTTTTATTCCACCAAACCAGTGGTGCTCACTTATACGTTGGAATCCAAGAGTTTCTGCTAATGAGATCGAAGGTTTATTGTCCTGGAATATATCGACAACGGGTATTAGATCATTCTTCTCGGCGTGTTTACACATGTGTTCAGTAATAGCTTTTGCAAATCCTTCTCTTCTCCAGTCTTCTTTCACGTGAAGAAAACCGAGATTAAGGACATCCTTAGTGATATAATGTGTCAGAGTCCAGGCTACCAATTCCCCATCTCTTTTTATACCATAAGCAGGACCTTTTCTAATCCTTTCGGCGATATAATCAGTAGAGTCACTTCCCTGAAGTCCCCAGTATTTGTTAATCTCTTCCGCATCGTCTTCGCTTAATTCTTCAGCCTCAATCACAGGCTGTTCAAAATACTTTCTAGGACGCTTAAAAAACCAGGTAGAACGATCATTCTCGACCTGGACGACCGCTTCAGCAGCCTCATATCCCACATTATCTACAGCATGGAATCGATACTCGTTTTCTTCTAAGTCTGACAAAAGGCTTATCATCCCTTTTTTATGTCCTCTCATAGAGATATAACCATCAGATTCTATAAGAACTGCTTCCGGATCATCATTGATATATATATTTCTCTCTTCATCGTCAAGCCTTGCTATCAAATAAGAATTTTTTAATGGCTCTTTGTCCAAAAATTTCTTCGCATGATCTCTCTGTTCCATAGATTGGTTTATTACATTTTGATATTTTTATCTATCGATTTATGGTAACGATTTAAATTGCTAAAGCTCTTTCAAAAAATATAAAATACACTATCATTCCTGTATATATAATGACATACGGCTTCGTAGATTTGAGTCTGATCATAAATGCCATAATAGCTGTAGCCCTGGGAGCCCTAATAGGTTTGGAAAGAGAGCACAGGGAGGATAAAAAGATGGTGATAGCCGGTGTCAGAACTTTTCCAATGACAGCATTAGCAGGTGTGATTTTCGCATTTTTATCCGAACAATTAGGATACTCTTTAATAGATGTTGGTTTGATCATATTCGGCGGATTCGCACTGCTTTTAGCATACCTAAAGTACGAAGTCCATACAATCGGGATAACTACTCCAGTAGCCTTCTTTTTGACATTTCTCATAGGTTTGATGGTCCAGCTCGGTTTTTTAGTAGAATCAGCTTTTTTGACTGTTTTTATTACTGCGCTATTACTGACAAAGGAAAGACTCCATAAAATCGCCAGAAATATTGGGGGATAAAGGGGTATAATTTTATATGAGGTTAACAAATCGAGTAAAACCATGGACTTTCTAGATATTACGGAGAGAGCTTTAGAAAAGGAGCTTTGTGACCATTGTCTAGGACGAATGTTCGCTCAACTAGGTCATGGTTTGACAAACGATGAGAGAGGGAAAGCTTTGAGGGTTTATTATTCCATGGCTAAAACTAACGAAAAAAGAGTTGAAGTCCCCCAGAGCAGTGACGATTGTTCAGTATGCGGTAACATATTCGATGAATTGGATCATTTTGCCTCACTGGTCATAGAAGCGTTTGAAGATATCGAATTTGATACTTTTTTAGTTGGAACAAGGGTCGATCCAGAAATAGAAGAAAACGAGGAACTTCTCTGGACTGAATTCAACGTTACTAGTTCAGAACCCATTAAATCTGAGTTGAATAGGGAGATCGGAAAGAGAGTCTTTGATAAAATAGATGCTGACGTAGATCTTGAAAAACCAGATATAAAAGGAATATTGGATACGAGGTTCGACACGGTTGATATAGAGATAGCACCTTTTTTTGTTTATGGGCGATATAGAAAACTATCCAGAGATATACCACAGACTAGATGGATATGTAAACAATGCTGGGGGGAAGGATGTGACCATTGTGACTGGAAGGGAAAAATGTACGAAACGAGTGTTGAAGAAATAATCGGAGAACCTATCAAAGAGATGGCTTTCGGCGAAGATTTTACATTACATGGAATGGGTCGGGAGGATATCGATGCTAGAATGTTAGGTAATGGTAGACCATTCGTATTGGAGATTACAAATCCGATAGTGAGAGATATAGATTTTGATAAATTGGAAGAAGATATCAATGATGATTTACGTGTTGAAGTGGATTCACTCAAGGTTACAGATAGAGATAGAATTGTCGAGATAAAAGAAGCTACCGCTGATAAGACTTATAAAGTAAAGATCGAGCATTCTTCGGAGGTCGATAGGGCAAAATATAAAAAGGCCCTGCAGTCTTTGAAGGAAACGAAGATTTCACAGAGAACACCTCAGAGAGTAAGCCACAGGAGAAGCGATAAGATCAGGACAAGGGAATTGAAAGAGATATACCTCGAAAACCTTGAAGGCAATATATCGGAACTAGTAATGAGATGTGAAGCAGGTATGTACGTAAAAGAGTTGGTACATGGAGACGACGATCGAACTGAGCCTAATTTGGCTGAAAAGCTTGGGGTTAAATGTGAAGTCCTCGAATTAGATGTATTGAAAGTACACTACTAGAAAGATGTGATTGGTTATGAAAAAGTCTAAAGGAATACGACAGGGAACTAGAAAGATACTCAAAAAGAACCCTAGAGAAAAGGGTATGATACCTATTACCAGGGCCCTAAAAGAGTTCGAAGAAGGAGAAAAAGCAAGGATCAAAATCGAACCTAGCATACACAAGGGGCAGCCCCATAGACGTTTTCACGGAAAGACTGGTGTAGTAACTGGTAAGCAGGGAAAATCCTTTGTAGTGGAAGTCAAAGATGGAGGAAAAGTTAAAAAAGTTATAGCGAGGTCTGAACACCTTCGCAAAGTAAAATAAAGAGGGATTAAGATGGCAGAAGAGTCAAGATATGTTTCATTAGCGGAGGTTAAAAAACTACTACGAGAGGAGGCTGAAGAGAGGGAACTTTCTTATGAGCAGAGTCTTGCTCTAAGCCATGCTGAGAAATTCGTGAAACTTGATAAAGAAGAAACCGATAAACTGATAAAAGAACTCTTAGACGAGTTCGATTTCATGAAAGAGAAAATAGCATATAAAACAGCAGATATATTACCTACAGACGTAGATGGGGTTTTAGCGGTTTTCTCCAAAGATCGATATACACCTTCACAAGATGAGGCCGAAAGTATAATTAATTTGATTAAACAATACGTTAAAGGGTAATATAATGGAAGACTATGCTTATGTGCTGGATTATCTAGCAGAGGGAAGACCTAACCAGGGTGGATACAAACACGAGAGTTTGACATTGGCAATCGGAGAAGACGAGTTAAAACTTTTTGAACTAATATTGAAAAAAGACCAAACGGTCTTCATCGGTGAGAAAGTATATATCGGGAAAGATGTAGAAAATAGAAAGAAAGTGAAACATGTTAAACGAAGGATAGGTTGGGATGAACTAACACATGCAGCACAAAGTGAGGTTCCATATATTATTGAAGATATCATCGAGGAAAATAAAGATAAATATTTAGAATTCTACAATGTTGCTAGACCGATAACAAAAAGATATCATATGTTGGAATTGCTGCCAGGTTTAGGAAGAAAAAAAATGAATGCTATCTTAGAAGAACGAAAAAAGAACGGAGAATTTGAAAGTTTTGATGAACTAGAAGAAAGAGTACCATTATTACACAAACCTAAAAAATTGATCAAAGAGAGAATATTAACAGAATTAAAAGATTCCAATGTAAAGTATAAGATTTGGGTAGCAGATTAAGATGTATTACGACGATATTGAAGAAGATGAGGTTGTTGAAGTAGAAGGCGCAGATAAATTCATGACAGTTTTTTTCGTTTTTGATTCAGTACTAGAAAACAGTGAGATGCGATCAAACGCTGCTTTAGAACTCTTTAAAAAAATACAATCTCAAAGTTTGAATTAAAATTGTCATCTTATTTATCTATATATTAGATATTCACCGGAATATTTTTATACCGTTAGGTAGCTTTATGTCTTTGTCCGACGTTAAGAAATTATTTGTCGGACTTTATTATCCCTTGGGATGGGATCAAGCATGCACTCTAATCAGGATAAAAGCAACGTAGAAGGAAACCCAGTTTTCCACTGGAGGAAGATATTTTGTATCTAAAAAAGATTTTAATGGAGAATTTTAAATCGTTCGGGAATAGGATGGAAATACCTGTGAAGAAAGGTTACACAAACATCACAGGTCCAAATGGCTCTGGAAAGTCTAACATAGGAGATGCTATTCTTTTCGTTCTGGGGCCGAAAAGCTCTAAAGAGATACGGGCAGGGCGTCTGACGGATCTTATATTCAACGGGGGTAAAGATGGAAAACCAGCCGACTTTTGTAGAGTCAGTTTGACCTTCGATAATAAAGACAGAACTATCCCTATGAATGAAGATGAAATGACCTTTACTAGAAAAGTTCAGCGATCTGATAACCAACAGGGTTATAACTCGTACTTTTACATCAATGGAAGAACGTCATCTCTGACGGAATTCCAGAACCTGCTTGCACATGCAAGGATCTCTGCTGATGGCTACAACATCGTACAGCAGGGCGATATCTCTCGTATCGTCAAGATGAGTGATTTTGAGAGAAGGAAAATACTAGATGACATCGCAGGTATAACAAAATATGATAGTGAGATCGAAGAAGCGGAAGAAAAGAAAGATGATGTCATCAACGATCTAGACCGGATAAATATTATACTGGACGAGATACAAACACAGGTAGAGGAACTAGAAGGAGATCGGTCCGAAGCACTCAAATTCCAAGAATTGTCTGACAAAGTAAAAGAAGCTAAATCGATGAAGGCTTGGAAGTCATTTAAGGAAACCGAGAAAGAAATATCGAATGTGAATAATGATATCGAAGAGAACAGGGAACGTATCGAAGAGATAAGAGAAAAGAAAAAACACATCCAAGATAAAATTTCAACATTAGCAGAAGAGATCAAAGGATTGGAAAACGAAATAGATTCAAAAACAGGTGAGAAGAGTAAGGATCTTCAGGATACGATAAATGAACTTAAGCTTGAAATAGCCCGGGCGGAGGACCAAAACGAAGATGCGGAACATACAATCGAGCAAAATAAAGAGAATAGAGAACTCCTTAAAAACGAGATATCTAAGAGTAAAGAAGACCTTTCAGATATTAAGAAGGATATCCGGGAAGTAAAGGAAAATAAGAAAGAAACTGAAGAAAAATTGGACAAGGTTCAAGAACGTATCGACGTGGTAAAATCAAAACAATCTAAATCCGACGATAGAATAAGTGATCTTCGTAAAGAAGGTATCCGTGTAAAAAATAAGATAGATAAAAAAACTGATTCTCTCGCCGATAAAAAAGTTGAATTGGATAGAACTAGAGATAAGATAGATCGTTTAGTAGAGGAGATCTCAGAGATCGAAGAGGAAAAAGAGGGTTTGGAATTCGAAAAGAAGGAAAGCGAATGGACTTTGAAGGAACTCAAATCTGATAACAAAGATGTTCAAGGTGAACTTAAAGAATTAAAAGACGAATTCCACGATAAAAAACGTAAAGAAAAGAGATTGAGGAAAGATAAAAGTGACCTTGAAGACCGGATGAACCGATTGGAAAGGGAGTACAATCAGTTGAAGGCCCAAGAACAAGCCGCAAAAAATGTTAAAAAAGGCTACAGTAGAGCGGTCTCCACCATATTAGAAAGCAGAGATCGTGGAGAACTTGACGGTATTCACGGAACTATCGCTGAACTAGCCGATGTGGATAAGAAATATGAAACTGCTTTACAGGTCTCAGCAGGTGGGCGGATGCAGTCGATAGTCGTTGAAAACGACAAAGTGGCTTCGAAAGCTATTAAACATCTAAAGAAAAAGGATGCAGGAAGGGCCACATTTTTGCCTTTGAATAAGATGAGGAAAGGAAGGCCTAGAGGTAAAGCTATCAGGGCCGTTAAGGATGATAATGCAGTGGATTTTGCCCTCGAACTCGTTGATTATGATGATCAATATGATAATGTTTTCTGGTACGTATTCCAGGACACTGTAGTGATGAAAGATATCGATTCTGCCCGTGAATTGATGGGCGGAGTAAGGATGGTAACCCTAGATGGTGAAAAGATCGAAAGAAGCGGAGCCATGGTCGGTGGGACGTTGAGTAAAAAAATGATGAGTTTTTCCGCTCCAGATCGGGGTAAATTAGATAGGGTTGGAACTGAACTTAAACAGACCCGAGAGAATCTCAAAAAAATCACATCTGAACTTAAAGAAATACAAAACAGGATCGATGAATTACAGGATGAAATGGATGAGTTGAGATCTGAGGGAGATAAAACTGGTCAGATAGAGAACTTGGAAGCTCAGGTCAAAAGAACTAAAGAAAAGATCCATCGTAAAACCGAGATCCTTGGTGAGAAAAATAAGGAAAAATCAAAATTTGAAGAAGATGTAAACAAGTTGGAAAAATCGGTTGAATATATTGAAAATGAAATAAGTGACCTTAAAGATCAAAGAAAAGAAATAGCTGAAAAGATCAAAGAGGTCAGTCCACAAGAACTCTCAACCACTCTTTCCGATCTCCAAGATAAAGAGGTAGAATTGGATAAGAAAGTGAATAAGCTTGAATCTAAGCTGGAGTTGAAAGTTGATAAAAAAGAGAGGTTGGAAGAAAACATAGAATCTATGAAAGTCGAGAGGGAAGATTTGAAGGAAGAAATCGAGAAGAAGGGAGCCTCTATAAGGAAGAACGAACAAATCATCAAATCTAAACAAAATGAACTAGAAGGATACGAAAAAAGACAGAATTCGTTTTCGGATGATATCAAGGAACTCCGGGAAGAGATGGGCGAGAAGAAGGAAAAGAAAATTGAGTGTAAACATAAACTAGAAAGTTTAGATAGTGAATTAGAAGCTAAAAAGCAGTACATCCGTACACAAAAACACAAAATCGAATCCCTTGAAGATACTTTAAGTACACTCAAAGAGGAGATGGAAGATGTTGATGAATACAAGGACGAAGAGCTCCCATCAATGAAAGAGTTGAAGAACACCATCAGAAGAGGAGAGAACCAGATGGAGGAACTTCAGCCCGTAAATATGAGGGCTTTAACAGATTACAAGAAAAAGAAAGAGAGGATGGATGAACTCAAAGAAAAGTATACCGAACTCGAAAATAGAAGGGAAGAACTGGACAAATTGATCGAACAGCTAGACGAGAAAAAGAAAGTGGGACTGATGGACGTTAAAGATGAGATAAATGAAAATTTCAAAGAGGTATATGAAGAACTGTCCGAAGGCGGAGAGGCTCACCTGGAGCTTGAGAATCCAGAATCTCCATTCGAAGGTGGTTTGATCATAAAAGTAAGACCTCCGGGTAAAACCGTTCATAGGATCGACGCTCTCTCAGGTGGAGAAAAAGGTTTGGTATCTATGGCTTTCATATTCGCTATCCAGCACTACGATCCATCGCCGTTCTATCTATTAGATGAGATCGATCAGAATTTAGACGGTGTCAACGCAGAAAATGTTGCTGAGATGATCAACAAGAATTCTAACTTTGCACAGTTCATACAGGTATCACTTAGAAAAGTCACCTTGAAGAAATCAGATCACATAATCGGTGTGACCATGCACGAAAACGGGTTATCAGATGTGATCATGAAAATTAATATCAGTGAAGAAAAAGGCAAGGATATACCCGAACTTTCTGGAATGAGCAAACTGAGGACGGAGGTGTGATCTATGGTATGCGATGTTAAAGAACCGGTGGATTTAGAAGAAGATGTTAAAAAAGACGTAGTTAACCATCTGATATTTCACAAATCCCTTATCGATGAAAATAGGAACGGTGAAAGGATCAACCAGTATCTAGAGATGGTCGACGGCATGAATGGGGATTACCATATATCCAATGACCCATTTGAAAATGCTATAGCTTCGATCTTTAAACTGGTGATAGAGGAAAATCTAGATCCTTGGAACATCGATCTTATTTCTTTCACTACTATGTATTTGGAACAGGCTCAAAATAAAGAAACGATAGACTTCATCGTCGCCGGTCAACTGGTCAATATGGCATGGTCTATCCTCAAGATGCAGTGTGAAGAAACTCTTTTATCAGCTGAAAATGGCGAGGAAGAAGAATACGTCCAGGATGAATTTATATCCCAGTGGGAATGCTTCGATTACGAGATGTATGACGAGCCTGAAGACCTAGATTACGAGGAAGAGGTTCTCCAAGATGATGAACCTATTCTAGAAAAGGCCGTGAGGAGAGAAGAGAAGAAACCGGTCTCTCTGATCCAGTTAGTCGACGCTTTTGAGGAAGCTAGAAAGGAAGCTAAATATAGAGAAAAGATGGAGAGGCTCAGGAAGGAAAATAAAAAGCAAAGAGATGAGAAAAGATCAAAAGCAAAAGAGAACTATGACACCAAAGCTCATAAAGAGGATCTTTATCACGACATAGCTCTGACATGGGAAAGGATATGCTGGTACCAAACGGATGAACTGACCTTTCAGATGATACACGATAATAGGTTATCAGATTTGGTAACAACTCTGGTTTCTATACTATTTTTAAATAACAAGAAGAAGATCAAAGTTGAGCAGGAGTTTTACCCAGACGGTCCTATCAATATAGAAAATCTTGTTCCAGAAGATGAAAGAGAAGAAGGATTACTGAAATATATCTCTGAAAAGGACGAAGAAGGGATGACTTTGGAACAGTTAGCCACTATCTGATCAATCAGCCCGTATAGTAGTACTCATCCTGAGATTTTTGTTCACGATCCAATCTTGAATCCAGTTTGTTAACTCTAGGTCTGTTAGTGTCAGGGTCTCTTCTAAAAGTGATCTCGATGTCTCTTAAGAAATTGTTCATACCTTCACGCATATCGTATGGGCCTTCACCTTTTCCATGAACTCCTGGTTCACCTGAAAAGTTCATGATCAGATCTGAAACGTAATCGATAAAATACACATCGTGATCGACTATCATACCTGCCTTACCGGAATTCTCCATGTAGCGCCTGATAGTTTTAGCTGCATCCATCCTTCGACTGGAATCAAGATATGCACTCGGCTCGTCGATAAGGTATAGATCTGCATCCCTACCAAGGCACAGTCCTATGACCACCCTTTGAAGTTCACCACCACTTAGGTTCGTTAACTGCCTTTCGTAAAGGTCTTCAAGATCTAACGGTGCTACAACTTGGGACTTGAAAACACTTCTGTTGAAATTATCACTGATCTCTGTATGGTATAGATCTATGACCCTACCTTCGAAGTTCGGTTTGATGTACTGAGGTTTGTAGCTGACAGAGATATTTTTCTCTATTTCCCCTTCAGTTGGTTTTATCACGTCCGCCAATATCTTCACGAAGGTAGTTTTACCAGTAGCATTTGGTCCTACGATACCGATGACTTCACCTTCTGGTATCTGGCCGGGTTCAGTTTCCAGTTCGAAACTATCCCATCTCTTTACAAGTCTATCGTATGAGATCAAAGGAGTCGAATGCCATCGACCCGATGGAACGTGGTCCTCGAAAGTGATAGCATTGCTTCTAAATCTCACATTTTCCTCGTCCAAGAAACCTTTCAGGTAGGTGTTGATGGCTTTCCTGACGCCTCTAGGCTGTGCCACCACACCGTAGGCTCCCTTGTCACCGTAGAGTATGTGAACGTTATCTGCTAAAAAATCTAAGACTGCCAAGTCGTGTTCTATAACCATCACCTGATTATCCTTACTTTTTTCACGGATAGCCTTAGCCACGCTCAAACGCTGCTTCATATCTAGGTAAGAAGATGGCTCGTCGTAGAAGTAGACGTCTGCCTCTTTAGTCGAAGCCGCCGCTATGGCAACTCTTTGGAGTTCACCTCCGGATAACTTATCAAGTGTCGAATCCAAAGTGTTCTTAATTTCTAAAAGTTCTACCCAGTGCAGGTAGTCGTCTCCAACGGCACTCAGTAGATCTTCCACCTTTCCAGAGTAATGGGCTGGGATCTTATCAACATACTGAGGTTTAAGAGAAGTCTTTATTCCCTCTTCGGATAAAGATTTAAAATAATCTCCAAGTCCAGTACCGGAATATCTATCAAAAACTGCATCCCAGGAAGGTTCTTCTTCGTACTTGCCCATGTTCGGTATGATCTCTCCAGAGAGTATCCTAATAGCTGTGGTTTTACCTATCCCGTTACCACCAAGGAGTCCAACCACCATCCCTTTCTGTGGAACTGGTAATCTATATAAACGAAATGAGTTCTCACCGAACTGATGGATCTTATCCTCTTCTAATTCTTCCGGAAGGTTGATTATCTTGATAGCATCAAAGGGGCACTTATCCACACAGATACCACATCCTGCGCAGAGCTCTTCAGATATCCTTATACCATCATCGGTCTTGACTATTGTTTCATCACCGGTTCTCACTCTAGGACAGTAATGTATACATTCATAACTACATCTGTCTGACCTGCATTTATCTTCTAAGACGACAGCTATTCGCATCGGTAAGGCATTATGGTCGGTGGTATTTTAGCTTTAGTGAATGAAAATGTCACACCCCTACTCCTATGTAAATTAAATCATCCGTAAAATTTTCCCGATTCAACAATCTCCTAGAATCGACTATGATCTTACCCCTCATTGGTTCAAAATCTTTAGGTTTTAGATTCTTGAATTCGTTCCAGTCATTCTGGATTATACATATGTCCGCATCTTCAAGTGCTTCTTCTCTACTATCGGTGTATCGGATCTTACCTGGAAGTAATTCGTCGAAATTCTCCGATGCTTCTGGGTCGTATCCGATGACATCTGCTCCGAGTTCTAGAAGTCTTTTTATCATGGGTAAAGCACGAGTTTCTCGTACATCATCGGTTCCACCTTTAAAAGCTAGACCTAAAAAAGCTACCTTTTTACCTTTCACACCTTCGGAAATATGTTCTAATCGGTTTATGATGTGAACAGGCTGCTCTTCATTTATCGCAAGAACGGAGTTCAGTAATTTAGTTTCTTGGTCCTTTTCTTTAGCATAATTGACCAGGGCTTTGACGTCCTTGGGGAAACAGCTTCCTCCGAAGCCTGCGCCAGCATTGAGAAAATCCCTTTTGAGTCTATGATCCAAACCCACTCCATCCATCACTTCGTAAACGTCGATACCTATACTCTCACAGATACGAGATATCTCATTGGCAAATGATATCTTCGTGGCCAAAAGTGCATTGGATGTGTACTTTATCATCTCAGCAGTTTTGATATCAGTTTTTAGTTTTGGAACCTGGAATCGTCCATAAGCTTCTGATAAAACCTTTAAAGTGTTTTCATCCCATCCTCCTAAAACGATCCTATCCGGATTCAGGAAATCCTCCAGGGCGATACCTTCTCTTAAAAATTCAGGATTCATACCAAGACCAAAATCTTCACCTACTATTTTTCCAGATTTCTCTAAGATCGGTAATACCTTTTCCTCCGTAGTACCTGGTACTACCGTACTTTTAACGCAAAATACATGATATTCATCTTTTTCCTTTAAAGGCTGAACCATATCTTGTACCGCTTTTTCGACACCTGAGAGATCAACACTCCCGTCTTGCTTAGATGGTGTGCCAACACATATAAAAGTTAGTTCCGTTTCTTTAACAGCTTTTCCAGTATCCGTTGTAGCTTTTAACTTTTCATTCGAAACAACATCTTTAAGAAGTTCCTCCAATCCCTCTTCATAGATAGGAGGTTCTGCTCGATTGATTTTATCTACTTTCTCATCTACGATATCAATGCAAGTCACATCATGTCCTTTACTGGCAAACCCAACACCACTGACTAACCCTACATATCCCGTCCCTATTATACTGATTTTCATATCTCAGGATTATACTACCCTTTCATAATTCTTTTGATTAATCTAAAAAGCTATTATAAATCGAACCAGGTTATATAAAATATTATTAAGATCCCTGAAGATTTCTCTCCAGTTCAGCGTACCCATCAAGATAAGGAGCAATCCGATCAAAATAGTCACTAGAATTAGAATAAACACCAAGCGGATAACATCAATAGTAAAATCTCCAAGCTTATCTGCACCAAGGATGTAACTGATACCAGCTAATATCAAAAGGATGACAACGAGCCAAAATAGATAACCACATGGTGTCATACTATTATAAAAATATAATGAGGTATTAAAATTTTTGTTTTTTTACCTCTTTTCAAACCATAATATTATAAATAGCATCAGAGATTACAGAAGCAAAGTGATTTGTTATGAAAGGAATCGAGTCCCTTGTAGAGGAAGCCATGGAATATAAAAAGAATGGGCTAAAGGAAAAAGAAATAGCTACTGAACTGAATCTATCAGTGGATACAGTTACCTGGCTTTTGACTAAGAATGTGAGAGAGGAGGCTCCCCCTACAGACGTAAAGATAGGTTGGAGATCTGTCGGAGTT
>Ga0207421_10004960_pt1 | contig 15120 bp, 16 predicted proteins | sample SodLakKL_010_SED_4_FD_187542 | JGI IMG/M metagenome (GOLD analysis project Ga0207421, IMG submission 187542) | Alkaline sediment microbial communities from Lake Tanatar, Kulunda Steppe, Russia - 8KL_010_SED (SPAdes) (version 2) | ecosystem: Environmental > Aquatic > Non-marine Saline and...
GCTCACAAAGTTCGCTCAGTGCGTGGGACCGGATTTGAACCGGCGGACCTCTATAGGACAGCGTCCTAAGCGCTGCGCCTTTTCCTGGCTTGGCTACCCACGCCCAATCGTAGGTAGGGCCTAACGGAGGTAAGAAACTATCGTTCCGTTCGACAGTGCAGTCGACTCACAACCAGACGAGTTAATCCGGTGGACGCAGAACCGTGTGGTATGTATCGGGCGCGGGATCGGATTGAACACAGCGAGTGGCTCGAACGACTCGACACGGCAGGGGTTGAACTTGGTTTGAGCCAGTCGGTTCGATCGACTGCAACTGACCTGTTTTTGTCACACATTCCCGACGAGGAGCGCTCAAAGCCAGCGGTCGCGGCCGCCAGTCTGTATGCTGCCGCGCTGATCGGCGGCGAAGAACGCTCACAACCCGCCGTCGCAGACACGTTTGATGTTTCACGACTCTCCATTCAATCTCGCTGGAAGCGGCTTCTCGAAGACGCCGGCTTTCGGCCGCCGAGTTGGTAGCTACGGTCGTGTCTGTTCGCGACCTGTTCGTTCGGGCGTCAAATTGCCGTGTCTGTCGATCTCACCGGTTACGATGCGCGTCGACGAAATTCGGTCGCCGTCGTCGGCCGGGACGTGGTCGACAATCTCGATATCGAGGGGTTCGAGCCCACGCTCGTGGCGGATCTCGTTGATGCGTTCGGCTCCCGCAACAGTCTCCGGCGAGACAATGAGCACATCGAACTGTGGTTCGACGGCTATACCGGTCGGTTCCGAGAGTGGTCTGATCTCGAAGCGACGGTCGTGCGCTTCGGCCAGCGCTTCGAGCTCCGCACGAAGATCCGCACGCCGCGTTTCGAACGGTCGGACGTACCGCTCGACGTGTCTGGTTTCGGCTGCAAGCTCGTCGTCAGTCAGGCCAACGGTCACATCACCACGCGAGAAGGCCCGCTCGAACAGCGCGAGGTGACCGTCGTGGACGGGATCGAAGGTCCCGCCCAACGCGACATTCATACTGCGGGGTTGCGGGCCGTGAACTTAAATATCCGGACTCTATGACGCCTCGTCGTCTCGGTCGTCGTCTGTTGGGTCTTCTTCGCTCGCCGCCGCTGGCTCTTCGCTGTCGGCATCTTCGATATCGATTTCGACCGCCTCGCTTTCTTCGTCGGTGCCGTCGACGCTGATCGTCACTGGCCCGCCGTCTTCGCGGTCGCCCCCGAGTCGATTGTCGAGATTGAACACGGTGTTGAGTTCACGCTGGACTTGGCCGACAACGCCGCGGACGAGGTTGCTCGGCGCGATAGCTTCATACTCGTAGGGGTTGTTGCCTGCGCCGCTGTGTTCGCGTTTGTCGCGCTCGACGGTCTCTTCGTCGTGGAGTTCGGCGAGTGCCTCTCGGACGGTACTCGGATACAGGCCAGTGCCGTCGGCAATCTCCTCGCTGGTGCTGTTGGGGTGTTGGCGAAGATAGACGTAGATTCGCGCGCGGGTTTCGGTATCCAAGATCCACGCAAGAAGGTCGACGATTCCTTGGTCGAACTCGGTGACAGCCTTGTCGGCTTCGGCCTCAAGGCGGGCCTTGGCGTCTTTGAGTTCGGATTTCGCCTCTCCAAGCGGTTCGTCGTCAGTGTCGCCGAGATCGTCTTCAGGTTCGTCAGGTGCGTCTGCGGAGGTCATCGTGTTCTATGTCCTCTCTCTGGCGACAAAAACATTTCCGTCGGCTTCGAGAGGACTCAACGTTCAGAGCATGAGCGATGCACAGAGCCCGTCGAGCCCCTCGCGTTCGAGCAGTTCGCGTTGGCGCTGTGCGCCGCTTGGGCCGTCGTATACCTTTTGTATCCCGTCGACGCCGAGTCGGTCGGCCTCTCGGTCGACGATTTCACCGAGCCCAACGATACGCTCGCCGTCATGGTCGATGAAACTCGCCTCGTGGCCGTGGCGGATTGCTCGCCATTTGTTTTCGTCGAGCAGTTCACGCCGCATTTTCAAGCCGTTCTCACCGTCTTCATAGCGAGCAGATAGATCCTCAACGAGCGCGTGGATGTATTCGACGAATGCCGTAACAACTGTGGGGTCGGCGTTGGCATCGGGCGTCCGAACCTCGACGGTGCCGTGGGCGGTGTGCGGCCGGACGTCGTACCACAATTCACCGCGGTCATTGATCGAGTCAGTCTCGACCATTCGATCTTCGAACCGCTGAAATGCCTCGAAATCCTCAAATCGGGTTGGGACACCCGTGTTCGGAAGGTTTTCGAAAACCTTGGCGCGTGCCGACGCGAGGCCCGTATCGAACCCACACCAAAACGGCGAGTTCGCCGACAGCGCGAGCAACGGTGAGAGATACCACCGAAGTTCATTGGCGATCCACACCGCCTTATCAGGGTCGTCGACGCCGACATGGATGTGGAGCCCGGAGGTCGTATTTCGGTGTTGTGGATACTGAATCCGATCCAGTTGGGCCTGATACCGTGGTTTGGTGGCGTGGTCGAGTTCCTGCCAGTCGGCCGCCGGATGGAGCCCGGCCGCGGCGATCCGAAAGCCGTGGGCATCGGCGTGGTCTGTGAGTGCAGAGCGGATTGTTTCGAGTATCGACGCTACGTCGCTAACTGACTCGATAATCGGCGTCTGGGTTTCGATGGTACACTGAAACAACTCGTGGTCCAGTCGATCCTGTAGAACCGTGGGCGGCTCGGAGTCGTAGACTAACGATTTAATACCTGAGACGGGTCGACCGCTGTCGTCGACGATATAAAACTCCTCTTCGATGCCGAGTGTGCCCATCCGCCTAAACGTCTCCGAGCCAGCAGTCTCCATTATGCCGGCGTATGTAACCGACTCATAAATACCTCCTGAAGCCGGTAGTCGGTTGCGACACCAAGAAGGGTTGTCCTACTCAGAAATAGTCGCTTTCTTCTCGCCAGTTAGTTGTGTTCTAAGATGTGAGCTAACGAGGACGACTGTTGCGATGGTCAAGATAATTGCGAACACCGCGATGCTGCCCGATATTGGTGTCAGTCCGCCAGCGATCTGCTCGTTGACGAACTGGCCTGCCAACACAGTGGCGACCGAAAACAGTGTGACACCACCGACATTGAGTGCGAGACTTGGCGGTTCCGGAGCAGTCTCCGGGTCGTTCAACAGCACGAGGACGATGGCGATTACAAACGGCGTCCCAACGAGTCCAAACGCAAGCACTAACGCGAGCAGCGGCAAAAACGCGCCTTCAATAAAAGCTCCTGCAGCACTCAAAAGTGCGGTGGCCGCCAGCAGGCTCCGGTAGCGGCTGTCGCTCACGTCAGTCTCCCAGCCGAGTTTGTCGGCGACGACGTAGGGCGGAACGAGCGTGTTGCCACCGAGCGTCGAGACAGCCGCCCCAAGCAGGCCAAAAAGGAACAGCCACTGGGCGAATCCGCCTGCAACCGGTTCGAGTGACTGGGCGGCGGTAATCGCGGTGAGTGCCTCAGGATTTTCAACGGTTCCGTGAAGCGCGCCAGCCGCGACGACGAACGTCGCAATACTGAACAGCCCGAACGCCACGATCATTGAGACACTGATGTCGAACCGTGCCAGATCGGCATCCGATGTTGTCCACCCGCGAGCGCGGACTGTGTAGGTCTGCATCGTGATGACCGTGATGTGGACGGCGCCGCCGAGAATCGCCGCCGCGATGAGCGCGCCCTCAATACCTGCGGGAATCGCCGGTACGAGCCCTCCGGAGGCCGCAACCAGGTCGGTCGGTACGACGAAGAGTGAGGAAATGAATGCAATCACAATCGCTGAAACGATTACTTTCGCGCCGAGTTCGGCAATCCGATACCCCCCGCCTGCGAGCCCGACCATCAGGACGAGTGCCCAGAAGATACCCCAGATGCGGACGTCAATCCCGGTCATCAGTCCAGACACGTCAGCGAGCGTTTTCATGATGATGAGTTGTGCAAGCCCCGATGCAAGCACGACATCAGCGACAAGTAACCATGCCCACTTTGAGCCGAGTCGACGTTCGACAGTTGCGACGAGTCCCTCCTCGGTTGCCAACGCGAGTTTGGTCGAGAGATACAGTCCCAGCGCGCCGAGTAGTGCCGAAATAATCACAACCCAAAGCAGCGCATAGCCGAAGCTCGCACCCGCTACGAGCAAACTCGCCATCGTTGCCGGTCCGGCGGCAATCGCTCCTGCAAGCCATGTCGGACCGAGCTCCGAGACCTTCTCAGAAACTGATCGATCAGCTGTTGCTATGTGTGTACTCATAAGCAGAGATTTTTTTGCGACTGTTAAAACGTTATTACTCGGTGCTACCACCAAAGATACACAACAGAGACGACGGCTACCGAGCTGCTCAGCGTTTTCGGGCAACGATTCCGAGATGGTCGTCGTGGAACGGCTCCAGTCGCTGGCTGTCGACGATCTGGTAGGCGTCGACTAACTCCTCGCGAACGTGCTCAAAGACGGTCTCTGGGTCGGCGGTCACGTCTTCGCTGCGGGCTTTGACTGCCAGACACAGTAGACCATCGTCAGCCAGAAACTGGGCGTTGTCGACGGCAACGCTCGCCTGTCCACGGGTGGCGACATCCTGAACGAGCAGATCGAGGTCGGATTCCACGATGTGGGCGTAGCTGGAGGGCTTTCTGGCGTCTTTCAAGAGCGGAAAGAGGTTCGGTCGGCTTTCGGCGACGTCGACTAAGTCACGCACTGGTCTAGGGGCAAACTCGACGGCGTACGTCGGACCGGCGAAATCCGCGACGTGGCTGACGGTGGTGCCGCTTGCCGCGCCGAGATACAGCACTGAGTCGACGTCCGAGAGCTCGATATCCATCCCTGATTCGAGCATCGCCCCAAGCTTCGAGCGACCGGCATCCCACAGTCTCCACTCGCCGTCGGTCGGTTCGCCGTACACCGGCTGGCCGCGGGTTGCAAGCCGCTGTTTGCCATCAAACTCGCGGCGGTCGACGCCCACTGGAAGCTCGGTCATTGGGTTTCGACCTCGTCCGTTTCTGCGCGTGCACGAATTGTCGACATTCGCGATTTGATCTCGTCGTGAATTTCAGGCTTTCGCTCGCCGCTGTAATGGTCGATTCGGGCGGCAATCGAGAGCTTTCCCGCAAAGGCGCGGGCCGCCGAGCCACGGTCTTCTGGGCGAGTACCGCTGACGTACTCGTGTGTGTAGATGATCCCGTGTTTCGGTGAACTCCCTCGGCCTGCGAGATGGGCAAACAGTGCGTCTTCTGCGCCAAGCACTTGGACGGTTCCGCTGGGTTTTTTCGCCAACTGCTCGAGCCCGCCAGCGAGTGCGATCAACCGCGCGGCGAGGACGGGACCGGCCATCTCGGTGAGGTTCGGCGCGACGATTGGTGCCTGCCGGTTGATGAACTGCCGGAGGGACTCTCCTTCGCCGGCGAGTTCGTCGACGCGCTCGGCCAGCGAGATCACTTGGGCTTCAAGGGGAGTCTCGGCCGAACGAGTGGCCAACTTGCGGGCTCCGTCGACGCCAGTTCCTGTCTCGTCGAACAGCGTTCCAGCCCACTCGCTGAGCCGTTCGGCCAACTCGTTTGCGGTGCGGTCGGCGTCGTCCATCGCCCGCACCGCGTGGAGTAGCTGCTTGTCGTCGGCCTGCTCGCGGGCTCTAGCCTCACGTCTGGCCGACTGAATCGTCGCCTCCTGGAGGCGGCTGTAGTACTCGTCTTCGCGGTCGACAAACCCGTGTTCGACGGCGAGCCGTGGCCAGTCGGCGGGCTCGGTTGTGCTCCCCGTGCGAATCGCTCGGTCGACGGCCTCGGTGTCGCCGGCTTCAATACCGGCAAACCAGCCCGCAGCCGCAGCGTCGGTGTCGTCAGTCATTGATCATCCTTGTGACTGCGGTTGTATAGGCGTTCCCGAATGCCGTCGGGTCGTCCGCCCCGGCAACACCAGACACTCAGCGTCGACGACCTACCAACAGACTCACCGCAAGCAAGCTGAGGACTGCCACCGCAGGGCCGAATCCTGGCGCAGCGCTATCGATCTCTTCGTCGGTTTCGTCATCGGCTGGTGTCCCGGGTTCGCCTGCTGTTTTGTCGTCGACTGATTCTTCGATTTCGTCGTCAACTGGCTCCTCGCTCACCGTGATGACGACCGTGTCTTCGATACGATCACCCGCACCGAGTACGACGGTTCCGGGCTCATCAAACCGGAACTCCTTGGATCGGGTCGTCTGACTGTTGGCGTCTAGCCGGATCGTTTCAGTATCGGTCACCTCACCGTTGGTCGTATACTGCAGCTCCAACGCGCCGGGGTAGGCCGCATCGTTGCGGACCTCCGCGGTCAGCGTCACCGCCTCGCCGGGGGCAACCGTGGTTCGATCGACGCGGACCTCGCTGACGCTGGCGGTCGCAGGCTCTCGGACCTCGACCAGCAGCGAGACATCACCGACCGAGACGGTATATAACCCGGGCTCGTCGAACATGTGATCGAACGTGAGGTCGGTCGACGCACCGGGATCAAGCCGGCCCGACCGGGTGGCCTCTTGGTCGTCGTTCACTCGGAAGACGGCCTCGTAGTCGCCTGCGATTCCACCGAAGTTCTCGGCAGTGACTCTCAGCGAGAGCTGTTCGCCGGGGACAACGGTAATCGGCTCGGCTGGATCGAGCGGCCGTGTTCGGTACTCGCCGTCGACGCGGAGTGGGTCGGTACTCGACAACGCGTAGGTGATACGGGCAGGCTCGATGTCACCAAACGCTGTGTGGTGTTGTTGGTCGGTCCACATCGCGGGTCGCTCGGTCGTCGTGATGTACCGCTGGCCGCTGTCAGCAACCGACCGACCGCCGGCCTCGCGGAGAGACGTCTGGACATCGGCTCCCGAGACGGTCCCCTCTTTGGCGTTCATCTGTCGGAACACGTCCTGAAACGAGCGTTCGCCGTCCGAGGCGAGCCTGATCTGTCGGTCGAGTTCGCCCGCAGTCAGTGCGCCGACGTGGTAGTCGGCGTTGCCGCTCCACGTGTTGGGTCGACTCATAATTGAGCCCGAATAGCTGCCCTCGCCGCGCTGGAGGCGGTTGCTGAACTGCGAGAAGCTGATCCGCTCTTGTTCGAGCGACAGCAGCGCGGCGTAGTAGGTGGCTCCGCCCTCGGTGAACCAGCGGGCGTCGGATTCGGCGACGTACCCTTGACGGGTGTGGACGTACTCGTGGAGCCAGACGTTGTTCGGATCACTCAATCGCTCTCTGTCTCTGACCCACATATCAGCCGGCCCGGTCTGGAGGCCGCGAACACCCCACTCGACGCCGCTGTCGGTCGGCGCGGCGATCATGAACACCTCCTCGTCCCGCTCGCCGACTCGAAGCTGGTCGGAGGCGTCCGACAACGACTCAAACAGCTCGCCGGGTCGCTCCCGGAGTGTGGCCTCGCCCGGAACGATCAGCCGAAACCGCTGTCCGTGAGCAGTGTGGGTTCGCTCCTCGTAGGGACCGAGATACGCAATCGCGTCGCTCGTGGCTCCCTCCGTGGTTGTCATCTCCGAGTCAAAGCCGACGCGCTGGGTTCCCTGTCGCCATCCCCACCGATGGCTCGTCTGTGGCTGTGAGACGATGGCCCACTCGCCAACGTCGACGAAAATATACTGTCCCGGCCCGGCAATCGGCCCCGTTTGATCGACAGAGCGGTTCGCAGGGTTGTGGTAGTCGAGCCGAGGCCGATCAGTCGAACGATCCCATTCGTAGGTGCGGCCGTCTTGGTGGACAAACCCCTGCATCGAACGTACTTCCGCACCCTCTGGGACGGTCACCTCCAGGACGCCGAGAGCGTCGGGTAGCTGGTATCGATGGCTCACCCCGTACATTCCTGGCTGGTCGGGAACCAACGAGAGCCGCTGAGTTAGCTCGACGTTCCCGCTCGTGCTTGTAAGGTCAGCCTCAACATCCTCGCCCGCCGCTACTGATTCGACAGCCAGGTTCTCGGCCGGGAGCTCGGCGACCGCTGGTGCGGCCCCACCCGTGGCAACGACGAGAAACAGGAGGCCACCAAGCAGGATTCTTCGGCCGACGATAGTCATAGAATGCTGACTGTCGACAGTTGGCTTAATGATTCGGTCGACGACCACACTGGAGCCGCGGATACGCAACTACTTTGGCCGGCCACACAAAGCCGCAGGTATGCTCTCAGTTGGCGATACTGCCCCCGGGTTTTCGCTTTCGAACCAAGACGACGAGCCCGTCTCGCTGTCGAGTGTCGACGGCTATGCGGTGGTGTACTTTTATCCACGAGCCGACACGCCGGGCTGTACAACCGAGGCCACGAGCTTTCGTGACCGGTTTGCGGCGTTCGACGACCGCGGCGTCCGGGTGTTCGGCATTAGCGACGACCCAGTCGATGATCTCGCGGCGTTCGCCGAGAAACACGACCTTCCGTTCGAGCTGCTTTCGGACCCGGATGGCGAGGTTGGCCGTGCCTACGAGTCGTACGGCGAGAAAAACATGTTCGGCCGGACGTTCGACGGTGTGTTTCGGAACACGTACATCGTCGACCCCGACGGCGATATCGCAGCGGTATTTGAGGGAGTCTCACCGGATGAACACGCCGAAGAAGTCCTTTCGGCGCTCGATGAATTGAGTGAGTAAAAACCCTGTTTCGGAGCCGATCACACCGTATTTCCGGTGAATAGCGGTCTTGGTTTTGTCTGAAGTCGGTCAGTAGCCCCGTGAGATCAGGTAGTCAGCCAGATCCGCAAGGAGGTCGCTGGCCTCGTTGTCCGGAAGTACGTCGAGTCGTTCTTTACTCTGGGCAGTGAGCTCTTCGGCCATCTCGCGGGCGTACTCGATGCTGCCTGCCTCTTCTAGTGTCTCGACAGCCGCGTCGATCTCGGCTTCGGTGACGCTTTCGACCGTCGAGTCGCTGAGCAATCCGTCGACGTCGACGCCCTGCTGGCGGGCATGGAGGGTGATCAGCGTCTCTTTGTTTTCGACGAGATCCGACCCACGCTGTTTGCCGAGTTCTTCGCTTGGGACGGTGAGATCTAACACGTCGTCTTGAATCTGGAAGGCTTTGCCCGACTCGACGCCGTAGCGGTACATGGCGTCGACGACTTCCTCGTCGGCGTCCAACAGCAGTGCCGGCACGGCTGCGGCCGCCCCGTAGAGAACGGCAGTTTTGCGTTCGACCATCTCCAGATACTCTTCGGGCCTCAGGTCGTCGCGAGACTCAAAGGCGACATCCAACGATTGGCCCTCACAGATTTTGGTACAGGTCGACGACAGTTGGCGCATGACTTCAAGCGTGTTGGCCGGATCGCCACCGACGTCTGCCATGATCTCGAAGGCTTTCGAATACAGCGTATCGCCGGCCAGAATGGCGGTTTCGGTGTCGTAGGCGTTGTGGACTGCTGGAACCCCACGCCGCAGGTCATCGTCGTCCATAATGTCGTCGTGAATCAACGTGAACGACTGGATGATCTCGATGGCGACCGCCGCTCGCATGAGGTCGACCTCGCCGCCTGCGGCCGTCGGAAACGCCCGATACTCGGCCTCACTGGCGTCGAGTTCTGCCAGTGCCTCGCCGACAAGGAGCGTCACCGTCGGCCGGAGTCGTTTGCCGCCGGCCTGCAGAATGTATCTGGAGGCCTCATACAGCCGTTCTGGCTCGTCAAGTGGCAACTCGACCTCGATTGCGTCGTTGACCTGCTCGCGCCGCTGGCTGATCGCTCCAAGCACCCGTTTTTCCGTGGCGTTCTGGGTCATTCCTCCACCAGTTGGATGAGATTACCGTTGCGCGTGACGTGCAGATCACGACCCAACTCGTAGCCGAGCGATTCACAGAGATCGACGTAGGGTGCAAAGCCTTTGAGGTTCTGGTGGGCCGGAATAACGTGCTGGGGCTGGAGTGCATCCAGCATCTCGAAGTGACCTTCTTCGCGAAGGTGTCCAGAAACGTGAATGTCGTCGTAGATTCGGGCACCCTGCATTCCCAAGAGCCGCTCGGATTGGTATCGTTGGCCCTCGTTTGTCGGCTCTGGAATCACGCGTGCCGAAAAGATCACCTTATCACCGGTATCGAGTTCGTACGGCGTCTCGCCGCGACCCATCCGGGTTAACATCGCCCGTGGCTCGCCTTGGTGGCCCGTCACAATCGGCAGGAAGTTTTCTTTGCCCTCTTTCATAATCCGCTTGAACGTGCGGTCGACCGATTTGCGGTGGCCGTACATGCCGAGGTCTTCGGGGAACTCCACGAAATCAAGGCGTTCGGCTGTACCCGAATACTTCTCCATTGACCGACCCAACAGGACGGGTTTGCGACCCATATCCTCGGCGAACTCGACAAGCGATTTTACGCGCGCGATGTGACTGGAGAAGGTGGTCGCCACAATGCCGCCGTCGTAGTCCTCTATTGAGGTCATCACGTCTTTGAGATGTCGACGGGCGACTGCCTCCGAGGGAGTCCGACCTTTCCGGCCAGCGTTCGTACAGTCTTCGATGTAGGCCAACACACCATTGCCTTCGCGGCCGATCTCACGGAACCGATCCATATCGATTGGATCGCCGATGACGGGCGTGTGGTCCATTCGTTTGTCGAGCCCGTAGACGACCGCGCCCTCGGGCGTGTGGAGAACGGGGTTGATCGCATCGATAATCGAGTGGGTGACGTTGACGAACTCCAAGTCGACTTGGCCGGTCTGGCCAATCGACATCGTCTCGCCGGCTTCCATTTTGACGAGATCGTTTTCAACGTTGAATTTGGATTCGCCCTGAATGTGCTGTTTGACCAGCTCAACTGTGAAGGGGGTGGCAACGATTGGTGCGTTGTAGCGATGAGCCAGTTTGGAGATTGCCCCAATGTGATCCAGGTGGCCGTGGGTGGGGACGATCGCTTGGACGTCGCCTTCGAGGTCGCTCATCACCCGGTCGTCGGGGATTGCACCCATATCGATCAGATCGAGACTGTGCATCTGTTCGGTCTGGACGTTATCATGGATCAGCACCTGCGAGAGGTTCAGACCCATATCGAAGACGACGACATCATCGCCTGCGCGAACGGCCGTCATCTGCCGTCCAACCTCCTCGTAGCCGCCAATTGTTGCGATTTCGATTTCCATATGTATCAAATCCTGCCCGCATCTGGGGGCCAAACGCCCCGGCGTTGTCTGCGTCGGTCTGGCCCCGCTGTGTCGACGTCCGCTGTGTACTGTGCGTCGACAGTTTCCCGCGGGTTCGTTGGTACGAGGGCGTTGGACGTGTGGTGTTAAAAACTGCATGGGTTTTCGTGATTTCGCCCGCCGAGGCCGGACCAACTGTTCGGTCAGTGTGGGTGTGTCGTGGTGTTCCGGTACGTTTATTACCGAAACCAGAGGCTGTGACCGTATGAGTGGACGACCCCTCGATGTTCTTGAGGCGTCTCTGGATGAGACCGTAACTGTCGCCCTAAAGGACGGAACCGCCTATGTCGGGACGCTTGCGGGCTATGATCAACACATGAATGTGGTGCTTGACGCTCCGCACGCGGGCGATGAGATCGATAGCTTCGATGAGTTGACCGTCGAGTCGGTCGAAGACACAACCATTATACGCGGCGATAACGTCGTCTCGATAACTGTATGACCGGATCAGGAACCCCAACGCAGGGCAAGAAGAACAAAACGACACACGTCAAATGTCGACGCTGTGGCGAGAAATCCTATCACTCCCGGAAAAAAGTCTGCTCGTCGTGCGGCTTCGGCAAATCGGCGAAACGACGCGACTACGAGTGGCAGTCGAAAGCTGGCGAATAAATTCTTCTCTCGGGTCGATCTCGTCCCGATCACCGTTCGACGATACACACCTTCCCAGAGTGTCAACGCAGCCGAGATCACGACAGTTGTGGCCACTGTGGCGTACGCATCCAGCCCACACCGTGTCCTGAGAGAGGCGGTCGACATCGACGTCCATTAGCAAGCAACAGCCGAATCGTCCGTCGAGTATGCACAGACGTGCATATTCAAGACGCCAGTACACACGAGGACAGCACAAACACGGGGTTTTTAGCCATCGACTGTTCTACCAGTGGTATGGAACACGGCCGGGATTCGCACCGTCAACCCGTCGACGGACCAACCGAAAAATGTGGCGTCGTCGGGATTGCACTAACCGATCGCCCTGTCGCACGACCGCTGTACTACTCACTGTACGCACTTCAACACCGAGGCCAAGAGTCCGCGGGTATTGTCACCCACGACGGCTTTCAACAACACAGCCACGTCGAGATGGGACTCGTCGGAGATGTGTTCGACAAAACCGACCTCGACAACCTCAACGGCCCGAACGGAATCGGCCACGTCCGGTACCCAACAGAGGGCTCGATTGGAACCTGCTGTGCCCAACCGTTTTCAGTCTCGTTTAAATCCGGCTCGCTGGGGCTGTCGCACAACGGTAATCTCGTGAATGCCGATGAGATCCGCGAGCAACTCGCCGGATTGGGTCATGCCTTTACATCGGATGGCGACACCGAAGTGATCGCCCACGACATTGCCCGCAACCTTCTGGAAGAAGACCTCATCCGAGCGGTCAAACACACGATGCAGCGAATCCATGGCTCATACTCGCTGACAATTATGCACGACGACACCGTCATCGGCGTTCGAGACCCACAGGGCAACCGTCCGTTGTGTATCGGCAAACTCGACGACGGCTATATGCTGACCTCCGAGTCGGCAGCTATCGATACTCTCGATGGCGAACTCGTTCGGGACGTGCGGCCGGGCGAACTCATCGTTCTTAATCCCGACGGCACAGGCTACGATTCCTACCAACTCGTCGACAACGAACACACCGCCCACTGCTTTTTCGAACACGTCTACTTTGCGCGCCCGGATTCGGTGATCGACGAGAGTCTGGTGTACGACGTTCGGCGAACACTCGGAGAGAAACTGTGGGAAGAAAGTGGCATCGAGACTGATGTCGTCTTGCCAGTTCCCGACTCGGGGCGGGCGTTCGCCTCCGGCTATGCGGAGGCTGCAACGCAGACGACTGCCGACGGCGAACCGCGAGACGAAGACGACCCCGGCGTCGAGTTCGCCGAGGGGCTGATGAAAAACCGCTACGTCGGCCGGACGTTCATCATGCCAACCCAAGACGAACGCGAACGCGCTGTGCGCCTGAAGCTCAACCCGATCAAAAGCACGATTGAGGGCAAAACCGTCACCATCATCGATGATTCGATTGTTCGGGGGACGACCTCGAATCAGTTGATCGAACTCTTGAACGATGCAGGCGCAAAGGAGGTTCACATGCGTGTTGGCTCTCCACAGATTCTCGCACCGTGTTATATGGGGATCAACATGGCAACCCGTCAAGAGCTTATTGCTGCTGATAAAACAGTCGAGGAGATCCGCGACGAAATCGGTGCAGACAGCCTCGCGTATCTGTCGATTGATGCCATTGCTGAGACTCTCGATTCCGACCGACAGGATCTCTGTCTGGGCTGTGTAACCGGTGAGTACCCCTATGATATCGACGGCGAGTCGACCGACCGAGCGGTCGACCGGCCCGTCATCGACGCTGCGGGGCCGTTTGCAGCCGACGACTAACAGACTCAGTCGATCCGTTTCAGTGGCACTTATTTTCCGTGACTCATAGCCCTTGGTATGGATATCGAAACACCGAACTGTAATCGCCGGACGCTCCTCCGTGGGAGCCTCGGGATCGCAGCGACTGCTGCAGTTGCCACACCCGCAGCCGCACAGGACGATCCGTACGACGGCTGGTTCGATGACGTCCCGAACTACGACGGAACCGTTGACTACAGCGGCGAAGACACCGTCGAAATCTCAGTTGGAGAAGGCGATCAGGGTCTGTATTTCGAGCCAGCAGCCGTACAGATCGACCCCGGAACGACAGTCGTCTGGGAGTGGACCGGCGAGGGTGGCGAGCACAATGTCGTCGACGAAGACGGTGTCTTCGAGAGCGAGCGCACCGCCGAGGCGGGCTACACCTTCGAACATACGTTCGAAGCAGACGACGACGGTGAGATCTTTCGGTACATCTGTACGCCTCACGAAGCACTCGGTATGCTCGGGGCAGTCGCCGTCGGTGATGTGGTCGATGAGACGATCGACCCGTCTGATGAAGAGACAGACACCGACGAAGCAGTCGACGAAGAGCCGGGGTCGGACGAGTCGTTACTGCTCATTGTCGGTGGCATTTTCGCGGCAGCGCTTTTGTCGCCGGTGTTCTTTGCGCTGTTTATGAAGTACGTGTATGAAGACGATGCAGCCCAACAGCCAAACCACTGACCAGCTGTTATGCAGTCTCTACCAGCTAGTAGAGAACGTATAACATCGCATAAACAACAATACCAAGGCTGAACGAGATCAGCCAGAGGGCGGCGGCAATCTGGCCGACGCTCCGATGTCGACTGCGGTAGATCTCTTCGACTGGGCGACTAACCGCTATCAGCAGCACATAAAACAGCAGCGGAACACAGATAACCGCCAGTAGGATGTGAATCGCTAACGTCGGAATGTAGACGAACTGTCTGATCGTCTCGGGGCCCTCGAACGCCTGTGGGCCCTCCAGTGCCACTCGGTACAGATAGAAAACGAGAAACGCCGCGAACAGTCCGAACGCAACCAACATTCGGTTGCGATGACGCTCAACGTCGCCCTGTTGAATTGCTCGCCAACCACCAACAATGGCGAGGATCGCGCCGACACTGAACACGACGTTGAGATGTGGAACGAGTGCGATCAGCGTCTCGTTTCTCGGCAGTGCCCACTCGGGGACAGCTCCACCAACCGCACTAAACACCAACCCCAGCGAGACGATACTCAACACGGCTGTTAACAGTGGCACCCGTTGTTTCGAGACTAATTGCATACACTGACTGTTGGTCTCCAACTGTGAAAATCGTTTATTTGTCGACCGTCGGATCGTGAACCACTCGGCGGTCTACATCCGATACAGCTCACAGGGAGCACCGTCGAAAACCGACAGGCGGCACCGAGTCGACTGTGGCAAACCCAGCCATGGCGAGCCGCAAAAAGAAGGGCTTTTAATGGGGGCAGGGGAATAGATGAGTACGCGAAAGCGTACAAAACACACGACGAGCGTGGGTAGCCAAGCCAGGCCAACGGCGCAGCGTTGAGGGCGCTGTCCTGTAGAGGTCCGCCGGTTCAAATCCGGTCCCACG
>Ga0207421_10004961_pt1 | contig 15120 bp, 14 predicted proteins | sample SodLakKL_010_SED_4_FD_187542 | JGI IMG/M metagenome (GOLD analysis project Ga0207421, IMG submission 187542) | Alkaline sediment microbial communities from Lake Tanatar, Kulunda Steppe, Russia - 8KL_010_SED (SPAdes) (version 2) | ecosystem: Environmental > Aquatic > Non-marine Saline and...
ATCACCGCCGGTGTTGTCAATACAGATAAAATCATTACCCGCGGAATTAAGTTTGCTGAATTTTATGACCGACGGGAGAGACATAATTAAATTTATCCTTGAAAAAGGGCGTCGGCGAACATTTTCGGATCAAACGGCTGAAGGTCGGCTGTTTTTTCGCCCAGGCCGACAAACCGGATGGGATATCCCAGTTCCTCCCGGATTGAGACTGCCACGCCGCCTTTGCCGGTGCCGTCTATTTTGGTCAGGATCAGGCCGGTAAGCCGGCAGACCTTGCCGAATTCTCTGGCCTGCACCAGGGCGTTGCCTCTATCTACTTCGAGTATCTGACCGTTACGCAATGAGCCGTCAGCCAATTCAATACTAACAATCTCACCAAACCTTGCATCGGCCACATCCTCGACAAGAATCAAAGGCCCGGCAATGTTCGATACTGTCTGATATTCTTTTAACATTTATTGCTCCCTTTATTTCCTATTATCAGGCTGCGGCACCCTCTAACTGACCCATCTGCTCCTGTGTCGTTTCACGCAACTGGGATATCTTTTCCAATTCTTCTTCAGGTATAAACTTCGCCCTTGCTATCTGCTCACGAACACCGAGTTTAAATATATCTTCAGTCGAGGCTCCCTGCTCGACCGCCTCAATCGCGGCGTCATTAAAGTGCATAATAGTCTTGAGCATCTCGTACTGTTTAGTAAGCGATGTATAGGTATCAACTTCGTTAAAAGCATTCTGCATCAGATAATCCTCGCGAATCATTCTCGCTCCGTCAAGGGCAAGTCTGTCGCGTGCGCTCAGCGCCTCGGCACCGACCAATCGGACGATTTCTTTTAAGTCCGATTCCCGCTGTAAAAGCCCCATCGCGCGGGTGATGAGGCTATCCATATCCTGTCCTTTATCCTTGTCATCAAAAGTGGCTCGTAAATACTGCTTATAAAACGAATAACTCGTCAGCCAGCCGATAGCAGGAAAGTGCCTCTGATATGCCAGATTTGCCTGCAAAGACCAGAAAACCTTCACAACTCGCAGCGTGTTCTGCACAACAGGGTCGGACAAGTCACCGCCAGGCGGACTCACCGCACCGATTACCGCCAACGCACCACTGCGTTCCGGAGTGCCTATGCACTGCGACCGTCCCGCTCTTTCATAGAACGCCGCGATTCGAGAACCCAGATACGCCGGATAACCTTCTTCTGCGGGCATCTCTTCCAGGCGAGTGGACATCTCTCGCATCGCCTCTGCCCATCGGCTTGTACTATCGGCCATCAAGGCAACAGTATATCCCATATCGCGGAAATACTCTGCAAGTGTAATCCCTGTATAAACGGACGCCTCTCTGGCGGCCACCGGCATATTCGATGTGTTGGCGACAAGAATCGACCGTTTCATCAAAGGTTCACCACTGCGGGGGTCTTCGAGCTCAGGAAATTCCTGCAGCACATCCGTCATTTCGTTTCCGCGCTCGCCGCAACCGATATAAACAACAATATCAGCGTCAACCCACTTGGCAAGCTGATGTTGAACCACAGTTTTGCCCGAACCGAAAGGCCCTGGAACACACGCAGTGCCGCCTCTGGCTATTGGAAAGAATGTATCAACAACACGCTGGCCGGTAACAAGAACATTTTCCGGTTCAAGACGCTCTTTAACCGGACGCGCCTCACGCACAGGCCATTTCTGAAGCATTGTAAGATCGGTTTCGTTGCCTTCTTTATCAACCAATTTGGCAATAGTCTCTTCAATAGTAAATTCTCCCTCGGCGAGCCCCTGTACCTTGCCGCTCATGCCCGGCGGAACCATAATCTTATGACTGACTACTTTTGTTTCCTGAACTTCACCGATTATGTCACCGGAGACTACTTCCGTGCCGTCTTTGATAGTAGGCTTAAACTGCCATTTTTTCTTTCTGTCAAGACCCGGCACCGATGTTCCGCGAGCCATAAAAGCACCTTCATGCTCGGTAAGCACATCCAGCGGCCTTTGAATACCGTCGAAAATACTCTCAATCAGGCCGGGACCAAGCTCAACACTAAGCGGAGCGTGAGTATCAACCACCGGTTCACCGGGGCCTATACCACCCGTTTCTTCATACACCTGGATAGACGCCTGATCTCCGTCCAGACCCACGATTTCACCGATAAGATTGGCTTTGCCGACGCGAACAACATCATACATTCGCGCTTCTTCCATTCCTTCGGCCACTACCAACGGACCTGATACCTTGACAATTCGTCCTTCTTTTTTTTCTGACATTATTTGGACCTTCTATTAACTTTCCTGCAAAATATTTACACCCGTAGCGAGTTTAACGGCCTCACCGAGGCTCTGCATAGCATACCCTTTGGATTCTGTCGTAAACGGCATTACCAGAATCGCCGGAACAGCGTCAGAGGAATATTCGGCAAAAACTTCATCAGCGGTCTCTGCTACATCCTCAGCAACAACCACAAGAGCGAACTTGCCCTCGATAATCTTTTCAGCACTTTGGCGTATCTGCTCTGCCGATTTTTCCACCGCGAAAGTGTCTAATCCTATCGCCGCGAACGGTCTTACAAAATCAGTGCCGCCTAATGCTGTAATTTTTCCTTCCATAACTTCGCTTCCTTAACAGCTCAAAGCTATCGTTTATGTCCCAGCCGAGCCAGAATAAGCTGCTTATCCAGATCGTTCATCTTGGCAGTCAAAACCAGTCGAACTTTGCGAACTTCATCCTCGACTTTCAGCAAATATGCAACTAACGGCTGAACTCCGGCAGATATCGCCATCGTCGAATCCAGATATCCTTCCAAATACTCCTCGCATCTGCTCTCAAGCACAAGGAAAGACCCTTCGGATTGAAGATAGCTCACACCATCCTCGATAATCTTATGATACGCTGTAGAAAGAAACAGCGAGGCTATCGTTTCATAATCAACCTCAACGCCATGCCGAAATCTGTCAGACTCGATATACCCACCTTCGAGAAAAACATCACGCTGTTCAGATTCCAGAAACTTAAGCCTAAGCATCGTTCGCAAATTGTTCAAATCCACGCGAAGACGGAACAAACCTTCGAGAAATTGATTACCCAAAGCCTGCGCGGTGGCTATGCTGTACTGAGCTTCGACCTGATTAACGCCGTGATCAATTTTTTTGATATCTTTGTTATCATAATATTCCAGCACGCCGCTCTCGACAGCTTCCTGCAAATAATCAGGAAACACACCGTAGCTTTCCTGCTCGAAAACCTGCTCGAACTCTGCCGGATCGACATTACCCTGGTCGCTGTAATCGTCACCTATAGGCCTGTCGGTAACGGTTCTTCTTATCGCTAATCTGGCATTGGCTAAATCAACCCTAGCCTTAAAAAGCTCCGCTATTGGCTCTTCGACTACAAGGTCATCGAAAAGCTGGCGAACATCATGCCGTCTTTGAAGCAGAACTTCTTCCATTGTTGCCAATGTCCGTTGGCCGGAGCCCAAAGCATAAGCAGTGCCGTTAAGCAAATCTGCCGCTTCGTCAAATCCGCCGGCGTTTGCCATATCGACAAGCGTTGCCAGCCCGAGCATCTCTGTCTCAAGCGTGCGAACCCTCGCAGCAGCATAAGTATATCGCCAGTCAGGCCCGCCTATCGGCGGATACTGGAAAAATCCGACTACTCTGTGGTCAACTGCCTGTGTCATTTGCTGCTGTCATTTCCAAAAAGCATCCCCGCAAGCTCAGCCTCGGCCTCGTCGCGAATCTGCGATATTAACACATTTAACGATACATTCGTCCGCACTTTACCGGTGCTTAGGATAAAACCGCCTCCGCCCAGGTCGAGGCGTTCGTCAGCAAGCTTAAGCTCCTGCTTTTTGCCCTCGCCAAGCTGCCTGCTTACTTGTTTGAGAAAACTTTCGTCGATTCGGTTTTCATTTTTATCTACGATAACTTCCTCGTCACCGCTTTCTGCCGCGGCAGCAATCCATTTACCGACAAGCTTGAGGTATTCTTCGTCAGGCATTTTCGCAAGAGCATCCTTGGCTTTGTCAAAGGCCTCATCGAGCATCTTGCGTTTCTCGGCAAGGAACGCCTTGGCCGCATCCATCCGACCGGCAGCCATACGGTGTTCCTTCTCATCATTAGCCTTTTTAGACGCCATCTGCTCGGTTTCTTTTTTGTACTCTTCGAGTTGGCCGTCAAAACGCTTCTGCTCGGCGTCTTCTTTTTGCCTGGCTTGGGCTTTTATCTTCTCTGCCTTGTCGTTAGCATCTGAAAGTATCTTATTTACTACTTGATCAGCGTTCATATATCACCATTCTTTTTGAGCCGAACCGTTATCAGGCACCGGCGGCATTTGCAATTTGCGCCCAGTCAATACCGAACAATACGATAAATATAGTTACAAGCAGACCGAACAATGCGTAAAGCTCGACCATAACAGCATAAACCGCACCGGCCTTAAATGCCATTTCAGGCCTTTTCGCAGCCATAACGATACCGCTGGCACAAACCCGGCCCTGATGCATACCGCTTATCAGCCCTGTAATGCCAACCGGCAGACAACCTGACATCACAATCAAACCCTGCCAAAGACTTAGTGTTACCATCTCATCTCCAAACAGTCCCATACTGTTCATTACAAGCATACTGCCGACAAGCCCATAGATACCCTGCGTTCCCGGAAGAACCACCAGAATAAAGTTCAAACCATAACGCTCAGGTTTTTCCGTCAGTACCCCGGCTCCGGCCTGCCCCGCTGTTCCTATTCCGACCGCCGAACCGCTACCGGCTAAAAACAACGCCAAAGCCGCTCCGAGCAACGCCAATGCATTACCTGCCAATCCAATTTCCATATCAATACCTTTCTTCTTTCTCGAATCGTTACTGTTGTTCCGTTTTATCCTGCATTACATAAATATGTTTATATTCTCTGGAAAGAGGCTTAAATTCTTCCCCGCCGCCTACCAGAAATTTCGGGAAAAACTCCACAAACTGAAGACGCATAGTATGCACAAACGCCCCCAGACCTGACATAGCAATATTGAAAGCATGACCACCGACAAACAAGAGAATTGCCAGAATAATCCCAATATAAGGCATACCCAGCGAAGTTTCCGCTATCACATTAACTGCCATAGCAACACCAGCCGTTGCCAGACCAAGAGCCATTACCCGCAAATAACTCAATATATCACCAAGATAAAAAACCGTGCTGAACAGATTATAAGCGCCCATACCAATCCTAGCGCCGATACCGCCTTCGCGATGACTGAAAAACAAAATCGCCGCAGCACTTACTAAAACAAACCATATCACAATGCCGGCCATCGCTTTCGGGAAAATCGTCTCAGCACTGGCCATCGCATAAATGGCCAACCCGTTGAGCATCACGAGCCAACTAACCTGGTCAAATATTGCCGCAACAAAGTCTCGCTTCTGAAGATTCACCACAAGCGCAACAACAAGACCAAACATAACCTGTATATAACCAAGTATTATCGCTAACACGAAAAATACCATCGGCTGAGACATCGGATCAAAAATCGTAATGGCCTCTATAGCGCCGGCAATGCCGGTCAACCCGGCCCCCATCGCAACATCCCGCACTGCGGCGCCAAACCATCCGCCTGTTAAAGCCCCTGCCGCGATCGTTAAAACGCCGGACCAGCATAAAAGCCTCACCAGCTTCTTATCACCTTGTTTTCGTTTCAAAGCAAAAGCCATAACTGCGGCGATTATCACCCCATAAGCGGCGTCAGTAAGACACAACGCAAAGAATACTATAAAAAACGGAGCCAAAAGCACCGTAGGGTCAACCTCCCAGTGCTGCGGCATTCCATACAGACGAGTAATAACCTCAAAAGGCTTTGCCGAAGATGAATTATCAACCTCTACCGGCGGTTTTTCATCCTCTGGAGGTTCAATTCTTGACAAACTACTGGCTGAAAAACCGGCTATTACCTTCTCCAGTCGTGAATAATTACGCTCTTTAACCCATCCCTCCAAAAACACTGTTTCTTCGGAAATCGGCACATTTCCATGTGTGGATTCTCGCTGGAGCAGATTAGCGTTGTGGTCTCGCAAAATCTGTAATTTTAGAATTTCCTTTGATTGCTCCCGAGCCTTGCCGTAGTAATCCTCAATTTCCTGCTTCGCTTGCTCCAGATTTTCCCTGTATTCTCCTATTAAATCGCTGACTTTTCCCTTCATACCGGCAAAGCTTGTATAATCGAAATCTACTGTTCGAAGCATTTTCTGTATATCGCCGGCTTTTTCACTTAGTGCAACTATCAACAAAGCTGTGTGGGAGCGTGTACTGCCAACCTGCTCAACTATCGCGCCCATCTGCTCCAGTTTACCGGTTATTTCATCAAGCGACCTTTTAGGCAGAAGCCCTGTAATACACTGAGCCTGCTCCATCTGGTCAAGTTCCTCCACCGGCGTCTCAAGGCCTTGCCACGGCTCAAGCATCTCCAGCGTATCCTCCAGCCCATCAATTCTCCCCCTGAGCTCTTCAATATACCGCTGGGTGTTTTCAACATCCTCAAGCACTTTCAGGAGTTTTTTGTCAGATATAACCTGCTGATATACCGATCGGCCCACAACGCGCCTGGGAGCCAGCATAGACTCAACAGTCGATCGATCATCCTCGTAATAATCTTCGAGAAATGCGACAGCCTTTTCCAATCTGCCAAGCAGTTCTTCAACCTCTCGAGGCCGCTTACCCTGACAACACAATTCGGGGTAATCTTTGGTTAACATCGCCTGCTCTGCGTTTAGAATCTGGCAAAGCCCCTCATCCTGCAAAGACTCCAGCACTTTGGGAGCTTCCGTGCGATGGGTAACTATTACGATTTTTGCCATTTTGGCAATCGCCATAGACTTAGCCTTTCAAGTACTCAAGTACCTTGTTAACCGCTTTATCCATATTATTCTGAGCCTTTTCACGCAGTTCCTGCCGTTGCTGTTCGGCTTGCCGGCGTATCTTCTCGGCCTCTTCTTCACCTTCCTGCCGACCTTTTTCCGCGGCGGCGTCAATCGCCTGATTGCGCTGCTGCTGAACTTCGTCCCAAGCCTGTCGGCGATTTTTCCTGCCTTTTTCCGCGATTTCAGCCGCTTCAGCTTTAGCCTGCTCAATAAGCTCTTTGGCTTGTTCTTCGGACTGTTTAATCTGTTTTACTAATTCCATTTTGATTTGACCCAAAAAATACGATTATCTAACTGATTTTCTTCGTTAATACTTAAACGGCAATAAAAATAAACGATACCTGTCATGATTGCAACAAGCTATTTTGATATTTTCTGCGCTTTTTTCATAACCTTTTAGACATAACAGTCGAATTAGAGCAATTATTTACAGGAATATATATTTTCGCATCGTTCTCACACCCGAAAGCAAATTCTTGCCATATTATCGCTGGTACTGAGGTCTTGCCGTATAAGATGTATGAAGCAGTTCTTTGGCTTTAGCACTTAGCGGCTCGTTGAGGAAATCCTCGTAAAGCCGCCGGATGGAGGTATTCTGATAACTTCTGCGTATCCTCTGCTTGCGGTCATCCCGGTAGAGCCCTTCAATTCGTTTTTCGCGAATCTTATTATCCACTTTCCAGGCCTGTCCCCCGCCGCCGACACAACCGCCCGGGCAAGCCATAACCTCCACAAAGTGATATGGCGATTCCTGTCCCTGTCTCAGTGCGGCACGCACTTCATTTAGGACAGTTTCGACATTGCCAAGTCCGTGAGCAACAGCGACTCGGATATTTTTGTCCCCTACCTTTGTTTCCATTACTTTTACGCCCTGGAGGCCGCGAATTTCCTTAAATTCAAGCTCTGCATTTTCATCGCCTGTTATTTGATATTGAGCCGTACGAAGCGCAGCCTCCATAACACCTCCGCTTGCGCCGAATATAGTACCGGCCCCACTATATTCGCCAAGTATCGAATCAGGCTTTTCATCAGCATTAAGCTGTTCAATAATAAGCCCGTCCTGGCGAACCATTCGCGAGAATTCGCGTGTCGTGATAGAAACATCGACATCCTGAAGCCCGGATGCGAACATTGAGCTTGATCTTGTGATCTCGTATTTTTTGGATGTGCACGGCATTATTGATACGGTGAATACATCCTTTGGATCGAGGCCCATTTTATCAGCATAATAAGTTTTGCTTAATGTGCCTATTATAGCGTGCGGCGATTTACAACTGGAAAAATGCTCCATCATATCGGAGTGATATTTCTCCATAAAGTCAACCCATGACGGACAACAGGTTGTTATAAGCGGCAGGCTGCCGTTGCCTTGCTTTATTCTTTCGGCAAACTCGGCGGCCTCTTCCATTATTGTAACATCAGCGCCAAAATTAGTGTCAAATACGGCATCAAAGCCCATTCGCCTAAGCGCAGAGTATATCTGGCCTGTCAGGTTTTCGCCAGGCTCTCGGCCAAAGGCTTCTCCCAGCGAAACTCTGACTGCCGGGGCTATCTGGACGACACAGTATTTTTTAGGATACTGCAAAGCTTCCCATATCCTGGCCGTTTCATCGTATTCATATATCGCGCCTACAGGACAATGTGCCGAGCACTGTCCGCAGCGAATACAAGGTGAATCTCCCAATCCGATATCACCGGCAGGAGCAATTCGAGTCTCGAGACCTCTTTCAAGAAAAGACAGAGCCCAGACATCCTGCTTTTGCTGACATACTGTAACACACCTGCCACATTTAATACATTTACGCGGATCAAGCACTATGGTGCGCGTAGAATCATCAGTAGATATATCGGGAACTATAGGCGGCAAGAGCCTCTCTCTGACTGAAAACTCTTCAGCGAGGTCCTGCAATTCGCATGTTCCGTTACGGGCACAGGTCAGGCACTCGTTGGGATGATTGCTTAGTATCATCTCAAGGGTTGTTCTGCGAACTCTGACCAGTTCCGGATCATGTGTTGTAACTTCCATGCCTTCTTCAGCAGGTGAGGCGCACGCTCGCACCATATTTTTTGCGCCTTTGATTTTAACAACACATATTCCGCACGCGGCAGTGGGACCAAGGTCTGGGTGCTTGCAAAGAGTAGGTATCCACAGCCCCGCTTTGTTAGCTGCTTCGAGTATTGTAGCGCCTTCGGGTACACGAACATCAATGTTGTTTATTTTAAGGTTAATCACTTGCAAACCTCGCTGTTTATCTTTTCCAGGTATTCATTTTCGAAATATGTTAGTGTCGATACGACGGGGTTCGGAGCAGTCTGGCCAAGTCCGCAAAGTGACGCACTGCGCATCGCCTCACAAAGCAACTTGATGCTCTCTATATCTTTTTTGGTTCCTTTACCTTGAGATATTTTTTCCAGAAGATCGAGCAGCTGCTTGCCTCCTATTCGACAAGGTGCGCACTTTCCGCAGGATTCATCAACGGTAAAGCCAAGATAAAATGAGGCGATATCAACCATTGAATCGTCTTGATCCATGACAATCATTCCACCCGAACCCATAATTGAGCCGGCTTGCTGAAAACGGTCATAGCAGACAGGAAGATCGAGGTCTTCTCGTTTTATAACTCCGCCTGAGGGCCCGCCGGTTTGAACTGCTTTTATCTCTTTGGCCGTAGAACTGCCGCCGCCTATTTTTTCAACAACCTCGCGAAGTGACAGGCCCATAGGAATCTCAATAAGGCCGGAGTTTATAACCTTGCCAGTGAGTGCGAAAACCTTCGTACCTTTGCTGGAGCCTGTTCCCCATTGGGCAAACCAATCACCTCCGTTGCGAAGAATAGACGGAACATTTGCAAGGGTCTCAACATTATTCAAGCAGGTAGGCATATCCCAGACACCTTTGACAGAGGGGTAAGGCGGCCTTGGTCTCGGGGTGCCTCTTCGTCCTTCTATGCTGGCAATCAGAGCGGTTTCTTCACCGCAAACGAACGCTCCTGCGCCAAGTCTTATCTGGCAATCGAATGAAAACTCGGTGCCGAGGATATTCTTGCCCAGAAGTTTGTTTCTCTTGGCTTGCCTGATAGCTTTTTTCATCCTTTCAATCGCCAGCGGGTATTCAGCGCGGATATAGAAAATCCCTTCCTGTGCTCCGGTGGCATATGCGGCAATGAGCACTCCCTCGAGCACAGCGTGGGGGTCGGCTTCGAGAATACTGCGATCCATATAGGCCCCGGGATCTCCTTCGTCACCATTGCAGATTACATATTTGTATTCGGCCTGGCTTTGGCGGGCGAAAGTCCATTTTTTAGCGACGGGGAATCCGCCTCCACCTCGGCCGCGAAGACCGCTTTTCTCTATTTGTTCAATGATCTGTTCCGGCGACATATTAAGCAGTATTTTTTCGAGCGCCTTGTACCCGTCACGGGCAATATATGCTTCGATACTTTCAGGGTCGATGTCTCCGGCGTTTGCCAGGACGACCTTTTGCTGTTGGGCAAAAAAATCAATATCAAGTGGAACCGTTCTGTTTTTCAGAAAGTCCGGCAGTTTGAAGGCGTAATCTTTAACCGATTTCGCCAGAGCCGGCCTGATATGCTCAGAAACAACCAGCCTTGCAAACATCGGATCCACAGTTTCATATAGAACAGGTTTCTGGCCAGCTACTTCTACACGAACCAGCGGCCCGCGGGCGCAAAGTCCCATACACCCTGTAGGAACTATTTCGATTTCATTTTCCAGGTCATGAGATTTAACTGCTTCCTCAAGAGCGTCAATAACCTCCATTGACTGCGAAGAGATACAGCCGGTAGAGGCACAGACAAATATCCTGCAGCAGAAATCATTCTGTCGTTTTATCTCATCGTTTTTGATTTTTTCAATATTAACTGGCGGCATCGGCGGTCTCCGTTTCAAATTTTTCTTTCCATTCGGCGATCACATGAGGCACCTGGCTAGGCTGGAGTTTGCCGTAGGTCTTTTCATTTATGACCACTACAGGCGCTAACCCACAACAGCCCACACAGCGGACCGATTGCAGGTGGAATAGGCCGTCATCGGTGGTTTGGCCTGGCTCTATATCAAGTTCCTCCGAGAACTCTTTGACGAGCTTGTCAGCTCCTTTGAGGTGGCATGCGGTCCCTGTACATACTGAAATGACAGCTTTGCCCGGCGATTTGAGTCTGAAATAATTGTAGAAAGTTATCACTTCATATATCCTTGCCAGCGGTACATTAAGAAGCTTTGCTATTTCAAATGCCGCTTCTCTCGGTATGTATCCGCGCGTGGTCTGTATTTCATGAAGCACCATAATCAATGGATCACGGTATCTTGCGTATTTCTTTGCCGCGATCTCAATCGGTGATAGTTGCTGCTTAGTCTTGGCCATAATTTTGGTTCTCCGTTGAAATCTTTTTAGCTTAATGCCGTTATTAAAACTCCCTTGCGTGACCCGGTTACAACCGTAATAGCAAAAAGCCCTTCATGCAAGAGTAAAAATCAGCACAACTTTGTTGCCTCTTTTTAATTGGCTGGGCACTCACAGAAGCATGCCCGCCTGTTTTTGTGCTATTTTACACGACAAAAAAGGATTGTAAAGCAAAAAAATGAAAGATTCCAATTTTTTTATGAAAATTTTCACAAAAGCATTGAACTGTTGGCTCAGGTTGTGTATAATATCCTTGAGACCGATGCCATTGCGCCATAAGATTTGCAGACAAGGCCTCGGGAGGTTTCTGTATTTTAGGACAAGGCAAGAAATATGCAAAAACAGCCGAAAGTAGAAGTTTGTATATGTATGGGCAGCTCCTGTTTTTCAAGGGGTAATAATTCAGTTTTGACTGTGCTTAAGGATTATCTCAAAAATGCCGGCTTGGAAGAAGCGGTAAAACTGCAAGGCTGCCTTTGTATGGATATGTGTAAAAGGGGGCCAAACATAAGCATTGGTACCGACCATTATGATAAAGTCGATGCTGCTACGGTGGTCGATGTTTTAAGGCACAGACTAAAAGAATTACAATTTTCGCCGGAAGAAAGCTGAATCATATGAAATCTTTGGAGCCTATATATACCGAGCCTGCTCAATGCCAGGATTGTTACAAGTGCCTTCGCCAGTGCACGGCCAAAGCGATTCAGATCGAGCAGGGCCATGCACGCGTTATGCACGATCTCTGTGTATTATGTGGCCATTGCGTTCGAGTCTGTCCGGTTGGGGCAAAGCGTGTTCGCAATGATTTAAAAAGAGCAGAGCTTCTACTGCGGAGCAAAAAGAAAGTTATAATATCGCTGGCTCCGAGTTTTGTGGCAGAGTTTGAAGATATACCAGTCGCTAAAATCATAAAAGCATTCAAAATGCTCGGTTTCTACGGCGTTTCGGAAACAGCAATCGGCGCACAGGAGGTATCAGCCAACACAGCCGAAAGAATGGCTAAAAAGCAAAAAGGGGCTTTGATAAGCTCCGCCTGCCCTGTCGTTGTAGAGTTAATAAAAAAGTATCATGCTGCATATTCGAACAATATTGCCGACTTTCTTTCTCCGTTGCTGGCACACGCGAAACTTCTGCGTGCAGGTTTTGGCAAGGATATTGGAGTTGTGTTTGTAGGACCCTGTATCGCGAAAAAGACCGAGTCAGATAATAATCCTGAACTACTTGACCTTGCTCTGACTTTTGATGAAGTAAGGCAATGGTGGCAGGCAGAGGGTCTAAATCCACAAAAACTGGAACCTGAAGATGATGACATATGGCTGCTGAATAACAGCGACGAAGGTGCTCTATATCCGATTGATGGCGGAATGATAGCAGGCATAAAAGCAAGCTGCACCGTAAGCGATGATCAGCTAATGGCCTTTTCCGGAGTAGAAGCTGTCCGGGATGTGATGGTCGGGCTGGATGAGCTTGGTCAGAAAGAACCCGTTTTTCTTGAATTACTTGCCTGCAAAGGCGGTTGCGTGAACGGGCCCTGCATAAAAAAGCCCGGAACCACAGCCATAAAGCGACACAGAGTAATCGCGAATTCAAGATATGAACCTAAGACTATCCCTCGCAAAGCAACGATAGATATAACTTATGACTGGCAGATTAGTGCTGTCAGAAAACCTCAGTACCCTCAGGAACAGATTCAGGCCGCACTGGCCAAGGTAGGAAAGTTTCGTTCTGAAGACGAGCTTAATTGCAGTGGCTGCGGCTATGATTCCTGCCGGGCTTTTGCTGAAGCCCTTATTGATGGTCGAGCTGAACCAAATATGTGTCTGGGATATATGAGGCAGCTGGCACACAAAAAGGTTGACGCATTGATCCGTACTATACCGTGCGGTGCCGTAATTGTTAATGATAAGCTGGAAGTAGTCGAATGTAACAGGCATTTCGCCGAGCTTTGCAGCGGGTCGGTGGCTGATATTTATGAGGCAAAGCCGGGACTGGAAGGAGCAAGGCTTGAAAAGCTGATACCATATAGCAGATTTTTCTCACAGATAATAGCCTCCGGCTCTGATAAGATCGAAAAAGATGTTAAATTGGACGAAAAATTCCTTCATGTTACCGTATTTACTATCGAACCGCATCGCTATGCAGGGGCAATAGTTCAAGACATAACCGAGCCTGCCGTTCAAAAAGAGCGCATCATAAACAAGAGCAAAGAACTGATGCGAAAGAATGTCGAAACAGTACAGAAAATTGCTTATTTGCTCGGAGAAAGCGCTGCTGATTCGGAAGTTATATTAAATTCCATAGCTGAATCTTTTTCGGCTCAGGAAATAGATAAAGATGATGAGCCGGATAACTGACAAGCCTTTTATAGAGATAGAACATCATCAGGTTGCCAAAGACGGCCAAAATGCTTGCGGTGACGCTTTTATCTGCCGAAAATTCGCTGACGAAGGAAGGGCTGTATGCATATTAGCCGATGGCCTGGGTAGCGGAATAAAGGCCAATGTTCTCGCGAAAATGACGGCAACGATGGCTATGAAATTTTTCGCCGAGGATATGGATATTAAACGGGCCGCTGAAATAATAATGAACACGCTGCCTGTATGCAGCCGGCGTCATATAGCTTACGCTACTTTTACGATAATGGATATTCAGGCAGACGGACAGGCTACTATTATCGAGTATGATAACCCGCCGTGTATTGTAATTCGGCAGGGCCGTGCCGTCGAAACAGATAAACAAACCGTTGAAGCGAAAACACCCGGACTTGGCAAAAGACAGATAAAAGCTTACCATTTACAATTGATGGCCGCAGACAGAGTCATTTTAACATCCGATGGCGTGACACAGTCGGGCATAGGAACAGCCCTTATGCCTCTTGGATGGTCAAATCTGTCCGCTCAGCAGTACGCCGAGCAGATATGCAAAAATGAGCCGGATATTTCGGCACGAAAACTTGCCAGGTTAATTGCAGAAAAAGCTATTGATAACGACGGCCATAAGGCAAAAGACGATATTACTTGCGCTGTGATCTATCTTCGCCTTGGTAGGAGACTTATGGTAGCAAGCGGCCCGCCCCTGGATACATCTAAAGACAGGGAACTTGCTGAAAAAGTATCCCAATTTAACGGAAAAAAAGTTGTCTGTGGTGGAACCACAGCTAAGATTCTGTCTCGTGAGCTTGGCCGAAAAATAAAGACAGATATTTCCACTGCGGGAAAGGATATCCCGCCGGCTTCAACTATGAAAGGCCTGGACCTTATTACTGAGGGTACTCTCACGCTTAACCGAACAGCTGAAATACTGGAACATCAGAATTCTATAGATACGCCTGGATGCGATGCTGCAAAGCAACTAGCTAGGCTGTTAATAGATAGTGACATAATTGAGTTTCTCGTCGGGACACGAATAAACGAAGCTCACCAAGACCCAAACCTGCCCGTAGAGCTTGACATAAGACGCAATCTGGTCAAACGACTGGCACATCTGCTTGAAAACAATTACCTCAAAAAAGTAGAGATGAGTTTTATTTAAAGCTTGCTGAATAATCAATATTTTGCATCAGTACTGTCCCATTATAAGTCGAATAATGACAGTTGGTTACAGTTATGTTGCTCTTTAAAATCATAATGATTTGTCGTAAGTGCTTGTTTTAGCGTGGTTTTCTCGAAAAGCAGCACGCTTATGATTTGGAGTATTTCGTGTTTGGCATACCCCCCAAAAACTGTACCATTGTGAATTAGAGAGTATCCGATAGAATTGTTTAAGTTTAAGAAAATGGGAAAGGATGCTCTTATGAAACGAAAGAATCA
>Ga0207421_10004962_pt1 | contig 15117 bp, 12 predicted proteins | sample SodLakKL_010_SED_4_FD_187542 | JGI IMG/M metagenome (GOLD analysis project Ga0207421, IMG submission 187542) | Alkaline sediment microbial communities from Lake Tanatar, Kulunda Steppe, Russia - 8KL_010_SED (SPAdes) (version 2) | ecosystem: Environmental > Aquatic > Non-marine Saline and...
CACTCTGGGCCGATTTTCTCTCCCGGCTTTCTGGCGCGGGCACATACAGCCTGTCCTTTATGATATCCAGGTAAAATGAGGACAGCTCCAGCACGCACAGGTTGTGCAGGTTGTGATAAACCTTGTGGAACTCAAAGCGCTCATAAGCCCTGTGCATGGCCTGGCCCCTTTCCATGACCAGGTGCAGGGCATAGCGGTCCAGGGGATGCATCTCCCTGAAATCCACCATGTCCTTCTGGGGATCAAAATCATACAGATTGCTCAGTACATAGCGGCAGGTGTTTCTGATCCTGCGGTAGGCATCCACCAGCCGGGTGAGGATCTCCTGGGAAATGCGCACATCTTCCTGGTAGTCCACGGCCGATACCCAGATGCGCAGGATCTCGGCCCCGTACTTGTCGATGATCTCCTGAGGGGCGATGACGTTGCCGATGGACTTGGACATCTTGCGGCCTTCCCCGTCCACCACGTAACCGTGGGTAAGAACAGTTTTATACGGAGGAAGCCCCCTGGTTCCCATGGAGGCCAGCAGTGAACTGTGAAACCAGCCCCGGTGCTGATCCGTTCCCTCCAGGTACATATCCGCGGGAAAAGAGCATTCCGGACGCTTTTCCAGGACTGCTGCAAAACTGGTCCCGGAGTCAAACCACACGTCCAGGATGTCGTCCTCTTTCTGCCACTCCTGCGAGCCGCATTCAGGGCAGCTGAGCCCCCGGGGAACCACTTCCTCTGTTTTGGCCTCGAACCAGTAATCGCAACCCCGCTCATGTTTCTCAAACCGGTCCACGATGGAAAAGAACCATTCCGGGTCTGTATAGGCATGATCGCATTTGCCGCAGATCAGGGCCACAATGGGCACCCCCCAGTTTCTCTGCCTGGAGATGCACCAGTCCGGGCGGTGCTCAATCATGGAGTAGATTCTTTCCCGCCCCCAGGCCGGAATCCACTGCACCTGCTCCTTGATGGCTTCCAGTGCCTTCTGCCGCAGGGAATTGGCCTCCATGGTGATGAACCACTGGGTGGTGGCCCGGAAGATTACCGGCTGCTTGCAGCGCCAGCAGTGAGGGTAGGAATGGGTCATCTTTTTCTGTGCCGGCAGAAGGCCCAGCTCCTCAAGCCTGGAGACAACCAGGGGATTGGCTTCGTGAACATTTTTGCCGGTGAGAAAGGAAACTGACTCGTCGAAACGCCCATGGTCATCCAGAGGGGACAGCACTTCCAGCCCGTATTTAAGGCCTGTTTCATAGTCCTCGCGTCCGTGGCCCGGAGCAGTGTGCACAAGTCCTGTTCCGCTTTCCAGGCTTACGTATCCGGCCAGGACAAAGGGAGAGCTGCGCTCCAGGAAAGGATGGAGGGCCTGCAGGCCCTCCAGCTCGCTTCCCCTGACCCGGCCGCTGTCGGTATAATCCTGCCACCCGAAAATGCCGGCCGCGGTTTCCACCAGTTCGCTGGCCAGGATGTAAAAAGACCCGTCCGCCTGCACCAGGGAGTATTCCAGGTCCGGATGGGCTGCTATGGCCTTGTTGCCTGGCAGGGTCCAGGGAGTGGTGGTCCAGATGAGGGCGTATGTCTTCTGCGGATCCGCCTGGGGAAAAATCTTCTGCAGGCCTGTATCCTCTACCGGAAAGGCCGCGTATATGGAAGGGGAGGTATGCTGGTCGTATTCCACCTCGGCCTCGGCCAGGGCGGTGCGGCAGTCAATACACCAATAAATGGGCTTTTTGCCGCGCATGACCTGTCCATTCTGGATGAAACGCCCAAGCTCCCTGGCCGTGGCTGCCTCGTATTCGGGATGCATGGTCTGGTACGGGTCCTCCCATACTCCGAACACCCCCAGGCGCTTGAATTCCTTGCGCTGTACGCCCAGGTACTTGGTTGCATACTCCCGGCACAGCCGGCGTACCGTCAGGGGCGGGACCTCCTTGCCCTTGGCCCGCAGCTGCTGATCCACCTTGTGTTCTATGGGCAGGCCGTGACAGTCCCATCCCGGTACATATTCCGCCCGGTACCCGTTAAAGTTCTTGGATTTGACGATTATATCCTTGAGTATCTTGTTCATGGCCGTACCCATGTGGATATTGCCGTTGGCGTATGGGGGGCCGTCGTGCAGAACATAACGGGGGGCGTCCCGGCCGGCGTCGATCATCTGTTTGTAAGCATTTGCTTCCTCCCAGAACTTCAGGGTCCCGGGCTCATTCTGGGTCAGGTTGGCCCGCATGGGAAAGGTTGTCTGGGGAAGATTCAAAGTCTTTTTGTAGTTGGTCATGGGTCTGCCTTTATTTTTTTATTTGCTTCCAGGTATCAATTGGATTAATTTTGAAACAGCATGCGGATGACTTTCTTAAAAACACTGATCTCAAGATAAATAAACGAAAATTTTGTCTCATTGCAGGGCTGAAGTCAAGATCTTATATGGTCCTGCACAAATTATGAACATACCAGAAAGCCCGGAAAAAGACCATCCGTCCTGTATTCTTTGCGGCAGGTGCCTGGAAGTCTGTCCCCTGTTCAGGGTAACCGCCCACGAGGAACTGAGCCCCAGGGGCAAGGCCTTCCTGGTGCAGCAGTTTTCTTTCCGGGATATAAGCTCCAGAGAGGCATCAAAACTGGCCGGGCTCTGTGCCGGCTGCGGCAGGTGCACCCGGGTCTGCCCCCAGGGCATTGACCTGCCCCGGCTCATTTCCAGTCTTAAAAACAGGCATCCAGGCTGGAAAAACTGGCTTTTCTCCCGGATGCTGTCCAACGGCTCTATTTTTCTGCCCCTGCTGAGCCTCGGGGGCCGCCTTCTTCCCCAGGCCGGCGGCGCCAGGGCTTTCAGCCCGCCCCGCCGGCCTATAGCCCCGCTTTTCAAGACCAGGGTCTCCAGGAAGCACTCCGGCCGGGCCGTGATTTTTCCCGGATGCTTTGGACGCTTCCTGCGCCGGGACCTGACTGGAAAGGCCGTGCATATCCTTGGCAGCACCGGCCTGGAAGTTCTGCCCACCCCGGCCTGGAAATGCTGCGGCTTCCCCCTGGCCCAGGCGGGATTTCTCCAGGAACAGCAGGCCTGCATGCAGGCCAACATTGAAATGTGGCAGGAGCTGGGCAGGCCCCGGGTGTACACGTTCTGCGCCACCTGCCGGGCCGGACTGACTGAAGCTCACAGCCCTGAAGATCTGCATAACGACATGAGAATGCTTGCCCAGAACACCTTTTCCCTGTCCAGGGTCCTGCCGGACCTTGGCTTTGAAACCCTGCCCCATGCAGGCCCGCAGGAACTTGTCTGGCACGAACCGTGCCACGGCACAAAAGAAACAGCCCAGGCCCTGCATAACCTGCTGAAGACGAAAAGTCTCGGACTGAAAGTGCCCGACGGGCAATGCTGCGGACTGGGCGGTGCATTCCGCCTGCAGGCGCCGAAGCTGAGCCTCCAGATGGCCCATGACCTGTGGGAGAATCTGTCCCCGCAGCCTTCAAGCCTGTGCCTCACCGAATGCGCAGGCTGCATGATGCAGCTGGCCTCCACCGGTCCCGGGGGTACAGAAACAGCCCACTGGCTGGATCTTTTCCAGGACTGATCTACTAAAGCATTTGACTTAATCCCGGGCAGTTTATATTCAGTGTCTTAATATACTTTTCTGCAGCACTGGTCCATCTGGGCTAGCCTGACCCGTATTCAGGCTTTAAACGGTCCGGAACTCTCTCAACCACTCAACACCTACCCCGGAGGAAGTCAGGTCTTGTCCTTATACAAGTGCCTGCTGGTGGACGCGGGCAATTCCAGCATCAAAATGGCCCTGGCCGGAAAAAACGGTCTTGGGCCGTCATTAGAGCTGCCCACAGACATACGGGACACCTCTGACTCCCTGGGCCTAAAGATCCTTGCCTGGCTTGAGCAGGAGCAGGCAGACCCTCAGGATATTCATGCCTGGCTGGCAGCATCCGTAGTTCCGCGCCTGAACCCGGTAATAAAGCGGGCAGGAAAAAAAATCTGCAGCTCAAAGGTGTACCAGGTACCCGGAGACCTGCATCCGGGCATAAACAACCATTACGACAACCCCGGCGAACTGGGCGCGGACCGCCTGGTGAGCGCCTTTGCCGCAAGCAGAATATATCCCCATGAAGGAATAATCGTGGTGGATTTCGGAACAGCCACGACTTTTGACTGCGTCATCAAAAAAGACTATCTTGGCGGACTTATCTGCCCCGGTGTTTTTTCTTCGGCACATTCCCTGAGTACACTGACGGCCAGACTGCCCTGGTTCTCCACGGAAGAATCCGGAGATGCCCTGGAAATCTGCCGCAGCACTGCACGGGGGCTGACTCAGGGTACTGTTTTCGGCTTCGCCGCCATGACCGACGGCCTCATCTCAGGTCTCAAAAGACTCATGCCCGGAGATACACTGGTAGTTGCCACCGGTGGAGGTGCAGATGCCCTGGCCCCGCTTTGCAGTCACCTGGATGAAATGCAGCCGGCCCTGTTGCTTCAGGGCTTGATGCTTACAGCAATAGACAGTAAAATTTTATAACACAAGGAGTTAGGACATGAGCGTAATTTCGGATATCCTGGCCAGGCAGATACTGGATTCAAGGGGCAACCCCACCATAGAGGTGGAGGTCATCCTGGAATCCGGCATCATGGCGCGGGCGGCAGTGCCTTCAGGTGCTTCCACCGGCTCCCGCGAGGCCCTGGAACTGAGGGACGGTGAAAAGGCCTATGGCGGCAAGGGCGTATCCCTGGCCGTGAAACACGTTACCGAGGACATTGCCGGCGACCTCATCGGCATGGATGCCCTGCGTCAGGTGGAGATCGACGAGTTCATGATCGATCTGGACGGCACTGACAACAAGTCCAAGCTGGGGGCCAACGCCATCCTGGGGGTCTCCATGGCCGTTGCCCGGGCCGCGGCCACCTATACCGGACTGCCCTTGTACCAGTACATCGGAGGGGTCAACTCCAAGGTCCTCCCGGTACCCCAGATGAACATCATAAACGGTGGTGCCCACGCAGCAAACAACCTGGACATCCAGGAATTCATGATCATGCCCCTGGGTGCCAGCACCTTTTCAGATGCCCTGCGCATGGGCGCCGAGACCTTTCATACCCTGAAAAAACTTCTTTCCAGGGACGGGTTGTCCACCACCGTGGGAGACGAGGGAGGGTTCGCCCCCAACTTCAAAAGCAATGCCCAGGCCTTTGAATACATAATGAAGGCCATCGAGGAATCCGGTTTTCAGCCGGGCGCGGAAATAGCCCTGGCCATAGACGCAGCTGCCTCGGAATTCTACCGGGAGGGCAAGTATCATCTTACCGGGGAAAACAAAATCCTGACCCCGGATGAGATGATTGATTATTATCAGGAGCTGGCCAAGAAGTTCCCCCTCATCAGCATCGAGGACGGTCTGGCTGAAAGCGACTGGGAGGGCTGGCGCAAGTTCACCTCAGTGGCTGAGGACACTCTGCAGATAGTGGGAGATGACATCTTTGTCACCAACCCTTCCATTCTGGCCGAGGGCATCACCACAGGAGTGGGCAATTCCATACTCATCAAGCTCAATCAGATAGGCACCCTTACCGAAACCCTGGACACCATAGAAATGGCCAAGTCATCGGCCTATTCCACGGTGATTTCGCACCGTTCCGGGGAGACCGAGGACTCTTTCATCGCCGACCTGGCGGTTGCAGTGAATGCGGGTCAGATAAAAACCGGCTCCGCCAGCAGAAGCGACCGTCTGGCCAAGTACAACCAGCTTCTGCGCATCGAGGAGGAACTGGAAGAACAGGCCATCTACTTCGGCCCGGCCATCGCCCTGCAGTGGTTCGGAAAAGAATAACACCGGCATGGAGCATGGAGAAGAAGCGTGGGGGCGACTTGACATGGGGCGATGAAGGCATGGCCCACCACCTCTGTCATCTGAACTTCTGTTTTTTGTCTTCCCCATGCTCCACGCCCCATGCTCCATGCCCCAAGCCCTTTGCCATCAACTCACAACCACTCCTGCATACCCCACCACCTGGGAGTAATCGCCTATGGCGTCTCCTGAAGTGGCATAATCAATGAATTCCGTGCTTTTGGCTCCCAGTTCCCTGGCACAGGCCAGACCCAGGGTCATGGGCATGACCCCGCACATGGATATCCTGTTCTGCCTTACCACCTGGTGCAGTCCCAGGGGATCCAGATCCAGTATCCTTTCAATGGCCATATGATCCAGCCTTTTGGCGTGTTCCTGGGGCACAAAGTGACTCATGTCCGTACTTACCACCAGGGAAACATCCAGGGCCAGATCCTTGACGGTCCGGGCCAGATCCTCGCCGGCCTGCATCAGTACCTGCGGGTCCGGCTCTGCCACGGCTATGGGAACTATTCTGCACCCAGGAACAGCCCTGGCCAGGAAAGGCAGAACCACTTCCAGGGAATGCTCGCTCAGGTGGGCCTGGTAATCAAAGGAATACCCGGGAAGTTTACCTATGGCAGAGGCTGTATCTTCGTCCACGGGCACCTCGCTCCCAGGCAGAATCCAGCGGCCATCCCTCCAGACTGCTATTCTCTGTCCACGGCCGGTATGATTGGGACCCAGCAGAATGATTCTTTCGGCCAGGTTGGAGCGGGCGAGCACCTTTCCAGCCACAGAACCGGAAAAGGGGTACCCGGCATGAGGTACCATGGCCAGCAGGGTTCTGACCCCGGCCTGTTCTCCCTGTAAGTATCCACTCAGCTTTTCATCCAGGGCTGCTGCCGAACCCGGATAAAACTGTCCTGCAACAAAAGGTTCCCTGTCCATATATACCTCCCTCAATTTTTTATACAGATTCCGTAATGGTTCCGACCTCGAAGGACTGACAGTGAAACAGACCCTGGTCACTCCCTCTGGCCGGAAGAGCCTGGTTCCAGATTCTTTTTTTTCAGCTTTTCAATGAGGGTGGTCCTCTTGATGCCCAGGACCTCGGCTGCCTGGTTCTTCACCCATCCTGAATTTTCCAGTGCCTCCAGGAGCAGCCTGTCCTCGATATTCTCCAGAAACTCCTTGAGTTTCATACCTTGTCCCTGCATGTCCTTAAGACCGGGCCACTCAAACCCATCGCTGCAAGCCGACCTGGATTCAGGTCCTGTTCCTCCGGCCAAAAGAACTTTTTCCGGAAGATCACCGGAAGCAATTTCCTCGTGCCCGCACACGATGCTCATGCGCTCCATGTAATTTTCCAGTTCCCGTACATTGCCGGGCCAGGGATACTTGAGCAGCATCTCCCTTGCCTCGGGAGAAATTTTCATTGCCTTGCTCCCACGTCTGTATTTTTGCAGAAAGTGTTCAGCCAGAAGCAGGACATCGTCGCCCCGCCTTCGCAGGGGGGGCAGTTCCATAGGTATTACATTCAGCCGGTAAAAAAGATCTTCCCGGAACTCCCCGGATTTGACCTCTTCCTCCAGGTTCCTGCTGGTTGCGGCTATCACCCGCACGTCAGCCCTGATGCTCTCGGAACCGCCCAGCCTTTCAAACTCCTTTTCCTGCAGTAAGCGCAGTATCTTCATCTGCAGGCTCATCCCCAGTCCGCCTATTTCGTCCAAAAAAAGGGTTCCTCCCTCTGCCATTTCCAGACACCCCGCCCTGGAGTGCAGCGCGTGTGCAGATGCCCCCTTTTCATGACCGAAAAGCTCGGACTCCGGAAAATCCCCGGGAACAGCCCCGCAATTTACCGCAACCAATGGTTTGTCCCGGCGCTTACTGTTCCTGTGCAGGGCGCGCACCAACAATTTCTTGCCGGTGCCCGGTTCTCCGGTAACGAGAACCGTGGCCTCAGTGGGCGCAACCCTGGCAAGCATGTTGAGTACAGCCTGGAAAACCTTGCTCCTGCCAATAATATCTGATGTATCGACGCTCATGGCAACCCTCGCCATTCATTTTTTCAACCTGTGCTGTCAAAAGAATGACAGAAAGTCAATATGTTTCCATCCGGAAAGTCTTTCTTTCCGGATGAAAACCAATATGTGCCCGCTGAAAAATTTAGGACTGTATTTTTTACAAAATCAGGCTTATAAAGAATCAACCGGCTGCTAAGTACCCGAGGCCCTTGCCTCTCGAATTTTGATGCGGATTGACTTTCCGGATTTGCATCCGGGCGGCTTGCAGGCTTGAAACAAGGCAGGAAAAAAACAAAAAAGCTTCGATTCCTGCGAACCGAAGCCTTGATAATCAAAATATGGTGCCGAGGGGGAGACTCGAACTCCCACGGGGTGATCCCCACTAGACCCTGAACCTAGCGTGTCTACCAATTCCACCACCTCGGCATGTCTTTTTGTAATATAGTTTTTTCCCCTTCTTTTGACAACCCCCATTTTCATGGAAATTTTGAAAAGCTACAAACAGCTGACAATCAGCAGAAGCCTTTGTCTGACTTTCCAAACCGCAACGTACGGGAAACACCCTTGACTGCCGTTTCAAAAGATTTCACCATGCAGAAAGCCCAAAATCAAGCATAAAGGAGCTGCCCCGCTTGCAGATCAAAAAACAGGCCTTGAACATCGTTTCAGACCTTAAACGCTGCTTCCGGCCCCTTTTCATCTACCATCTTTTCTTCAGTATCCTGGCTGTCATGCTGCTGGCGCCCGCATCAGCATGGATCACCACCAGGGTCCTCACAACCACCGGGCATCCCATGATCAGCCACCAGGAAATGCTTGAATTTTTCCTGTCCCCTGCGGGAATGGCCTGGGTAATGGCAGTGGGCACCCTGACCGTGCTTATAATCTTCATCCACCACGCCGGGATGATCTATATCTCGTCCAGGTCCTGCAGCGGCCGCTACCGCCTGGCTTCCTCGGCCCTGATCCGGGTGGGGCGCAATCTGCCATCCCTGCTGACCCTGGCGCTTATTCAAGTGGCGGCTCACCTGCTCGTGGCAGCCCCTTTTATAATCCTTATGGGTGTGGTCTGGATCATTCTGCTCGGCGACTATGACCCATACTTTCTCGTCTCCCGGAAGCCTGCAATTTTCTGGATATATTGTGCGTTATGTGCCCCCGTGGCCCTGGGCATGCTTGTCTGCAACGGGCTTCTTTACCTTCGCTGGTTCATGGCCCTGCCGATAATACTTCTGGAAAAATCAAGCCCCTTGAAAGCCTTGAGGCAAAGCTCAGGACTTGCCAGGGGATATATCAGGCGAATCGCTGTACTGGTCCTTGGCCTGGCCCTGCTGATATTCATCCTGCCCGGTCTTATAGCCGTGTTGTTCGATGTCCTGGGCGGGCTTGTCCTGGGCCTTCTCCCGGAAAGATTCCCTGTACTGGTCCCTGCAGTATTGCTCTTTATCAGCTGTTACCTGATAATCGCCATACTTATCAGCTTTGCGGGCACAGCTGCCAACAGCCTGCTCATATTCAATATTTACAAGGAGATTACCGGCTTTGAACCTGTCCCGGAAAGCTCCTTTGCTCCGAAACGGAGCAGAATACTGGCCTGGAGCGCTGAACTCATCCTCCTGGCATTCGCCCTGGGCCAGGCCGGCTTCATAGTGCACTCCTTTTTCGATTTCCAGGACCATGTCTACATAAGTGCACACAGGGGCAGCTCCATGCTGGCTCCGGAAAACACCATCCCGGCCATTGAAAGGGCCATTGCCGACGGCGCGGATTACGTGGAAATCGATGTCCGTCTCACTGCCGATAAAGTGCCCGTGCTCCTGCACGACCGGGATCTGCGCCGGGTGGCAGGCAAGCCGGTGCCCGTCTGGGAGATGGACCTGAAAGAGGTGCGGCGTCTGGACGCCGGCTCATGGTTTCACCCCAGGTTTGCCGGGGTGGGCATCCCCACCCTGGAGGAAGTCATCGAGGTAGTGGACGACCGGGCCAGGATCTACCTGGAAATCAAGCCCAGCCGGCACACCCCGGATCTCACAAGGATCGTGGTGGAGCTGTTACAGGACAAGGACTACGTGGACCGGGTCCTTCTGGGAGCAATGGATCCGGAGATACTGAGAGAAGCCAGAAGCCTGGAGCCGGAGATCCGCACTTCCCTTTTTGTACATACAGCAATAGGCGAGCCGGACAGAAGTCTCCTGGATGCCCTGGGGCTGCGCGCGGCCATAACCACGGTGCAGGATATCCAGCAGGCCCGCCGGCACGGGCATGAACTGCATGTCTGGACCGTAAACGACAGAAGGGAGATGTCCAGGTTCATAGACATGGGCGTGGACAATATCATTACCGACCGCCCCGAGGTCCTGGCCGAGCTCCTCCGGGAGCGGGCAGAGCTGTCCAATGCCGAACTGATTCTGGTGAAGCTGCGCCACTGGCTCAGAGACTAGATCCGGCATGCATTCAGGCAGAGATGCCCTGGACAGCAACCTGCTCAGGGTTGTAACTTCACGTTTCGCGCTTGACGCAAAATGTGAAGAAAATCAAAAGACGCTTTCTTCCTGTTTGCGCATAAGGACCACGTTTGCAGCCGGAACCTCCATGTTCCAGCCGAATATCCCGGCCAGAACCTCGAAGGTCCGGATTCTGTAAAACACCACATGGGTAGGATCCCGGCGGTAATACCACTGCCCGAAGTCCTGAGAATCCTCCAGAAAACAGGTCATGATCCCCAGCACCCCGCCGGGGCGGAGCATCTGGTCCAGGAGGGAGAATTCCCGGTAAGGCCGGTGAAAATGTTCCGCGGTTTCGCTGCAGGCAATAAAATCATACTGCTGCTCCAGGGCTTCTTTGCGGGGATGAAAGAAAGCATCGTAGAGCTCCACGCGGTGCCCGGCTTCCTTGAGCATCATGGCCAGGGCCGGACCAGGGCCGCAGCCGTAGTCCAGGCCGAAGCTTTGGCCGGGAACCTTCTGCAGCAGGGGCTCTGCCAGCCTTTTCAAAAACCTCCTGTAGCCGGGATCAGCCGGGTCATTGTTGTGCTCCTGGTAGCGCTTCACTTCCTCGTTTGCATCCGGCAGCGTTTTTTCATCAAGAAAGACCGCCCGGCACCTGGAACAACTCCAGTACGAAAGCTCATTCTGCTGATAAAAAATGTCCGGATCTCCTCCAAGGCAAACCCGGCAATGCGTATCCATTTGACTTTGTTCCCCGTTTCTGTGACCTGTACCTGAAATTGTTACCAGGAAAAACAAGTATGCCCCAACCCCGCAAACAAGACCCTCAAAGCCGCCCAGATCCAGGGTTTCTACCCTTCAGGCGCGAGCTTATGCGCAAGTCCCTGCATGTTCTGGCCCTGGTCATTCCGGCCACCATGCTCCTTCTGGGCAATACCCCCTCCATGCTTATCTTTGGTTCTTTTGCCGCCCTGGGCATAGGCCTGGACATTATACGGGCCGGCAAAGCCCCTTTGAATCACTGGATTGCATATTTTTTCGGCTCTCTTATGCGCCCCCGGGAAAAGGAACTGCCGCAGGGTAAAGTGGTTGTCAACGGTGCAACCTGGGCCATGATCTCGGCCTTTATTCTGGTCCTTTTCTTCCCTGTGCAGGTGGCGGCCTTCGCCTTTACCATATTCATGCTGGGAGACGCTGCTGCTGCCCTGGCGGGACGCCGCCTGGGCCGCATCCGCCTGGGCGGAAGCACCAAGACCCTGGAAGGATCCCTGGCCTTTCTGGCAACTGCTCTGCTTATCTCCCTGTTTTTCCCGGGAATACATTTCTGGCACGGTGCGGCCTCGTCCCTGGCTGCCTGCATCGCAGAAGCCCTGCCCATCCCCCTGGACGACAACCTGCGCGTCCCCCTGGTTGCTGCCTTGGCCTTGCTGGCAGTACAGTACTTTTAACCCTCCCTGCAACATACATCCCTGTGTTGACTATCCCTGAAAAACTGTACTAAAAAACAAAATAGTCCATTATCGTGCGCAAGTCCAACCCGGACAGATCCTGTCCGGAAACTTTTCCCTGCGGCTGCCTTGACGGACTTACGCAGTACACCCCGGACAAAAAAGTATTGTCCAACCATATCACCTCGATGTTGGAGACCAGCAATGCAGATATTTTATCTGGCCCTGGCCTGTTTTCTACTTTTAAACATCCTGGCCGGGCTCTGGAGGGTCATGCAGGGGCCCACTCCTGCTGACCGCATGGTTTCAGCTCAGCTTTTCGGCACCACCGGGGTGGCCATCCTGCTGGTCCTGGCTCAGGCCCTTGAAGCCCCTTATATCCGCAATGCAGCCCTGCTTTTTGCCCTGCTCATGATCATGGCCGTTTTGTCCTTTGTGCGCAAAAGCACCCCCAAGCAAGGCCAAACAGGGGATGGACCGTGATATTCGACATTATAAGCATCATCCTTTGCCTGGCCGGAGCCTTTTTTTTCCTGGGGGGAACCGTTGGGCTTCTGCGTTTCCCGGACAACTACAGCCGGCTGCATGCCCTGACCAAGGCCGACAACCTGGGCCTGGGCTTCATCGTACTGGGACTTATGTTTACAAGCAGCGCCCTGCCTGAAATCATCAAGATGGGACTCATCTGGCTGCTGGCCCTGGTGGGCAGCTCCAGCGCCTGCTACTTCATCGGCCACTACATCTATCGTCTGCCTTCGCAGGAGGAGGAGTAATTGGCCCTGCTGCTGGACATGCTGGTGGCTTTTGCCCTGGTGGCCACCGCCTGGAGGATAATGCGCTCTCCGGGCCATTTCCAGGCCGTGGTGCTCTTTATCACCTTCGGGCTTCTTTTGTCCCTGGCCTGGGCCAGGCTGCACTCCCCGGACATCGCTCTGGCCGAGGCCGCCGTGGGCGCCGGACTGGCCGGAGTGCTTCTTCTGGATACCCTGAGAGCCGTGGCCCCGCCGGGTACAGTCAAGGCAGGGGCGCATTTTTCCTGGCTGCTCTTTCCCTGCCTGCTTCTGGCGGGTCTTCTTTCCCTGTCCATCATGCACATTCAGCCGGACATCCATGGGCTGAGCCGGGCGGTGGCGGCAGGCATGCAGGCCACCAGCCTGGAATACCCGGTCACGGCGGTACTTCTGGATTTCAGGGGCTACGACACCTGGCTGGAACTGGGGGTATTGCTGGCAGCGGTCCTGGGCCTTCTGTGCGTGCGCCGGAAAAACAGCATCCGGGCTCCCCTGCTGCCTGCCCCGGCCGAGCCCGTGGGGCGCTGGCTCATAAGCATCCTTTTGCCCATTATCATCCTGGTGGGAGGGTTTCTCCTCTGGCTGGGGGCTTTTGCCCCCGGGGGCGCATTTCAGGCCGGGGTGGTCTGGGCTGCAGGCGGAGTACTCCTCTGGCAGGCCGGCCATCCATCCCTGGGAGCTTTGCCGGTAAGCCTGTGGCGCGTAAGCGCGGTGCTGGGCTTTGCTCTTTTCTGGGTTCTGGCGGCAGCGGCCCTGATTCGAAATGAACCAATGCTCACCCACCCCCAGGCCAAGGGCTGGATCCTGGCCGTGGAATATGCCGCAGCCCTGTCCATCGCGGTATGCCTTACCAGCCTGGCTATTGGTGGACAGAAATCAGAAGTCAGAGGTCAGGGGTCAGGGGACAGATAACGAATGTAACTGTTCACCATGATAATTGGTTTTGCCAAAAAAAAGTACGCACAAAATGTGCTGAACAGTTACTAACAAATAACCGATAACCGATAACTGATAACATAGTACAAGCGGATAAAGTCATGCATGGTTTCTACATATACGCAGTAACGGCAATGCTTCTGTTCTGTCTGGGGCTGTTTGGTCTTGTTTCCCACAAAAACCTTCTGCGCAAGATCGTGGCCCTAAACGTCATGGCCGGGGGTGTATTTCTTTTCTTCATCAGCATCGCCAACCTGGACCCTTCCGGCGGAGTGGATCCCGTGCCCCAGGCCATGGTTTTAACCGGCATCGTGGTGGCCATCAGCCTCACCGCCTTTGCCCTCTGCCTGGCCCGGCGCATCCACGAAAAGACCGGACAGAACGAGCTGGACACCTCCTGCAGCATAGAAGGTGAGGACAGGTAATGGAAAGCCTGCTGATCCTGGTGCCCCTGGCTGCAGCCATGGGCTCTTTCCTGGCTCCGGGCCGGGGCATCGCCTCCTGGGGCTTTCTAACATCCCTTGTGATTCCTGCCCTGGCCGCAGGCACAGCCATGGACGTCTACCAGAACGGGGCCAGGCGTGTTTCCCTGGGGGGCTGGGCCGAACCCCTGGGCATCCACCTGCATATGGACGGCCTGAGCGTGATTTTTCTGCTCATGACCGCCCTGGTGGGAGCGTTGGTCAGCATCTACAGCGCCTTTTTCTTTGACAGGGAAAGCGCCCGCCATTTCTGGCCTCTATGGCTTCTCATGTGGGCCGCCCTCAACAGCCTGTTCATGATCTCAGACATATTCAACGCCTACGTAGTTCTGGAGCTGGTCACCATCTGCGCCGCGGCCCTGGCCGTGCTCTCCGGCAAGACAGAATCTTTGCAGGCAGGACTGCGCTACCTCCTGGTGGCCATGGCCGGCTCACTGGCTTTTCTCATGGGAGTGGGCTTTTTGTACGCCGAGACCGGCATGCTGGACATGTTCATGCAGTCCGGGGAGCTGCAGGGCGGGCCTGTCTCAGCAGCAGCCTTCGGGCTCATGACCACGGGGCTTATCATGAAGTCAGCCCTGCTGCCCTTTCATTTCTGGCTGCCCCCGGCCCACGGCGAGGCTCCGGCTCCTGTCAGCGCCCTGCTCTCGGCCCTGGTCGTCAAGGGTTCCTTCTTTCTGCTGCTGCGCCTGTGGGTCGGGGTTTTCGAACCCGCCGGGATCACATATCACGGGGCCTACTTCCTGGGCTGCCTGGGCGTGCTGGCGGTTCTCTGGGGCTCCTACCAGGCCCTGATTCAGCCCAGGCTCAAGCTCATCATCGCCTATTCCAGCGTGGCCCAGGTGGGCTATCTTTTCCTCATGTTCCCCCTTCTGTGCACAGTGCCCGAGGCCCCCTGGGCTGAAAAGGCCTGGGCCGGGGGCACCTACCAGGCCATATCCCACGGCCTGGCCAAGGCCGCCCTTTTTCTGGCCGCGGGCAACCTGATTCTGTCCACAGGCACCGACAGGATCCATTACATGAAAAACATCGCCTCCCGCCTGCCCATGACCACCTTTACCCTGGGCCTGGCCGGCATAAGCCTCATGGGCCTGCCTCCAAGCGGGGGCTTCGTGGCCAAGTGGATGTTCATGCAGGCCATCCTGGAGAGCGGGCAGTGGTGGTGGGCGGTTGCC
>Ga0207421_10004964_pt1 | contig 15116 bp, 11 predicted proteins | sample SodLakKL_010_SED_4_FD_187542 | JGI IMG/M metagenome (GOLD analysis project Ga0207421, IMG submission 187542) | Alkaline sediment microbial communities from Lake Tanatar, Kulunda Steppe, Russia - 8KL_010_SED (SPAdes) (version 2) | ecosystem: Environmental > Aquatic > Non-marine Saline and...
CATACGGGGACGTAGCTCAGGGGGAGAGCGCTTGATTCACATTCAAGAGGCCGTGGGTTCAAAACCCTCCGTCCCCACCAGGCAGAAACCCCGGAATTTGCCTAAATGAAAGGCGTTCCGGGGTTTTTCTGTGTGACAGGAGTTGGTTTTTATATTGGTGGTAAAAGGTTATTGTGGGCTGAATAGTGGGGACACCTGGTAGATTGCATAGGTTTCTACCGCATGGTGCCATATAAGCTGAGAGTGGTCGTATACTATGGACGATAGTTGCTACAAAAAGGAGTCAGGCCCTAAAATGTTGTTCATTAACACCTCAACTTCCAGACCTGACCTGGTTTATACACCAAGAAACTGATATTTTAAGAACTGGCCCTGTTAATTGTTATTTTATAATGTCCTGTTAATACTCGTTAAACTTTTTCCGGCTTGGGTTTGATTAATTTGTCTTCAGCTAATTTTATTATCTTGCCATCGCTGAGTCGTTTGCATTCATACCTATTGTTAGCCGTTATTCCTACGATTTCATATTCTATACCAAATCTTGATTTAACTTTATCGCCTACCTTGAACATTTTAATCACCTCCTGGAAGTATTATTCGTCCCAGAAAATAATAGTATTTCAGAATCATAACTCTCTCAGGATGTTAAATGATCATGAAAAGATATTGTCTTTAAGGCTGTTGTCCAGGTTAAGTAAACGGTTACAAAAACCAACCTTTCCTTAATCTACTATCTTATCAAGCATTGACTAAAAAACGAGCTATACGAGACCTTGCCTTATAGAAATCATAAATCATAGAACATGGATAAATGTAAAAATATTATTTTCATTGTGACAACTGTTCTATTTGTAGCATAGCACAGCATTCGGTATTGATCAATTAAAAAATTTCCCATATTTTTAAAGGGTTTTTGGTTCCTTAAACTGCAAGGAAACTACAAAAACCCTTGCTATATGATGGCCAGGAAAGTAAATATTTCAGACCTTTATCTGATCAATTGGCCTTCCTTAAACACACACCTTCCTTAAACACATACTTGACTTTTCGCAAGTTAGAGATATCATCCAGGGGATTGTCGGTTGTTATCAGCAAGTCAGCAAGCTTACCTTTTTCAACAAGGCCCAAAATGTTATCGTGACTAAGAATTCTGGCGGAATCTACAGTAGCTGCTTGCAATGTCTTGAGCTCTGAGGCTCCACTTTCAACCATGCACTCAAGTTCATCTACAAGGGCTGGGTGGGGAAGATTCGGCGATCCGGCATCGGATCCTGAACCGAGCAGGACATTTTTGTTTAAAGCATGGTTAAATGCTTGTTTATGTTTACTGGTTATAGTTTTAGCTTTTTCTGTGGCATAAGCAGGAACGTTGACTCCTTCAGCTATTTTTTTATAAATGTAAAGAGTGGGGACCAAAGCCAAACCACTATCAGACATTTGATCGCACAATTCTTCTGTTAAAAAATGGCCGTGTTCAATGCTGTCTACTTTTGCCTCTACACAATTTTTTATACCCAGCCAGGAAATAGAATGGGCCGCCACTTTTAGGCCAAGGCGGTGGCTTTCCTGTACTATTGCCTTAAGCTCTTCAAAAGTAAGCTCAGTATTTTCCACCTCCTCACCTTCGGCTCGGCCGTAAACTCCGCCGGTTGCTGATACCTTAATTACTTTTGCCCCTGCTAAAACTTGTTTCCGCACCGCTTTGACTACCTCATCAACCCCATCTGCTTCATTGCCCCAAAAAGGGTCATGTCCACCGGTCATGATGACGCTCATGCCGGCTGGAACTACCCTGCTGCCGCTTATGTAACCGTTTTCAATCGCTTTATTAATCGCTATAGCAGCATTCGCGTGAGAGCCCAGGTCTCTAACTGTGGTAATGCCTGAGGATAAATTCTTGTAAGCATTTTGTGCTGCCCTTAAAATTGTTGTTTGTAGACCTTCTTTTTCAACAGTTTCCTGGGGATCTGTCCCCCCGCTCCACATTAGATGAACATGCAGGTCTATCAATCCAGGGACGGCGTAGCAACCTTTGCAGTCCAATACCTTAGTTTGCTGGTTGTTGGCCAGGTAGTCATTTTGATCCTTTATGTATTCGGCGATGTAATGGTCCTTTATTAGTAGATTGGTATTGTTTTCGATAGAGCCGTTTCTTACATCTACAACATTTATTCCTGTGAGAAGAGTTTCCATCAAATATACCCCATTATAGAAATATTTTGCTGATCCCGATTGATCAGGGATAAGAAGATATAAAAAGGACGAGACTTAATGTAGCTACCGTCTCGTCCTTGTAATTTATAATATGTTCTTTACGAAACAGCCACCCTGGATGATAGCCTTGATATTGTCTCGATTTTGTAGAATGCGGACATCTTCCAGGGGATCGCCATCAACAATGATTAAATCGGCATATTTCCCGGGTTCAATAGTGCCGACCCTGTCGGACAGGCCCATTAATTCGGCATTGTCCCTGGTTGTGCATAGCAGTGCTTTCATCGAGCCCATTACCCGGGCTTTTAATTCAATTTCAAGGGCCTTAAATGGCTGTCCCGAACCGACCATGTCTGAACCGGAACCGATTTTAACACCTTCTTTAAATGCGATGGAAAGGGCCTGCTCTGAATGTTGCTGGACTTCTCTCATTTTACGCAGGAAGTAGGGTGGTATTCCAAATTCTTCACCGCGGGTGGCCATTATTTCATATGTGGCCATGGTCGGAACCAGCCAGCACCCGTGTTTTTTCAGAACAGCAGCAGTTTCATTATCCAGGTAATTGCCGTGCTCAATGCTGTAGACACCGGATTCTGCACATAACTGCATACTGCGGGTTGAATAATTATGGGAAAGCACTTTCTTGCCGGCTGCCTCTGCTTCATACACTATTGCCGATATTTCCTCAGGAGAATATTGGACAGTATCGGGCTCATCTGCCGGGCTTGCGCATCCACCACCGGCCATAATTTTAATGTAATCTGCTCCTTGCCTGAGTTGTTCCCGGGCAGCCCTGCGTACTTCTTCCACCCCGTCGGCAATTACTCCAAGCATTCCCGTTTCAATAGGAGGGGCAACCTCAGTGGGAAGACGGGCATCGGCGTGCCCCCCGGTCATTGAGAGGACCCGGCCACAAACTTGCATCCTGGGGCCTTTTATTAATCCCTGTACCTGTGCATCCCTGAAACCTGCATCGGCTCCACCTGCGTCTCTTACAGTAGTATAACCCTGGTCGAGAGTATCTTCCAGGATTTTTGCCGCTTTAAAGCAGCCCATGGAAGGCAGGTATTTACGATGTAATTCTGAAATGTCGTTAGCATAAAGGGAGGCGTGGATATGAGCATCAATTAAACCCGGCATGAGAGTTTTTCCGTTGCAGTCTATCACTTCAGCGCCGGTCAGCTTTGGTTCAGGCCCGCTGCCAGTTTCCTTAATAAGATCGTTTTCTACAACCACCCAACCAGGGTACACAGGATCATTTCCTGTGCAATCAAAAAGGGTGGCATTTTTAAATAGTTGTAAACTCAAAATTTTTCCTCCTAACGAATAAGATGCTGTAAGATCCAGCAAAAGTTAAATCATAAATATTCATTTTAAGATCCCGGAAAATATTTAATTACAGGCCCTATCCAATGGGAAGGGCCTGTAATTATTAATCTAACGTGTTTAATTATTCGCTCTTGACACCTGCATCTTCTTCTATGGTGGTCCTTGTTCCCGGTGTCAGTAGAGAGACTACGATCAATACAACAATAGCGACTGGTGCGGATATAATAACTGCCTCCAGGTCAAACGGTTTATCCATTGTTTCCCAAAGAATTGTAACTACAGTGCCGGCTACCATCGAAGATAGACCGCCGGCCTTAGTAACACCTTTCCACAAGACAGCACCCAAAAGCGCCGGTGTAATACCTGCACCGTAAACAGTGTAAGAATACATTTGTACGGCCAGGATGGTGGGGAAAAACTGGATTAACACAAAGGCGATAAGAGCCATAATGGGAATTGCGAGCCTGGTAAAAATGAGGTTCTGCTTGGAAGTGGCGTTCTTGTTAAAAACACGTCCGTAAACATCATAAGTTAAGTTGGAAGATGCCGACAGCAAGAATGAATTACCGGTTGTAAAAATAAATGCAGTTGCTGCGGCTAATAAAACTCCACCAACAAATGCCGGCATAACGGTAGTGGCGGCAATTAAAGCCTGTCCGGGGGGGATTTCAGGGAACATGGCCCTGCTGCAAAGAGCTATTGTCCCTACCAGGGGCATGGCAACAGCAACCCCTATGAACCAGCCTATAACACCGCCTCTGCCTGCTTTTTCTTCTTTGGCAGCAGTCATGCGCTGCCACATGTTTTGGTCACCCATGACCAGGAAGAGAATCGGAAAGTATAATCCCAGAACAGTTATAAAATCAATATTTCCAGTAAGCTCGAAATGCTGGGCGGGAACATTGGCTACAACGTTGTCCCAGCCCCCGGCAATGCCAATCATGACCGGTGTTGCAATGATGAGGCCAACTACCATTAAAAAAGCACTTAAGGCGTCTGAAGGAGCGATTGACATTAAACCGCCGATCATGGCAAGAAATGTCATAAGTATAAGAGCAATCCAAATCCCTGCGGCCATATCAAGCCCGGTGGCCGCATTTAAGACCAGGGCAACACCCTGGAATTGATAAGAAACTATGCCCAGGTAAGCAAGAACGATAATTATTACAGCTACCACCCTTGCTACAGGGCCGTACTTTATTTCGAGAATCTGGGGTATGGTGTACTTGGAAAGCAACCTGACCCGGTTGGAAAGAAAATATAAAACGGCAATACCAATTAGCACCGGTGTAGCATATAGTACTGCTACCCAGTAACCGTGGCTGTAAGCCATTGAGTTCGGTCCTCCGGTAACTGTTCCGCTGCCCATCCAGGTTGCCAGCAAGGTCCCCATCAGGATGATAGGCCCTAACGATCTGCCTGCCAGCATAAAATCATCGGTGGTTACAATTTTTCTAGACCAAACATAACCAATAATTGCTACAATAATAGCATAAGCAATAACAAAATACAGTAAACTTGGACTTGGTGTAAATTCCATGATGTCTCATCCTTTCATATTCATTAATTAGATTGGAGCTGCAAGTATCGTGCCGGTTTAAATTAGCCCATTCTTATCGCCCCCTTAGTGGAATGATAGGTCGTATTGAAATCGACTAGAACCTAATCCATTTTATAATAAAGAAATTTTAAAAAGTCACAAGCAATATGGAGTTTGTAATTGTGAAAGACTCTACAGTTTGAAAAGGCTTTATTATGTTAAGGTGAATATTAACATAATAATGATTGGGTGTCAATTTTAGTGATGCAATAATGCACAATGCATCAATGCGCTGATCATTTATTCTTATGGTATAATATCGTGGCTCTGCGATGTTGAGAATAATAGGGGAGGAATAATGATGGACAAATTGCGTTACAGTAAAGGGGCTGATCGCCATATCAGTAAATTGTGCCTGGAGATTGGTGAACGCTGTGTGGGCAGCCCGGGAAATAGGAAGGCGACGGATTATGCCGCCGGGGTTATGCGGGAATTTGGGTTCCAGGTTGAAACACCGGGTTTTGATTGTTTTGACTGGGAAGACCGGGGTACTGAAGTAATTGTGGGAAATGAAAGGTTCCAGGTGTTCAGCAATCCCTATACTTCGGGCGGAGAAATCAAGGCCCCCTTGAGCGCTGCTGCCACGATTGAAGAGCTGGAACAGGTAGAAGCGAAAGGAAAAATTGCTTTTCTGCACGGGCAAATCGCAGCCGAACAGCTGATGCCCAAAAACTTTACCTTTTACAATCCTGATGAACATCGCAGGATTAATGAACTCCTTGAAAATAGAGGCTTTATAGCAGTCCTTGCCGCCACTTCACGTAACCCGGAAACAGCCGGGGGTGTCTATCCCTTTCCTTTAATCGAGGACGGGGATTTTAACTTACCCGGGGCCTACATGACCGACAGCGAGGGAGAAAGGCTCCTTGCTGTAAGCCAGGGGCAAGAAGTCTTTTTGAAAATCGATACGCAAAGAAAGCCCTCGAAAGGATATAATGTCATCGGCCGCAGGGGTGAAGATCAAGCTGAAAGGGTTGCAATCATGGCCCATATAGACAGCAAGCAGGGCACTCCCGGAGCGATTGACAATGCCACCGGTACAGCTGTGCTGCTCTTACTTGCAGAAATGCTGGCCGGTTACAACGGCCGGATGATGGTGGAGCTGGCGGCCCTAAACGGTGAAGACTATTATTCAAATCCTGGTGAAATGCTATACCTGGAAGAAAACCGGGACCGGTTTGATCAAATCGTCCTGGGCATCAACATTGACGGGGCCGGTTACCGGGGCGGTTCTGCCGCCTACTCCTGCTATGACTGCCCGGAGGAAGTTTCAGCTGTTGCCCGGAAGGTTTTTGATAGCAGCAGTGTTGTCGAAGGAGAGCCCTGGTACCAGGGAGATCACGGCCTGTTTTTGTACAACAGCCGCCCTGCACTGGCCATTACTTCGACGGCCATGCAAGATTTGCTTGATATTGCTCATACACCTGATGACAAACCGGAAATAATCGATTATGATCAGGTAGTTGAGGTTGCCCGCACCGTTTATGAACTGCTGATCAGCCTTTCAGAACGGCGCTAAACCGCTAGAAATGACAGGCTCGCAGGGAGGTAAAAACCTTGGATATCTTATTTGTTATCGCCATCGTTCTTATCCTGAACCTGGTATTGATCGCTTTTGCGATAATCGATATTATGCAGCGCAGTAATGTTAAATACCTTTCTAAAACGGGGTGGATAATCCTGATGGCTTTCGTGCTTTTCGGAGCGGCTATTTACATGCTGGTGGGACGCGGCGAGGACAGGGCCGCCACTTAACGTTATATTCTTAACCGGTTGACGATAATACCGAGATCAATTAACCGTTCTGCCCCTGGATCAATGAAACCGCCTGACCGTTTAAGTAAAGGTTCAAGAAAATGATAAACATAACAGGCAAAGGATGAACAAAAAGGATGCATTCGTTCCATTTTAGCCCCGGATCAAGTTATTGCCTCTATGCTCCTATGGCTTTAACCGGCCCGGAACTAGAATTAGAAAAGAATATACTGCTGAGGATAGAAAACGGCCTGATAACCGGCCTGAAAACAATCCCACCCGGAAATTTACCCGGTGGAGCCGGTTCCGGCGTCCAGTTGATCAAGCTGGACCAGGGGCTCACTCTTATGCCCTGCTTGATCGATGCCCATGTCCACCTGGCCCTGGACGGGGTAAGCTTTAAAGATTCAGTTTCCCGGTGGGACAATGAAGGGGCTTTGCAGTCCAGGATCAAAAAAGATCTCCAGGCTGCAGCCACGGCCGGGATCGGGGCAGTCCGGGACGGCGGTGATTGCCGGAGGATCAACCTGGCAGCCAGGGACAACTTTGGCGAGGAAAGCCTGTCCGGCACCTTAAAGCCCCGGGTTATTTCCACCGGTGCAGCGGTGCGCAGTGAAAACAGTTATGGACCATTTCTCGGCCGCGGTTACAGGAAACCGGAAGAAATCCCCGCTTTTATAGAAGCCCTTCATGCAGCAGGTGTGGACCAGGTAAAGCTGATTGCCTCGGGCCTGGTTAATTTTAGCGAATACGGCCGGGTCGATGGCAAGATTCCGGCGCCGGAAGAACTGGAAGCAGTGGTTTTTCATGCCCGCAGGTTTGGCCTTAAAGTTATGGTCCACGCCAGTTCTGATGTGGCAGTAAAAAGGGCTGTCCAGGCCGGGGTGGATTCAATCGAGCACGGCTACTACGCTGAAAAAGATACCCTGCAATTGATGGCAGAAAATCAGGTGGCCTGGGTGCCCACCATCTCCCCGGTGGCCGCCGGAGTAGCAAATAGCTTGTTTAAGGACGGATCTGGCCGGGGCAGCGGTTTGCTTGAAAAGATTTGTGAGGAACACATCGAAAAGCTGCGTTTTGCCCTGCACAGCGAGGTTATCCTGGGAGCGGGCAGCGATGCGGGCGCCCCGGGAGTCAAACACGGCGCCGGGCTGACCGCAGAAATGTCTATGTATGCCAGGGGCGCGCTTTCAAACCGCTTTATCCTGAGGGCTGCTACTGCCGCTAATGCGCAAATTGTAGGCCTTGACGGTGACATGGGGGCGATCAGGTGCGGCCTTAAACCTGAATTAATTGCCGTACGCGGCAACCCCCTCCATGATCTGGCCGCCCTTAAGCAGGTGCAAATGCGCTTCAGCACCGGGCATTACAGCGGTGCTGAGGAAAGGACTTTTTCCGGACGGGAAGGCCTTATCCAGGGGAGCATGTGACGCGAATAGATTACTGCTTTTATTTACCGGGCTAAAAATAACTGGGTGGAAATTATATCCCGCCCCCCGTGGCTGGTGGGTTATTCACTGTCGTGCAAAATAGGGCACATAAATGCTGGCTGCCGGCCAGAACAGCAAGCATAACAACCAGGGTTTGTGTTGATATTAAAATTTAATAAGCGAGGAAAAACATAAAAATGGCGGTAGAAATCCAGGCTGCGAGCGCCCTGCACAGGTTGAAACGAAAAATCCCCTATTCCTGGGACCTGAACATCTACCGGGGCTGCAGCCACGGCTGCCGTTACTGCTACGCCCTTTACTCCCATCAATATATTAGCTCCAGCTTCTTTTCAGATATCTATGTCAAAACAAATATTGCTGAACTGCTGGAAAAGGAGCTAAGCGAAGGCAACTGGAAGCGGGAAGTGATCAATATCGGCGGTGTTACCGACAGTTACCAGCCGGCTGAAGAACACTACCGCCTGATGCCCGAAATATTGAAGCTCCTGATCAAATACAAAACCCCGGCCATCATTTCCACCAAGTCCGATTTGATCCTGCGGGATTACGATTTAATCGACAGGTTATCCCGTATTACCTATATTAACGTGGCTTCGACTATTACCACCATGGACGAGAACCTGCGAACGGTTATCGAGCCGGGCTCGGCTTCTTCCGCAAAGAGGTTTGCTATGCTCAAGGAGTTCAGGAAAACCAATGCCTCGATTGGCCTGCATGTCATGCCCATCCTCCCTTTTTTAACCGACGGCGAAGATAATTTTGACCGGCTTTTTTCTGCTGCGGCGGATGGTGCTGTCCACTACGTCCTGCCCGGTGTCCTCTATCTAAGAGGTAAAACCAGGCCCTATTATTTTAATTTCCTGGAAAGCCACTTTCCCGAACTTACCGGGCAGTACAGGGCGCTTTACAAAAAGGGCGGGGCGGACAAAACCTACAAAAACAGCCTCTATGAGATCGTCAACAGGCTGCGGGACAGCTACAACCTTTCGAGCAGTTACATGAAGCCGATGCGGGAAAAACTGAAAACTTAAAAGAAGGGTTCCCTGAGTCCGTTTATGTTAATCCATGCTGAAGGGTCAGATGCGGACGTTCTTATTCACGGGCCCCGGCTGCGGCCCTTGTGGCAAGTTTTTTCTGCCGTTTTCTTTCCAGGACGGCGGGAGCAAAGCGGTTGGTCCCCCATACCCCGGCCAGGATCGCGGCGGTGCCGGCCAGGTGGTACCAGAAAACCAGCTCCCCGCGGAAAACCACCCCGGCGGTGATAGCGACTACAGTGACCATGTTGGCAAATACCGCGCCCTGGGTAGCCGTGATTTTGCTGAGGACAAAATTATAGAGAAAAAAAGCTACTACCGATGAGAATACTCCTAAATAGAGGACAGGCACCCACTGCTCGGCCAGGGGCGCCAGGTAAGCATTCACTGCCCCGGCGTTATAATGCTCCCCCAGGGCGATGGCGTTAAAAACTATTGCCCCAAAAACCATCATGATCCAGGTCGTCCGCACCGGAGGGTGATTGATGGAAGCCTTGCGGGAAAAGATGTTAAAGCTGGCCCCGGCGATAACGGCGGCCAAAAGGAATGCAGTGCCGACAGGGTTGGCCCCGGCGATGGACTGGGCGTCCATGTAGATAATGAAGATTGCCCCCCCGACTGAAGCGATAATAAAGAAGAGCTGGATCCGGTTTGGGTATTCTCGCAGGAAAATAGCGGCAAATATGGTCACAAAAATGGGGATTATGGCGATCATCATTCCTGCGTAGGACGATGACGTGAGCAGGATGCCGGTTGTTTCAGTGGCAAAATAAAGGATCGGTTGGAACAGGGCCAGGGGCAGCAGGTTAACGTAATCGGCGGGTGTAACCTTGATTTTGATCAGGCCGAAAACCCGCAGCAGGCTCATGGCCAGTACGGCAGCGGCAAAGCGCAGGCCGAGCAGGTGGAAAGGGGAGAGATGATCGAGCGCGCCCCTGGTAAACATGAAGGAAAAGCCCCAGGTCAGGGCCACGCCCACCCCGGCCATGTAAGGCAGGTATTGTGCTAATTTCGTCAAAATTGCTCACCCTTTTTGCCGTACTAAGCACTACTATACAACAAACAGCGGTGGCGTGGAAGGGGCAGCCTGAAATCTTAAATATTTTCTGCTTTACAGACCTGTTCCTCTTGATTATTCTATCCAAAAATGGATAATATATATAAACCATAGTGCCTGGCTGTAAAACACCGTACAGGCTTCAAAGCAGCGGGCTAAGCTGGTGTAGCTAACATTAATACTTCATTATGCTCTAGATTACTCACTGTTCTTCAGAAAAAGCGGTGTTTTATACCTTCATGCATACAAGACAGGGGCACGTTTATTTTACAATCAGGGGGGATGATAACTGTGTCAGGTAAGAATAAAAAGCTGCAGCCGGTCATGACGGCCGCGATCTTGACGGTAATTATTGGGATGCTGCTTTTTGCAGGAACGGGTTGCGGCAGGACAAAGGTAACTGAAGATTTTTACCAGGCTTACCAGGTGCGGCAGGGGACGGTTTTGGAGATCTACAATCCCAACGGGCCGGTCTCGGTTGAAGGATTCGATCAAGACGAAGTTGAGATAGCCGCCATCAAAGAGACTTACCGCGGCCAGGAGGCCCTGGACAGGGTCGATATTTTTATTGATATAGCTGATACGATGGTTATTGAAACCATTCATCCCGACGACGCAAAAAATGTAACCGTCAGCTACGATATCAAGGTGCCGGAAGGGGTCAGGGTTTCCATGGTAGAATGTTCCAACGGTAATATCGATGTCAGGGGCGTATCAGGTGATCCCGTGCTTACCACCTCCAATGGAAACATTAATGCCAGCGAGATTAACGGGGTGGTATCAGCCCGCAGCAGCAACGGCGACCTGGTGGTCAGCGCCATCGATGCCCTGGCTTCTTTGAGGACTTCAAACGGCAGCATCGAGGCTGAATTACAGGCTGTGGCCGAAGACCTGGAGATCAGGACCAGCAATGGATCGATTAAACTTTCCATCAACCCGGAACTGGCTCTTGACCTGGAAGCAAATACCTCAAACGGGGAGATCAGTTTTAGCAACCTCGGCCTGGAAACTACCCTGCTGGAACAGACAGCCCTGACCGGGAGTATGAACGGGGGCGGGCATAAGCTTAACATCACAACCTCAAACGGTTCCATTGACCTGACCCAACTGCAATAACTCAACCGGTTGGTGGAGGCAGTGTTTATGACTACTGAACAAGCAACTGTATTTGCCCTGCTGGCCATGGCCTTGTTTCTTTTTGCCTGGGGCCGGTGGCGTTATGACCTGGTGGCTCTCTTTCTTCTTTTAGTTATTACCGTGCTTGGCCTGGTGCCGGCGGGTGAGGCCTTTGCCGGTTTCGGGCACCCGGCTGTGATAACTGTTGCCGCGGTTCTGGTCGTCAGCCGGGCCCTATTTAACTCCGGCATGGTCGACTACATAGTCCGCCTGATGTCGGGTGTGGGAGAAAAACAGCTTCTCCAGCTAACTGTCCTGGTTACTGCTGTAACCGTTTTTTCCGGTTTCATGAACAATATCGGGGCCCTGGCCCTGTTCATGCCGGTTGCCATCCGCATGGCCCGGAAAAACAGCATTTCGCCTTCCCTCTTCTTGATGCCCCTGGCTTTTGGATCGCTCCTGGGCGGGCTGGTAACCCAGGTAGGCACTCCTCCCAACATTATCATCTCACTATTCAGGGAGGATACAGCAGTAGGGGAACCGTTCCGGATGTTCGATTTTACCCCGGTGGGAGCCGGGATCGCCCTGGCCGGGCTGCTCTTTATTATCCTGATCGGGTGGCGCTTGCTGCCGGAGAGAAAGGGGCAGCTTTCACCGGAAGAACTGTTTGAAATTGATGAGTATATTACCGAGGTCCAGGTGCCGAAGGATTCAGCCCTCACCGGAAAGAGATTAAAGGACCTGGAAGAAGCCACAGACGGTGATGTGGTGATTGTCGGCCATGAGAGGGACGGCCAAAAATTTGCCGCCCCCTCACCCCGGCGGACCTTCAAGGATGGGGATGCTCTGGTAATCAAGGCCAATGCTGAAGACCTTCAGGAGTTGCTTGATGCTACAGGTTTGGAGTTGACCGGTTCGAAGGCCGGTGGAGAAGAGGTCCTCAGCTCGGACAATATCAAAGTCATGGAGGCGACGGTAACCAGGGATTCGCTGATGGAAGGAAGAACTGCTCGTTCCCTCCACCTGCGCTCCCGTTACGGGGTTAATTTGCTCGGCCTGGCCCGACAGGGCGGGCGCCTGAAGACAAGCCCTGAAAAAATCAATTTCCGAGCCGGTGATGTCCTGCTTCTCCAGGGCCCTGAAGAAGTGCTGGAAGAGGTCCTGCCTTCCCTGGGCCTCCTGCCCCTTGTGGAAAGGGGCCTCAGGGTGGGGCAACCCCGGCAGGTTCTGCTCAGCCTGGGCATATTTGCTGGGGCCCTGGCCCTGGCGGCAGCGGGAGTCCTGGCCATTCAAATTGCTTTTGCCGGGGCTGCCCTGTTAATGGCATTGGCCGGATTTGTTTCATTGAGAGAAATCTATGAAAGTATAGATTGGCCGGTAATTGTTTTACTGGGAGCGATACTGCCTGTCAGCCAGGCTTTTGAAGCCACCGGGAGCGCAGATTTAATCGCAGGCGGGATCCTGGCCCTTTCCAGCGAAGTGGCCCCATGGGTTACCCTGGCCGTGGTAATGACGGGGACGATTATTCTTTCCAACCTGGTCAACAATGCTGCGGCAGCGGTCCTGATGGCCCCGGTAGCGCTCGGCATAGCGGCAGGGTTGAATGTTTCAGTTGATCCTTTCCTGATGAGCGTGGCTGTGGGGGCTTCGTGTGCATTTTTAACCCCCATCGGGCACCAGTCCAATACCCTGGTAATGGGTCCGGGAGGATACCGGTTTAGCGATTACTGGCGCATGGGTTTGCCCCTGGAAATAATTGTTGTAGTGGTGGGAGTTCCCCTGATCCTGCTGGTCTGGCCGCTCGGGCTGTAAAATGTCCATCCGGTAAAATTTAATCTAAAGCCTTCTTAATGATATAATTAAAATCACCGTCTAAAGCCTTTTTAAGGCCCGGGATCACAGGAAGAGGAGCTGCCAGCGTCAATGAATGTTGATATTATACAGGTAGCAATTATCATTACTGCGGTAATTGTTTTATTTATAACCGGCTGGGTCCGCATGGATATTGTCCCGCTATTGATCCCGTTTGCCCTCGTAGTTACGGGGCTTGTTACCGCAGAAGAAGTTTTTCTCGGTTTCAGCAGTTCTGCGGTAATTACGGTGGCTTCCCTGTTTGTGATCACCACCGGGCTGATCCGCAGCGGAGTGGTCAACCGGGTGGCCGACAGCCTCAACCGGATGACAGGGAAAAGCGACCTGCGCCTGATGCTGGCCGGCACAGCCCTTCCGGGGGTAGTGGCCGGTTTCATCATTGTTACGGCTACTGTATTATTCTTTATCCCCACCTTGATGAGGATGGCTTTCCAGGCCGGTGTGTCCCGTTCACGGCTGCTGCTTCCACTGGTTTCGTCCTGCCTGCTGGGGGCCAACCTGACCCTGATCGGTGCTTCCCATAACCTTGTCGCCAACAGCCTCCTTGAAGAATACCTTGGTTTCGGTTTCAGTATTTTTGAATTTATGCCCCTCGGGGCAATCCTGCTCCTGGTGGGTGTGCTTTACAGCGTTTTCCTGGGCTGGCGCCTGCTGCCGGCAGAAGACCCTGTTAATAACGGGCCCGACCCGGAACGTCCTGATTTGATAGAAACTTACGGCCTGGCCGACCGGCTCTGGGAAGTATGGGTGCAGGACCGGTCGCCGGCAGTGGGAAAGACGATCAGGGAACTGGGCCTGGGGGAAAGATTTGGTTTATGCGTGGTGGCCGTGGTCCGTTCTGATCAGCAGCTTCCGGTGGAGCAAACCGAACTGCGGATTCAAAACGGCGATATCCTGCTGGTGCTTGGCAGGGAAGGCCGGGTGTCAGAGCTGGTTGAAGAAGAAGGGCTTTTTTTAGCCGGTCATCCGCGGGACCAGATGAGATTGCCCCTCAGCACCGCCGAAATGGTCGAAGTTGTAGTTCCGCCGCGTTCACCGGTTATCGGCAAAACATTGACTGAAATAAATTTCAGAGAAAATACCGGGTTGAGCGGGATCGCCCTCTGGCGCGACGGCATTCCTTACCGGACCGATGTCGGCCACATCACCCTGCAGGAAGGGGACGGATTGCTATTGTTCGGGGACCGGACCAAGACCAGGAGTTTTAAGCCCGGTAAAAGCTTCCGCTGGCTGCATGCTCCACGCCGGGAAGAAGCGCCTCCTGAACTGCGCCGTTACGGCCCCTATGCCGTGCTGATCCTGCTGCTGGTTATCCTCAGCGCAGCCTTGAACTGGCTGCCGGTGGCGGTTGCCGCCGTTACGGGCGCCGCCTGCATGGTCCTGATCGGCCTCTTAAAACCGCGCGAAATATATGAAAGTATTGAATGGCGGGCAATTATCCTGATCGGTTGTCTTTATCCTCTTGGGCTGGCCCTTCAAAATAGCGGGGCTTCGTCGCTTATGGCAGGCGTCCTGCTATCTGTCAGTAATTACGAGCCTCTGCCGGTGCTGGCCTTTATCGCCCTGGCGAGCATCCTGCTTACCCAGCCCATGCACAACGTGGCTGCCGCTGTTATAATGACCCCGGTAGCCCTCAATGTTGCCCAGGCCCTGGGCTCAAACCCGAAAACATTTGTCATGGCCGTGGT
>Ga0207421_10004965_pt1 | contig 15114 bp, 13 predicted proteins | sample SodLakKL_010_SED_4_FD_187542 | JGI IMG/M metagenome (GOLD analysis project Ga0207421, IMG submission 187542) | Alkaline sediment microbial communities from Lake Tanatar, Kulunda Steppe, Russia - 8KL_010_SED (SPAdes) (version 2) | ecosystem: Environmental > Aquatic > Non-marine Saline and...
AACCGATTAATCAAGGGTTTATAAGTCGTCATGCTTTCTGTGCAGGATGATTTTGGTTATTTCAGGGGGCATCCCAATCCTTCCGGGCAGTGACAGAAAACCAAAACCTCTGTTCACGTAAATCTTTTGATCCTGTTCCCGGTAAATACCAGCCCATTCAGAATACATCCACGCAGAAGGACTCCAGCTTAAAAGGGGTGTTTGGATACCCATTTGCATGGCGTGTGTATGGCCGCTGAGGGTAAGCTCAACCTGCGTTTTGGGAATAATTTCTTCACGCCAGTGAGAAGGATCATGTGACAACATAATTTGAAACGGATAGCCTTCATAGTCTCCCAGTGCTTTTTTCAGGTCACCATGCTGAGTAAATGGATCAAGTCCCCAGTTATCCACACCGGCCAGCATGATGGAGTCATTGGCTCTTTGCAGGAAAAAGTGGTCATTCCTTAAAAGCTGAAATCCCATCTTCTGATAAAGCTCTTCGACCTTGTGCACTTCTGCTTCAGGGTCTTCAATCGTTGACCAGGTGCGATAATCGCCCAGATCATGATTTCCCAACACGGCAAATTTGCCATCAGGAGGCTGAATGGCACGAAAATACCGCACATAAGGTGCTGCTTCATCAGGGTGGTTATTCATCAGATCACCAGTAAATAAAACAACATCCCCTTCAAGCCGGCTGATCATTTCAAGGCCCTGAATCACAGGACGCTTACGAGGAAAGCTACCCAGATGGGTATCAGAAAAATGAACAATTCTGTATCCATCAAAAGAGCTGGGAAGATCTTCAAAATACAAGTCGGCTGTCTCGACCTGAAACTGGTGACGACCGATAGTTAAACCATACAGCGTCCAGGAAAAGATAATCACAGCAGCAAACACCCCGGCAACCAATACTATCTTTGAATGTAATAAAGCATGGATTGCTTTTGACGGCGCGGTTACAGAACGGTGCAGACGGATATAAAAATCAGCTAAAAGGTTTTTCAGATCATGTATCAACACAAAGAGGGCAAAAAGCAGCTTAGGCAAAAAAACCAGCATGTATGCGCCAACCAAATAAAAATGAAGACGATAAAGGGTGAAATCCGGGATATCTTTTCCGCGGATATAGAATAACCAACTCAATGAGAAAATTATAAAAAACACATCCAGCAACCAGAAAACCAATATTGCCAACCTTTTGTAAGGGCGAAGTGACCTTTTGGCAAACAATCTCTTCAAGCCACTGTATCCGTAGAGGCTACAGGCAGCAAGAGCAAGCAGAGCATAAATGGCAGGGTGTGCTGGCATCATTAAATAATTTGTGATTATGTTTTTAACGGAACCAAAGAACCTTTACCTTTGCAACAGCCGGTACGATGGAATTGCGGCTGATGTTTGACATAAAGATACAATAAAGCAGGCACTTTGCCTGCGCGAGAGGCAAGAATCTTCAACATCAAATGGCATGACTGAATTGATATACGAAGGGTATTTTGCGCTTTTCCTGATCATCACATTGGGCATTATGCTTGGCAATGTCAGGTTCAGAGGCTTTTCGCTGGACCTTTCAGCTGTGGTGTTTGTGGCACTGATTATGGGGCACTATGGAATCATGGTGCCGGAGGCTTTCCAGACCATCGGTTTGATGTTTTTCATTTTTACTGTAGGCATCCAGGCTGGTCCGGGATTTTTTGATTCCTTTAAGAAGACAGGCAGGCAGTTTCTAAGTGTGTGCCTGTTGCTCGTCGGACTGGCAGCGATGATCAGTTTTACCCTGGGGAGGATGTTAGACATCAACCCCCTGCTTGCGGTAGGCATTTTTAACGGTGCACTCACGAGTACCTCTGGCCTCGCGGCCGCCATTGACATATCCGAATCCACAATACCATCAGTGGGCTATGGTGTGGTTTATCCGGCCGGAGCCATTCTTGCCATCCTCACCATACACCTCTTGCCAGTCATCATGCGGGTGAACATGAAAAAAGAAGAAGAAAATTATCATGAACAGTTGCATGAAGACCATCCGGACGTGACCGACAAAAATTTTGTGGTGGCCAACAAGAACATTGACGGCAAAACGATCCGTGAACTGGAGGTGGGAACAATGACCCATGCGGTGATCAGCAGGGTAAAACATGGTGACATGGTATATGCTCCTGCCAAAAATGCGCGGCTTTACCTCGGGGATGTGGTTAAGGTTGTTGGCACGGAAGAATCCCTGGAGAAGATTGCGCTCATGATCGGACCACCGACCGATGAAAAGATCCCTCAGGCCTCTGGCTACAAGATCAACTGGCTCCTTGTAACCAACAAGGACGTGGTCAACAAAAGCCTGAACGCACTGAGATTGACTGCACTATACAACGCCACAGTGACCCGCATCCGGCGCAGCGGCATAGATATCTCTCCAAGAGGCAATACCGCGTTGCGTTTTGGGGATAAGGTCTTACTGGCGGCAGATGATGAAAACATGCCAAAGGTCATGCAGCTGCTTGGCAACAATGAAAAACGCCTCAGTGAAACCAATTTCCTGCCAATCAGTTTAGGCATCGTCATCGGGGTATTACTGGGTGCCATCAACTTTCCTTTTTTTGGTCTTTTTGAGTTTTCGCTGGGCATCACCGGAGGTGTGCTGATCTCGGCAATTGTATTAAGTAAAATCGGGAAAACCGGTCCCATCATCTGGAACATGTCTGGCGGGGCCAACAACCTGTTGCGCAAACTGGGGCTGCTAATGTTTCTTGCCACGGTAGGCACACATGCCGGTGCTCATATCGTGGAGGCCCTGACAGATTATGGTTGGACCATCCTGTACACCGGCATGATCATCACAATCATCCCCATGACCACTACTGCACTGATTGGACACAAAATCCTGAAGATCAACTTTGCCACGTTGCTTGGTGTCATTTCGGGCAGTATGACCAGCACACCGGCCCTGGCCGCGGCCGACGCCAAAACCGAGAGCGATGCAGCCTCCGTGGGCTATGCTACCGTGTACCCGCTGGCGATCGTGCTAATGATCATCTTTTCACAAATCCTCAGTGTAATATAGCGCGGTTGCTGACACCCTATGCAACGCCAGGCATTGCAAAGTCTGGCAACGCGTGACAATGCATCCAGGAAACGCATAACAGGAAACGCATAAACTGTGCAACAGGTTACCATGCATGTCAAAAAGTGAAAAGATCAAAAACCGGGTTACATTTTCCATAAATTTGTTAAAAATATCACGGTTAAACACATTGCATATGGCAACAAACATGATCAACAATCCGGACAAGATCAGAGAGATCATTGACAAGTGCGACACTTGTTATGTAGGCATGGTTGATGAGGCGGGCAAACCTTATGTGCTGCCTTTCAATTTTGGATATGAAGATGGCAGGATATACCTGCACATGGCGCCTTCAGGGAAAAAGAACGATATACTGCCAAAGCATCCGGAAGTTTGTGTAGCTTTTTCCACTGACCACGAACTTTTTCACCGGCATGAAACGGTGGCTTGCAGTTACGGCATGAAGTACCGGAGTGTGCTGGCATATGGCAAGGCTGTGAAGATAGCGGATTACGATGAAAAAGTGCGCATCATGAACGTGACCATGCAAAAATATACCGGCAAGGACTTCTCGTACAACGCCCCCGCCATCAATAATGTCACAATATATACCATAGAGGTATCTAAAATTGAAGGTAAGCTTTCGGGCTACTTTTAGCCTCCGGGAATGGCCTGATAAAGGGCATCATGCGACCTGCTGCAAGATAGCATGACATCTACCCTATTTTGCTTCCGGCGAATTCAATCTTCAACGTCGCGATTCATCATTTGCCAAAGGGTATCTTTCAACTGCAGGATCCCTTCCTGGGTGTGGGATGATATGCACACTTTGGGCACCTCCGGGAGATCAGCTTCCAGGCTCGACTGAAACTCATCGCGCAAGTCAGGGGGCATGAGGTCCATTTTGGTCACTGCCAGCAGGCGTTCCTTATCGAGCAGCTCAGGGTTAAAGGCTTTGAGCTCGCGAAGCAGGATTTCGTACTCGGCCGCAATATCCTGGTTGTCGGCCGGAATCATAAACAGCAGCAGCGCATTCCTTTCGATGTGTTTAAGGAAACGATGACCAAGCCCTTTCCCTTTGTGGGCGCCTTCGATAATTCCGGGGATATCTGCCATCACAAAAGACCTGTCGTCGCGGTATGCAACCATTCCGAGGTTGGGTACGAGCGTGGTGAAAGGGTAATCGGCGATGGCAGGTTTGGCGGCGCTCACCACCGACAGCAGGGTGGACTTTCCGGCATTTGGAAATCCGACAAGGCCCACATCGGCGAGCACTTTCAGTTCCAGGACGAACCATTTTTCCTGACCGGCCTCACCGGGTTGAGCATAGCGTGGAGTTTGCCGCGTACTGGACTTAAAATGCACATTGCCGCGACCGCCTTTACCACCGCGGAGCAACACAAAGGTTTCTCCATGCTCCGTAATCTCTTTCAGGGTCTCATTGGTGCCTGCATCTTTTGCAACCGTACCCAGGGGAACTTCGATGACTACATCTTTTCCTGAGGCTCCGGTGCTGCGCTGCCTGCCCCCTGGCTCACCAGCGCCCGCACTCAGGTGGCGGGTGTACTTTAAATGCAGCAAAGTCCAGAGATGACTGTTGCCCTTGAGGATGATATGACCGCCCCTTCCGCCATCACCACCATCAGGACCGCCTTTGGGCACAAACTTTTCGCGGCGCAGATGAGCTGAACCGGCTCCGCCTTTACCAGATCGGCACTGAATTTTGATGTAATCGATGAAGTTGGCATTCATATACAGGAGGTCAGTAAAGCTATTAGTCTATCTGATGAATGACCTTCTCGCTTTCCAGGTAAGTGTCGATGGCAAGGCATATCTTATTGAATACTTCATCCACATGCGCCATACCATTTATGGACACAAATTTACCCTGTTCCCTGTAATAGGATATTAACGGCATGGTTTGATCCTCATAGACCTGTAAGCGCCTGTGAACAATTTTTTCAGAGTCATCACTCCTGCCTGAATCTTCACCACGACCCAGGATGCGTTTGAACAATTCATTCCTTTCCACCTCCACGGCGATCACCAGGCAAATAGGTATGCCGTTCTTGTCAAGCATCTGATCCAGCGCTTCAGCCTGCACAATCGTTCTGGGGAAGCCATCAAAAATAAAACCGGGCGAATCCATATGTGCGGATGCCCGGCTATACAGCTCCCTTAATACGATATCGTCAGGAACCAAGAGGCCTTTGTCAATGTATTTGCGAGCCTCCTGACCCAATGGCGTGTTTTTTTCCATCTCTTCACGGAAGAGATCACCTGTAGAAAGGTGTATCAGGTCATACTTTTCCACAATTCTGGCCGACTGTGTGCCTTTTCCCGACCCTGGAGGGCCAAAAATGATGATATTGAGCATAATGTAAAATGTTATCCGGGTACGATCAATAGGTGTTGGTAAATTGCAATGACTAGTCAACGATCTTGTAAATATCTTTGTAATTGCGGCCATAGCCGTTATAATCCAGGCCATAACCTACAATGAAATCATTCGGGATCTCCATACCCACATAATCGGGTTTTACATCTTTTTGCACAGCATCCGGTTTTAACAACAGGGTAGCTACCCGCACGCTTTTCGGCAAATAAGTGGAAAGGTCATTCACCAAATGCGAAATGGTGATGCCACTATCCACAATGTCTTCAAGAATAACCACATCTCTTCCTTTAATATCATCATTCAGGCCGATCAATGTTTTTACCTCTCCGGTCGTTTTTGTGCCGGTATAAGATGAGAGCCTGATGAAGCTGATCTCACAATCTCCCTGGTAATGTTTCAACAAATCAGCCGCGAAAATGAATGCCCCATTCAGCACGCAAAGAAACAGCGGTTTGGTGTCACGATAATCTGTGGATATTTGAACAGCCATTTCTTTAACCACTTTCAGGATCTGCTCATAAGAGATGTTTCGCGCAAATTCTTTGTCCAGGATGGTAACTCGCTCCATTGAGATTTTTTTTAACCGGTCATAAACTACAAAAATAAAAGAATACCCCGGTTCAATCACCATGATTTTCAAAAAATATGAACAAATTTATTTAATCTCATAGAAAACCATGTCCTGAGATAAAAAACCGCAAGCAAAAGTTCAGTTGATTCATGATATTCCATTACTTTGCAATAAAATGAACGATTAGTCCGGTAAAACTGTGTAATCATGGATGATCAACCAACATACCGTTATTTCATCAGGATGGCCTATATGGGTACGCACCATCACGGTTGGCAGGTGCAGTCCTCCGCACCTTCCATCCAGGGTGACACAGCGCGCGCATTAAGCCTGCTGCTGAAAGAGCCGGTGCAACTCACGGGTGCGGGTCGAACGGACACCGGGGTGCATGCGCAGTGTTTTTATGCACATTTTGACAGCCAGCATTCACCAGACCAACTGGCATCCATGTCATTGGCATTTAAATGCAATCGCATCCTGCCACCCACCATTGCGGTATATGAGATATTCCCGGTACATCCCAAGGCTCATGCCCGTTTTCATGCCACTCAAAGGACTTATCATTATTTTATCAGCACCAAAAAGGATCCGTTTTGGCAGGACAGGGCCTGGGTTTACGAACGCAGGCTGGACATCAACCGCATGCAGGAAGCGGCCCAACTATTGTTGCAGCATAGCGACTTCGGAAGTTTTGCCAGGTCTAACACCCAGGTAAAAACCAACATATGTCAGGTAGATACCGCAGAATGGGAAGCCGCATCCCATATACTGCGTTTCCGCATACGTGCTGATCGTTTCCTTCGAAACATGGTTCGTGCCATTACAGGGACATTGACAGATGTTGGCCTTGGAAAGATCAGCGTGGATGATTTTAATAAGATCATAGCGGCCAGGGACCGTTCCCGTGCAGGTTATTCCGCGCCAGCCCGCGGATTGCACCTGGCTCACATTGAATACCCCGGCAAATTGTTTGAGGGGCATCATCCGGCGGGGCGGAAAGGCCACGCCCAGAATCCTTAGCCAACATTGAATAATGCAGGTTATTCACTGCTTTTCTTTGCCCTGATTTTATCCCGAAGCGCCTTCATTTTCTTTGCACGGAAGCGTTGCCTTGCCGGTGAGATGTTTGAAGATTTGGTGTCTCCCAAAAGAAAGCCATAGGGTTCCATGCCTTCCGTTTCATCAAAGATCACCTTCATGATGGCCATGCCAGGTATGAAGAGGATCATACCAGTAAGTCCCCAGATAAAGTTACCTATGAAGAGGGCAATGATGGTCATAAGGGGGTTCATGCTGACCTTTCCACCCACAATCTTTGGCGTAAAGATATTGCTTTCAGCCAGCTGAATGACGTAAAAAACGGCAAAGACGCCAAATGGATACCATAAGGAGTCTTTGGTTAGCAGTGCATACACGATGGGCAAGGTGGCGCCGATAAATGGTCCGAGGAAGGGAATGACATTCAGGATGGCTGCAAACACGGCAAAGAGCATGGCGTGTCTGATCCCCAGACTGAAGAGCGCGATACTATTCAGTGTTGCAAGGATCAGGATCACGATAAACATGCCGACGATGTAGTTTTGCACAACCAGTTTGACCTTGTGCACCACAGAGCTGACTTTGTCCTGATGACGCTCAGGGAATGCACGCATGACAAATGCAATGAGAAAATGTCTGAAATAGAGAAAGAGGAAAATGTATATCGGAATAATAAACACAATGGTTATTGTGGTTGCAGTTGCGATCACACCTTGTGTCAGGGTAGCCACATTTTCCCGGATATACCGGAAAATGGCACTTTGTACATTTTCAAAGGAGATGGGTACGGCACCATCGATATGCCTTTCACTGAATGCATTAAACGCTTCAATCCATTCATTTACTTTTCGCTCGAGATGGCCAATTTCGTCAGCGAACCCGATGAGTTGATTGTAAAAAAAGTAGGCCAGGCCAAATACGAAAGCCAGCAGGGCAATCACACTGATGGCCACGGCAAGCAGTTTCGGGAAGCCGTTTTGTTCAAGAAAGGATGAAAGCGGGCTGATCAATACGGCCAGCAGGCCGGCTATCAGCAGCGGCACAAGCACACTTTTGGCAGTGATCATGATGAATACTGTCAGCACGATGGTCAGCAGCACCATGGGAATTTTTATGTACAGTGGAAATCTTTCGTCCATGGGATAATATTTTTTCGATTATTCTCCTGTGTGATCGGGGTCAAACAATGGGGGCCTGACTTTATGATGATTGCTGGTTAGCTGCCATTGTGAGGCCAGCGCCAAGAGGTTTGCTTCCTGAAAGAGCGGAGCCATGAATGTAATGCTGGACGGGGTTCCTGCTTCGGTGATCCCATTTGGCATCACCACGCAAGGATGACCGGTAAGGTTGGTGACCAGCAGTTGGTTTCCCCCAAAGGAGGGCGTAACGATGACATCATACTGCGACATCAGTGCATTGACCTCGCGGACAAGCATTTGCCGCACCCTGTTGGCATTGATATATTCTACGGCAGGGATGAAACGGGCTGCCCTGAAAAAGTTTGGCCAGGCATTTACGGACTGGTTCAGGAGCAATGAGTCGCGACCGGAGACGGTCAGTTCGTCGAAGGCCGCAGCAGCCTCTGCATATAATATGATGCGCAGGGCATTCACCGGCAAAGTAAATCGCCAGTCAACAGGCTGAAGATCTACTCCCATGGCCTGCAAGTCAGCAAGTACCTGGCTGTCGAGGCCCCTTCCTGCGTAATCTTCATCAAAGAATTCCGAGATATAACCTACTCGCAGTGAAGACACATCCACTGCATCATCATAGTTAAAACCGGCCTGTATCAAGGTATTGTCTATGCCATCCGGACCGTGGATTGCTTCAAATACAATCGCGGCATCATGTGCGCTCCTTGTTATGGGACCTATCTTATCCATTGTCCAGCTGAGCGCCATCGCGCCATCCCTGGAGACACGCCCCCATGATGGTCTGAGTCCGGTAACACCGCATCGGGATGAAGGGGATACAATGCTTCCAAGTGTTTCTGAGCCCAGGGCAAAGGGCAGCAATCCGGCAGAAACCGCAGCTGCGGAGCCGGCTGATGAACCGCTGGCCCCTTGTTTCAGGTTCCAGGGGTTCCTGGTCTGCCCGTCAAACCATACATCCCCCATGGCCAGGGCACCCAGGCTGAGCTTAGCTACCAAAACGGCACCGGACTCATCCAGCTGCTTTACCACACTGGCGGTTTGTTCGATTTGCTGGTCACGGAAGGGCTCAGCTCCCCAGGTGGTGGGATACCCTTCAACTGCCAGCAGGTCTTTTACACCATAAGGGATGCCATGAAGGATGCCGCGTGACTCTCCGGCAGCAAGCAGGTCGTCAGCATGCCTCGCCTGTTCCAGGGCAAGCTCACTGGTCAGACTTACTACCGTCTGCAGGGTGTCATCATAACGCGCCAAACGCTCAAGAAAAAACAAGGTGAGCTCTTCGGAGCTGATTTTTTGCTGATGGATCAGAGAAGCCAACTCCGGAATGCTATAAAAGGCAAGCTCATCTTTGTTTTCCGGCAATGGCACGTCCCCGGGAATGCTCCATGCTGTTTTTCCCTCATCTGGCGGGATTTTATATTCACCAAACAACGGGCTAAAAGACCATGCCGGTGGTACATCATTGTTAAGCTCCATGTCACGCAGGGCTTCAGCGCTTTGCATGTGCACCCTGACCGATGGCATCATGATTTCCAATTGCTCCTGGCTGAATGAGAAACCCAGCAGCTTGCCAGCCTGGCGTAGCATGTCCACGTTGATGCCGTTACCCAGGCCTGCAAACAACATGCCTGCGGAAAAAGCCAGCAGCAACATCCATATCAATGATTTTGACTTCATATTTGCTCGTTTTATCCTTAAACGTGGGAAACCCTTGGTCTGTTGCGCTCAATAAGCTTTTTAAAAAGGGCAGCAGGGTTCGCAAAGCGATTGCAAATCATCATGGCGGCTATGATGTAGGGTTTATAGCCCGCCTCCTGGTATGTCTCAAGGCGGGAAGCTTCAAACACATCCGCCTCCACTTCGCCTTTCGGGCAGGAAATCCCACTGATGTCTGCCGGCAAGCAGTGCATGTACCGGGCATTGCCATTCAAAGTAGCTGCCTTATGCGCAACACCATACTCCCAGTCCACATGTTGTGCATTCTTTGCGAGGCATTCCTCTTCGAGGGCATCTAAACCAGCCTTATCACCGGTTTTCAGAAGATCTGTTCTTTTCTCCATGATATGATAAGGCGCCCAGCTTTTTGGATACACGATCTCGGCATCCTGCATGGCCTCCTGCATATCGTGGCTCACCCGGAATGAGCCGCCGCTCTGTTTGGCAAAAAGCTCTGCCTTTTCCAGCACATCCGGGATCAGCTCATAGCCCTCCGGATAAGCCAGTTGCACGTCCATGCCAAAACGTGTCATCAGCGCTATGATCCCCTGCGGCACAGACAAAGGCTTACCGTAACTTGGCGAATATGCCCAGCTCATGACAAACTTCTTGCCACGCAAGGCTTCAAGTGACCCATAGATTTTCTGCAAGTGCATCAGGTCAGCCAGCGACTGGGTCGGATGGTCCATGTCGCATTGCAAGTTAATGACACCCGGCCTTACCGGCAAGATGCCCTCGGCAAAACTTTCATCGAGCGAGGCTGCTATCTCACGCATGTATTTATTGCCTTCGCCCAGGTACATGTCGTCCCGGATGCCAATGAAGTCTGTCAGGAAGGATATCATGGCCGCCGTTTCACGAACGGTTTCACCATGCGATATCTGCGACTTTTCCTCGTCGAGATCCTGCACGGCAAGGCCAAGCATATTGCTTGCCGAAGCAAACGAGAAGCGCGTGCGTGTAGATTTGTCACGAAAATTGGACACGGCCAGGCCGGAGTCAAACACCCGTGGTGAAATATGCTGATCACGCATCTGTTTCAACACCGATGCAACATGGAGGATGGTACGCAGATCGCCTTCCTGTTTTTCCCAGGTCAATAAAAAATCCTTTTGATGCAATCCGCTCTCCAGGCTGTCAATAAGTTCAATGTCCCGTAATAATGTGGCGTTCATATGTTAAAAATTTGTTGTCATGATTCCAGGCCTTTTTAACCTCTTCAGGCCTTTTTAATTTGCAGGGTTGGTTATTATAAGAATGGTTGTCAGAAAGCATAGGCCAGTGCTGCATAGAATGCGGTGGCCTTTTCCAGGTGTTCCACAGGGATTTTCTCATTGGGTGCATGTGCCAGCACTTCATTCCCCGGGCCAAAGCCAATGACAGGGATATCATAAAGGCCATTGATAGCCACCCCATTGGTGGAAAACGTCCATTTATCCACGGCTGGTTGTTTATCGAACAACCCGGAAAACACCTTTGCCCCTTTCTGAATGACCTCATGGTCCTCGGGGATCTGCCAGGTGGGGTAATATTTTTCCATTCCATAAGTAAGCCCGGTAAAGGACTTTTCTTCATAATGCAACACCTCTATCTTTGCTTTCATTCCATTGATCAGCTCCTGTATTTCAGCTACCGCACTCTCCTTTGTTTCACCCCAGGTGAGCCTGCGATCAAGGTGGATTCTTGCGAAATCCGCTACGGCACATAATGAAGGGCTTTTCGACATGAATTCAGATATGGTGATGGTGCCTTTACCCAGAAAGTCGTCATGATGCAGTCTTTCGTTCAGTTTTTCGATCTCCAGTGCAGCTTTTGAAGCCATGTAGATGGCGTTTTGGCCGCGTTCAGGTGCAGATCCATGGCAGGATAAGCCGTAGAAGCTCACCTGCATCTCCATACGCCCGCGATGCCCACGATAGATATTCAGGTTGGTAGGTTCAGTTACCACGACAGCATCAGGTCTTATCCCTTCCTCTTCCACCAGAAACTTCCAGCAAAGCCCGTCACAATCTTCTTCAATGACGCTGCCAATAAAATAGATGGTCAGGTCCCTGTCAAAAGCAAGCTCCCTGAGGATGCGACCAGCTGTCACGAAAGCTGCAGCGCCACCTTTCTGATCTACGGTGCCACGACCAAGCACAAAGCCATCGCGAACATCGCCACATAGGGGATCAAAATCCCAGTCCTCCGGGTTGCCCAGATCCACAGTGTCCATATGCGCATCAAATGCCAGGATGCGACTGCCCTGCCCTATCCTGCCAATCACGTTACCGAGGGGGTCCATTCGTACTTCATCGAATCCTGCCTTCTGCATCTGACGTATCAGTTCCTGTTGCACCTGTTCTTCGTCAAGACTGAGGGATTTGCAACGCACCAGGCGGGAAAGATTTTCAGCCGTATAATCGCTATATTGGCGAGCCAATTGATTAATTGCAGAAAATTGCTCCATAAAAAGTCCTTTTTTTGATTTGCCATAAAGATAGTTTTTTTTGTGAAACTGAAGGAATGCCTAACTTTACGCATGTTTACACATGGAAAAATCTTTGGAAACGGGCTGGGTATGACTGACCTGATTGCTTCAGGAGCTTTGTGAAAACTTGTTGCATAGGGGGCAGGAGCGCAATACAGTGCAATGGCTTCCTTCAATCGAAATTCAGACCACACAGAACACGCAAAAGTTATGGTATCATAAATCAATTAGTGGATCCATGCATAATCAATTTTGGCAATTTATCCAAGACAAACTGCACCGGCAGGAACCGGTCATGTTGATAGTGGTTACCGGGGTACGCGGCAGCAGCCCTGGCAAGAAGGGGTTTAAGATGGCCGTGGGAAGCCATGGTGAGAAATATGGTACCATTGGTGGGGGGCCAATGGAGTTTTCATTAGAGAAGCTGGCCTTGAAAAGCCTTTTAACCGATGCCCCGAAGGCCTTTACCAAACGCCTTATTCACTCGGCCGATGCCGGTGAGCAGGCTTCAGGGCTAATCTGCGCCGGCGAACAGCATCATGCTTTCATCAAGCTGGGTCAGGCTGATGCACCGGTCATTGCAGAAATCGTATCCACGCTCTCTGGCGGGCAATCAGGTTATCTGACTATTCATGCGACGGGGTTACAGTTTGCGCCTGCACTTAAAGGCAAGCAAGAGGCTGATCGGGAGAACGCCCCTGCCAGTGAATGGATTTACGAGGAGGTTCTGCATCCGCAGCCTGTATTATTTGTTTTTGGTGGGGGTCATGTAAGCATCCCCGTCACCAAGGTTGCAAAGGTGCTGGGGTTTCGCGTGGAGGTATACGACGACCGTCAAGGTCTTCCCACCCTGGAAAATAACAATGATGCTGACCATAAACAAATCATCTCCTACCGCGATGCTGCAGCACAAGTGAAGGTGCCTGACAATGCCTTTGTCTGTATCATGACGGTTTCCCATGCGTCTGACCAGCTCATCCTGGAGCAGTTGCTGCCGCTGTCATTAAAGTACCTTGGTATGATCGGCAGCCGAAAAAAAGTAGATGCCATTTTTGGAAACCTGCGTATCAAAGGCTTCGAAGAGACGGCACTGGCAAAGGTAGATGCGCCCATGGGGGTTGCCATAGAGAGTGAGACGCCCGCTGAAATTGCTGTCAGCATAATGGCCGAGGTAATCAGGAGAAAAAACAAGGAGAAATAATCAATCAGCCCATCCCCGACTGCACGCCACCCATGATATCCATAAGCTCCCGGGTGATGTCAGCCTGCCTGGCTTTGTTATAAGACAATGACAAATTTCTGAGCAGCTTGTCTGCATTGTCCGTAGCCTGGTGCATGGCTGTCAGCCTGCTGCCGTGCTCAGATGCAGCAGCGTCAAGCAAAATTCTGAAACAATGGTTATGGAGATACTTGGATGTCATATAATGCCACACCTCCTCTGGTGAAGGTTCTAAAATTAATGGCTCGGGCTCGTCTGCATCCCATTGCCTCACCAAAGGTGTGGCAGGCATTTCTTCTATATTAAGCGGTAAAAGCTTTTCGACACGTAAGTCTTGCACAGCGGCATTCCGGAATTGATGATAAATCATTACCACACCCGCCACATGATGTTTCAGATAGCCCTCCCTCACATGATCTGCAAAGACCGCGGCCTTCTCTGCATTCAATTTTTCTAGACTCTTTTCATCAGCCATCAGGATGGGATACTGTAATTTCCTGAAAAAATCAAATGGTTTTTTCCCGACAGTCATAAGCTTTATCCGATAGCCTTCGTCTTCAAATCGTTGAATTTCCTTTAGTGTATGCTTGATAACCATGGCATTATACACACCACACATTCCCCGGTTGGATCCAATGCAAATGATAAGCATATCATTACTGTCAGGGGGGATCATCAGGTGCTGATAAGATTCGACAGGCAAGACTTCCATGATGTCATGCAGGATTCTGGCCAGCTTTTTCTCATAGAAACGAAGGTGAGAGATCTGATTCTGTGCCTGTCTAAGCCTGGAAGCGGCAACCATTTTCATGGCACCAGTGATTTTCTTGGTAGATTGCACAGATGCGATCCTTGATCTGACTTCTTTCAGGCCTGGCATGTTTTTCTTGTCTTTATAGGTATTCGCAGGTTATGCCCCGCTCGATGCCTGTGATTCTCTGACCATCTTTGCCAGGATCACCTTGGCCGCATCCTTGATGGCATCCAGTATTTCGGAGGTGATCACATCATTTCTGAGATAATCCAGCACATCCGGATGCTTTTCGCGCATGTATTCGAGCATCTCTTTTTCAAATGTTTTGATTCTGGATACCGGAAGCTGCATCAGCATACCCTCTGATCCGCAATAGAGCACGACCACCTGTTCTTCCACGGGCATGGGCTCATACTGATGTTGCTTCAGCAGTTCCATGTTACGCACGCCTTTATCCAGCACATAGCGGGTATCCGGGTCCAGGTCAGAGCCAAATCGTGAAAATGCTTCCAGTTCGCGGTATTGCGCCTGGTCTATCTTAAGCGTTCCGGCCACGCGTTTCATGACTTTCATCTGGGCGTTTCCTCCCACCCTGCTGACCGATACGCCGACATTGATCGCAGGTCTCACCCCTGCATGAAAAAGGTCCGTTTCAAGGAAGATCTGACCGTCAGTAATGGAGATGACGTTTGTGGGGATATAGGCCGACACATCGCCTTCGAGCGTTTCCACCATGGGTATGGCTGTGAGT
>Ga0207421_10004966_pt1 | contig 15112 bp, 14 predicted proteins | sample SodLakKL_010_SED_4_FD_187542 | JGI IMG/M metagenome (GOLD analysis project Ga0207421, IMG submission 187542) | Alkaline sediment microbial communities from Lake Tanatar, Kulunda Steppe, Russia - 8KL_010_SED (SPAdes) (version 2) | ecosystem: Environmental > Aquatic > Non-marine Saline and...
AAAGCAATTGTAGATTTACTTGAAAAAGAGCAAGAGGATAGAGTATCACAAGTTATCGAAGATTATGAGAGAAGAGAATCTCTCGCTCAGTAATATGATACCCATATGCGGCTAAAACCGTTATAAAGCAAATAAGAGTAAAAGGAGGGTAGGTGGTGAAAAATAGAAAAGAAAATATTAAAACTTCGAGATATAGCGAGCAAATTGTAGATAGAAACTTATTATATGAATTAGATAAAATTGATGATAAACGTAGTCTCAGAGGTATAAAAGATTTTTCTACAATGAAAGAAGATATACAAAAGACAATTAGAGAAGGAGAGCCAGATGAAGTAAGAAAATTATCTAGAATGTTTTTTCGATATACAATTTATCGTAGAATGGTGTTATATCTAGGGACTATTTTTAAATTTCCTTATATAGTAACCCCTTTAACTAACAAATGGGAAGATGAAGAAAAAACACAAGAAATTTTAGAAAAAGTTGATCGTGGTTTACATTTTTGTGAAAGTGTTGATATACAACAAAAATTTGCCGATATTACAACAAGAGTTGTTAGAGATGGAGTTTATTATGGATATATAATAAGAAGAGGAAACACATATGTAATTCAAGATTTACCTGTTGAATATTGTAAATCTAGAGCAAAAGCTAATAACAGATATGCTGTTGAATTTGATGTTTTTTATTTTAAAACTTTAAATATGAAAACTCCATCAGAGGTAAAAGCGGTAGTTAATACGATGCCAAAGGAAGCGGTAGAACATTATAAGAAATATGTTGACGGAGAAACAAAAGAAAGATGGGTTTTATTAAACACTGATAATGCCATGTGTTTTAAACTTACTCCTGATGAAATACCAGTTTTAAGTGGTGTAATACCTGACATTATTAATTTGTATGAATACAAAGATATAGAACTATCAAGGGATCAGATGGAATTAGTTAAAATTTTAGTTCAAAAGTTACCAGTAAGCAATGAAGGTGATATATTATTTGATCCTGCGGAAGCAAAAGCAATTCATAGAGATGCGGTTCAAATGCTTAAAAATACAAGAGGAGTAGATGTTTTTACTACTTTTGCACAACCTGATATGATGCATTTACAAGAGGCGCATCAAGTTATTAGAGATAGTTTAACAAAAGGACAAAAATCAGCTTACAATGAAAGCGGTATTAGTCAAATGTTATTTGCATCCGAAGGAAACGTATCTTTAGAAAAATCAATTATCAATGATACTGCGATGATGAACATGCTATTGCCGCAATATGAAGAATGGATAAATCATCAGCTTTTAAGAAGGTTTAGTACTTCAGATGTTCAGTTAAAATGTATGATTTTACCTGTAACTTGGTATAATGAGCAAAAAATGTTAGATACATACATGTCATTACTTGATAAAGGGTATTCAAAAATTATTCCTTATGTAGCCACTGGACATAAACAACAAACATTAACCAGTCTATTGAGAATGGAAAGTGCTTTGGGTATCTCAGATATGTTAGAACCTCCTATGACAGCACATCAAACGCCAGGTGATAGAGGAAGACCAGAAAAAGAAACTGATGAAAAAGAAGATACAACAATTCAGAGAGAGGAAGAAGAAAGATAGAGGATAAAGGGGGGAGAGAATGTTTAAATTTGATATAGAAATTAGTAATGTTGAAAAAATTAATCCACAGTTTTCCAAGTGTGATATATGGATTATGTATCATGGTCAAAACCCTAATGGAACGGACATTCCAAAAGATGTTGCAGAAGATGCAGTACCTTCTTTATTTAATATTCCTATTGTTGGAGAATATATTGAAGAAAAAGAAGATTTTGGAGGACATGGTGGAAAGATTATAATTGAAGAAGATAGTATTAGTTTTGTACAAACTACATATCCTTATGGAGTTGTACCTTCTGATTCAACTGTAGAGTGGAGAACAATTACAGATAAAAATGGTGAAGAAAAAGAGTATTTATGTTGTTCAGGTTACTTATGGACAGGTAGATACCCTGAAGCACAACAAATTATAGAAGAAGGTAAGCCACAAAGTATGGAGCTTGATCCAAACTCAATGGAGGGGGAATGGTACACAACAGAAAAAGGAGAAAGTTATTTTAAATTGTCTAAGTTTGTTTTTTCTGCAATTACAATCTTAGGAAATGATAAACAACCTGCTTTTGATTCAGCTTCTATTGGTAGTTTTTATTCTTTGTCTAATCGTAAGGAATTATTTAGTGAGTTTGAATTAATGAAAGAAAAACTAAGGCAGGAATTTGATGAAAATGTAAAAGGAGGGACAGACATGAAGGATAAGTTTTTAAAATTTGAATTATCTTTTGAAGGAACAACAGAGAAGATTTTTCAAGCAGTTAATCCAAGAGATGATGATGGCTATTTAAATCTAAAATATTTTGTTGATGTAACTTTCCAGGATAGGGCAATTTTATTTGACATTGAACAAGGAAAGCATTATCGTCAAAAATATTCAGTAGATAATAATGATGGAGTTCAATTAGGTGAAAGAGTAGAAATAGAACTTGTCGATCTTACTGCGGAAGAAAGAGCTCAATTAGATCAGATTAAATCAGAATATGAGAGATTGAAAAATATTGAAAAAGAATTTGAAGAATACAAAAAATCATTAGAGAGAGATGATACTGATAAAAATAGCCAAGAAGGAGATGATGACAAAATTACTCAAGAATATGTAGATAAATTAGAAAAGGAAAATGAAGAACTAAAGCAATTTAAATTGGAAAAAGAAAGAGAAGATAAAGAAAATGTTATTAAACAGTTTGAACACATCTTAGAAGAAGACGAGGTAAAACCGTTTAGAGATGAAATTGATAGTTATTCAGTAAGTAGTTTAAAAGAAAAATTAGCTGTATTAACTATTGATAAAGTTGAGATTGATAAGTTTACTCAATTAAATAATGCAGAGAACGCTGAAGAAACAGAAAATAAAGAAGAAACAGATGATAGTGAAGAAATTATAACCAATGTATATGAAGGAATTGATACAGATACAGGCGATGATATTGATAGTTATGTAAGTAAATTTTTAAAGTAAATTTTTTACTATAAAAAAAATTAAAGGAGGAATAAAGGATGACTAAATTATTGAGAGATTATAATGATGGAAAATATGCTGTTTTAGAAGGAAACTTTCTAAGTGCAAGAAAAACAGGACAAGTAAAAGCTCAATTACCTTTAAATGAAAGTGATTTTGAAAACGATCCTGCAGAAAATGGTATGATGTTAATTTATGATGAGGTAGATGGAAGTGTAAGAAAACCAGCTGATGATGAAGGTAGTTTAGGAAGTAGTGATAATAAAACTGATGAAAGAGTTATGCTACACTTTTCAGTAGAAAAACTTTATAATGTAGGGGAACAATCACTTGCTGATTTTGCTTTACCACTGGGAGAGTTTTATCCAAGACTTTATGAGTTAAATAAAGGAGATAAATTTACAACAGATGCAGTAGTTGTAGCAGATGTTGAAGCAGACTTAAAAGACACTTTGGACAGTTATGTAGGAAATATTGTTGGTGTACTTAATGATGGAGAGTTTGCAGGATTTATCGATGCTACTGAAGAAATTAGCAAAGATGATGCTGAAGTTGCATTTAAAGTAATTGCAGTAACTGATCTTCCTGCAGATGATTTTCAATCAAAAGCTTATGCTTTGAAATTTGAAGTAGTATAAGAATAGGACAGAGAATATAAAATAATAAAGGAGGTTTACTAAATGAAAGACTTAGAAAAATTAAAAAGGCTAATGAAGCAAGTAGCCAATGGCGAAGCTACTGCTAATTATAGTAACAAAGATCTAGAGAAAGCATTGAGAGAAAGGTTTAGAGAACTAGCAAAGGATTACTACACTTATAAGCAAAATAGGTACTACATTTTTGAACTAATTTCAAGTACTCTTGATGAAGTAATGCCAAACAGAGTTGTTGATAGCATAGGACAATTCTCTGATGTAAGAAGTTTTGCACAAGGACAAAGACCAGTATTTAAAATTAAGACAGGTAGACAAAGAGGTAAGAGGTTTATTACACAAGTTGGTTTAAGTGGTCTATATGAAGTGTTCAGATTAGATTCAAGAGAAATTGAAGTACCTGCTAAAGCTTATGGTGGAGCAGCTATAGTAGAATTAGAAGAATGGTTAGATGGTAGAGTTGACTTTACAGAATTGACACAGATTGTCATTGAAGAAGTAGCAGATAGTATTTACTATGAAACTATCGATGCTATTACAAGTGCTGTAAAGAAAATGCCTTCAACAAACCGTAAAATTGTTAATGGCTTTGATCACGCAGAAATGACAGAGCTAATTAATTTAGCAAGAGCTTATGGTACTGGAGTTAACTTATTCTGTTCTCCTGAATTTGCTGGCACTATTGAACCATCAGCACATTATGGTCCAGTTGCATTTAGTTCAGAGCAAGAAGCTTTAGAAATGCGCGAAAAAGGTTATTTAGGAATGTATAAAGGTGCTCCTGTTATAGCTCTTCCTCAGAGTTTTGAGGATAGAGAAAACAAAGTGAAAGTTATGAATCCTGGTTTAGGATTTGTTATTCCTACTGGTGGAGATGCAGATGAAAGAATAGCTAAGGTTAACTTAGAAGGTGAAAGCATCATAGATGAATATACCAACTATGATAAAAGTATGGAGATCCAAGTTTATAAGAAGTTTGGAGTTTCTGTATTAACTACCAACTATTTTGGCGTATATCAGAACTCTGATCTTTATACAGACGATGATGGATGGGTAGAAGATGCAAGCGGTGTTTATGTAAGAGGATAGTTGTTATTTATCAGATAAAAAAATAAGCCCCATTTATATTAAATGGGGCTTTTAACCTTAAAATTAGAGTAAAAGGGAGGAGTTATTTTATGTTATCTCATGAAAGAATTCAAGATGTGAAAGTTGAAGTAAAAAGCTTGGTAAATACTCATATAATTTATAGAAGTGAAGTAACTAATGCAAAAAGAAAATGGACAAAAGAAGGACAAACAAAAGTTGTTCCTTTAGAAGAAGTAAAAGAAGTTTGCCAAACCAATGGCGGATTAAGACTTTTTAAAAACTTTTTAGAAATTAGTAGGGTAGTTGACCCTAAAAATGAAGCAACTGTAGAGGATGTTCTAAGTCTTCTAGAGATTGCGGATGAAAAGCCTTTAAGTAATATAGAGGTTGTTAAAGCAATTAGAGGCAGTAAAGACAAGTTAGCGCAATTAATGAAGAAATCCAACCAAAGTACACGAGAAAGAATAGCATATAAAGCTGTAGAGCTAAAAATTACAGATCTAGATAAGATTGATGTTTTGGAAAAGTATTCTGGTATTAATGTAAAAGAACGTATTGAGTTTGCGAGAGAGGAAGGTACTCCTACTCCTTCTCAAGAACAAGTACCAACAGAAACAGAAGTAGAAGAAGAAATAGAAGAAAAGGAGACGCAAGTAGAGGAGGGATAAAATGATGGCATACAATGAGTATGAATATGAGGAGTATGAATATGAGTATAAAACTATAGAGGAAGATAAAACAGAGTTTGCTGAAATATATGAAATGTTTTTATCTCGTATTCGAGAAGACTTTTATAGCGATCCCTCCATTCCTACTGATGAAAAAGAAAAAGATATGTACCTCCTATTAAAAAGAGCTATAACAAAATTTCCCTATCCAAGAGTTAATTTAAATGACAGAGATGATGCGGCGAGAGTGTTTAATCAGCGATTAGATGATAAAGCGATAGAAATTCTTGCTGTTGCTATGAAATTAGAATGGGCAAGAAGAAAAATTTCTGATATTAATTTAATGCGGCAAGAGTTTTCTGATAGAGATTTTCAACTAACCTCACAAGCCTCTCATCTTAATGCTCTATTAGAAGTAGAAGAAAGAACTAAAGAAGAATTAACACATATGTTAAGATGGTATAATAGGGAAGTTAATGGGAAGCCCAATATTGGTGGGCTTACAGGAGGTGCATTATGATGGTTAACACTAAATACGGAATGAATGTTAGCGATGTTACTCTTGAGGGGTATCGCAATAAGATTAAAAATCAAATTTATAAACTTTTACCTCTTAGAGAAGAGGGTGGGCAATGGAAAAAGTTTTTAGATATGCTTTTAATAGAGTTAAATGGCGCAGACAATTTGTTTGAAGATACAATTAATTTTGTTAGCTTATTAGCAAAACTGGAAGCTTTAAAACAAGAGTATGATATGAAAACTCATCGTAAAGTTGTTTTTGAATGTATTAATATGGTAGACTTGCTAACGCAAGGTGATGCTCATGATAGAACAGATAATTAATCAATATATGTCAAGAACCAATTATATGGGACAAAATAAAAAAGGTTATTACACAAAAATTGGAGAAAAGATGTTTGATAGATATTTACATCGCTCTCCTACTGCGGAAAAAGTTAGGTTACTTCATGATAATGATGACTATGATGATGAATATGCAGACATACATGACGTAATTTTACAGCTTGATAGACAATCAGAACTAGGCGAAGAACAAGAAATGTTAGTACTGGCGCCTTTAGATTCTCCGTTTAATCAAGGCTCATTATTTAAGTGGTTACGTGATGATAGTTATTGGCTTGTAATCAAAGAAAGTAAAAAAACAATTTCTTCTCATTTTAAAGGTAAAATTAGAGAGTGTAACCATCAATTAAAATGGTATGATGATGAGGGTAAATTACAAACTGTTTATTCTCATATTATTAATTTAAGGGGTACAGGTATTATTGATAGTACTATTCAAAATGTTGTAGTAGATTTGCCTAATATTGAGTTAGTTGCAATTTTACCTAAAACTGAAGCTACTAAAAAACTAAGAAAAAATAACAGATTTATTATTAATGAAAAACCTTGGGAGATTAATAGTATTGATGATATTTCAGTTCCAAATCTTTTGATAATAAGATTGGAAGAACAAGTAAAAGATTCTTCTCAAGATAATTTAGAAAAAGGTATAGTAGTAACTCCTAGAGCAAGAGAAACTGCTACACCAAAAGGACAACCTTTCATAGAAGGTGATAAAAAAATTACTTGGGGAGAAACCGCATACTATAGACTTATAGGAGAAGATGAAGAAAGAGTAGATGACGCTGATTTTGTAGTTATAGACGAAGAAGGATTGGTAGAAAATTATTGGATAGCTCAAGAACAATGCGGCATAAAGGCTAAAGATACTGATAAAATAGGAAAAATTAAGTTAATTGCATCTAAAGATGATATAAAAGAAATAAAAGAAATTGATATTGTAAGTTTATGGGGATAGAGAGTAAAGGGAGGAATGAGTATGCAGAGAAATCAAAATTTTGTGAATTTAGGTAAAGAAATTATTTCTATAACAAAAAAGCTAACTAATGTTGAGGATAGACAGAATGGAGAGAAAATAAAAGAATTGTGTAAATTGCTTTATTATCCTCAATCTAATCCTTTGAAACAACCTATAGAAGAAGAGCAAGTAGATAAAGAAAAAGAATTGTTAACTTTTGAAACAAAAGAAGAAGCAAGAAAATTAATAGGAAAAAATATTAAAGTAACGCCTAAAATACCCGATACAGCCGCAGAATCATATTTAGTTGTTCTTTTAGATACTTTTGCTAGTAATGAAGATGAAGCGCTAAAAACCAACGTAATAAGATTTGATATTTTTTGCCCTATGGAACAGTGGCTTTTATCTGACAATCTTCGACCTTTTGATATTTTACATAGAATAGATTCTATATTTAATGGAGCAAGGTTAGAAGGGATAGGCTTAGTAGCTTTTCAAAGAGCAGATTTAATTCAAATTGAAGATTTTGCGGGATATGCGGTTTTCTATCAAACCGCTGATTTCAATTAAAAATGGATACCGATGTACGTTTAAGGTTGTTAAAAGGTGATCCAATTCCTTTAGGTAGAATTGGTTATATTTATCTTCCTTCTCTTGGAGAAATAACAGAAATAGGATATGAAAATTTTTTAAAATATATGAATACTTTTACAGTGAATGAATCTACTATTGAAAAGGCAGAAATGTCTTATTATTCATTTTTAGTAGAAGGTAGTAAAATTAATGATGATTTAAAAGAACTTGCAAGTAAATCTATGTCTTTTTTTTTAAGAAAGGAAGTAAAATATTCAAAAGCTATTAATGCTTTTTATGTTTTAGAGGATAATAATGAAGAGCAAAAAAAGAAAACTATCTTAATAGATGAAGATAGCTTTAATTTTTTAAAGAAGATTGTGAAATTACAAGTTGATATAGAAGGAGAAGATGTTACAGAAGATAATCCTGCAAATGAAAAAGCTAAAGAACTACTAAGAAAAAAAAGAGAGGCAAAAGAAAAAGTTGCTAGAGCTAAACAAAAACATGACCATTCTGAACCATTAGATTTAGCAGATCTTGTTTCTATTTTGTCAGTAAACTCTAATATTAATATTTTGCAAGTATGGGATTTAAATTTATATGTATTTTACAACCAATTTAGGCGTCTTCAATTACTTGATGAATATGAAACTTCTTTAAAAGCTTTATTTGCAGGAGCAAAAAGTGATAAGGTAGATTTAAAAGATTGGAGAAAACATATTTAAGAGACAAAAGGAGAAAACAAGTAATAAAATTAATAAGGAGGTATGACAATGGCTAGCACAGCAAGAAGTCAATTTGGTGTAGCAGAAGTTATGGATGTTATTTTTTATAACTTGGTTACTGGAAAGCCAGAGTTGTTCTTAGATACTCTAAAAATGACTAATCTAGAGAATACTGCTGATGAGAAAATTGCAAGAGGTGGACAAGGAAATCCAATTCTAATTACTTGGGACTTTGATAGAGAAGCTAATTTTGAAATTCAAGATGCTCTTTTAAGTCCAAAAACATTAGAACTATTAACAGGTAATCAAATGGTTCAAGATAAAGCAGTTATTAGAATTAGACAAGAAACAGAATATGATGAAGATGGAAATGATAAAGGATGGCAATACCCTCTAAAAACAGATGAAGAAGGAAAAGCTAAATTAGGTTTTCCTGTTTATGACAAAGACAATGTTTTTGTTTACAAAAGAAGTGAAGAATTAGACAAAGATGCAGAACTAAGTTATTCAGTTAATCCAACTGATAAGAGAGATCTAACTGTTTATGATTATGAAGAAGTAGAATTAACAGATACGGAAATTGTTGTTTATTACAAGTATGAAACATCACATAAATCACAGATTTATACAATTACAGCAGACAGCTTCCCAGGAGAGTATGAAATGGTAGGATCAACTGTTGTTAGAAATTTAGACGGTATAGACGAACCGTTTCAAGTAGTTGTTCCACGCTGCAAGTTGCAACCGGGATTCGAAGTAAATATGCAACCTGATGGAGACCCTTCAGTATTTGATATGAATGTTACAGTTTATAGAGATAGAGAAACTCCTGAAATGATTAGATTCATTAAGTACTAATTTCTCGCTCAGAACAAAGTAATGCATATGCGGCAGAAACCGAAAAAAGGAGAAAGGGATAACACCCTTTCTCCTTTATTTTTAGAGAAAAAGGAGGTTAAATAAAATGCTTGTAGAGCAATCAGTACAGTCTTTTTATGTAAAAGACTATAGTGACGTAGTAATTAAAGATTGGAGAACTCAAGAGCCAGTACTTTTTTTAGATAATGTTATATTAACTGAAACTAGTTTTGAAGGACAGGTTAAAGAGAGTACAGGAGGACAGTTTTTACCTACTTTAATTACGTGGAATTTTGAACAAGAAAATATGTTTAGAATGATGATAAACAACTTATCCTTAGAAGTAGTTTCATTGGCAACACAATGTCCTGTAAAAAAAGAACAAGGATATATACCTTGCAAAGAAAATATTGAACTTAATGAAAGTTTGACTATACCATTAAAAGGCAATGATGTTCCTAGAAATGTTTTTTGTTATTTAAATAATATGGATGGAAGAACTATTATAAGAGAAATTATTGATTACAGTATTATTAAAAATGAATATAATGATTATGATTATTATGAAGATACAAACTGGATTTTGAAAATAAATGATCCTGATATAAGAGAAGGGGATCATATCACTTTATATTATGAATGGATGGGAGAGCACTCTTCAATACTAGTAGAAAATACAAATAAAGTAACATATTATACTATTGAGTGCTTTTCTAGAGTTAGAAAGGTTTATGGCTTTTCTGATGATGATATGTATATGATTATTACTTTTCCAAAAGTGCAAGTAATGCCTGGCATTACACTTCAGGTAAAAAATGAAGAGCAAGAACTTTATGGGGTAGAAGTGAGATCAATTGGAGACGGAGATAAAAATCGTCATTTAATGACGATGAGGGTTGTTGAATAAAGGGAGAGCGAAGGAAGATATGTGGGAACTCTCCCCGTATCTTCCTTTTTTTTGTTCATTGGAGGTGAATGAATAGTGGCAGTTTATGATCCTGCTTCATTAGGTGAATATTATGCACATACAAGACTAGAACATTTTATGAATTCATATAATGCTATAATGGGACAGCAGCAAAGCTATATACAAGAAGCAAACGCTAGATTGACACAAGAACTAATGCAACAATCACGAAGAGAATTGAAAATAATGACAGCTGTTCCTGGTGGTATAAATGCAATATTGCAGATTTATGGTGCTCCAAGAGCTGTAGTAAGAGATTCTGGTGGTGCTATTACAGTCAGAAAAATAGACAATATACAACCAGATGAAGCAATAGTAGAAAATACTGTTGAATTACAAAAGCAAGGAGTTCCTGCTACTTTATCTAGTGACATTGGTGAAGAGTTTTCAAATGCAGTTAAAAAGATTAGACAAGCAAAAGGATATGCTAATACACAATTAATAAGAGATTATGTAGAAAATCCCAATGAATCTACTGGTGCAATTGAAAGGTGGAGAAATAGTTTTAATACAATGAGTAATAGTATACATAATGTTTTTGATACTGTAGGAAGAGGTATAGGAGTAGAGGATATTAGTAGCCTTCAAGGTTTTCAGTCTGCTTTTGATAGATTAGAGAGAGAGAATCAAGCATTAGAAGGTATTTTGCAGAAAAAGCCTACTAAAGAACGAAAAGAAACAGCTAGACGGTATGCAAATAATATAGCTGCTATTTTTAATGAAATGATAGATGCTATAATGGTTGGAGAAACATTGAAGCATTTTGAAGCTAATATTAAAGATATTGAGCTAACTACAGATGGCACTAAAGCGGTAGATTCTATTGTTACTCTTAAAGGTGGTACTCAAATTAGACTTCAATCAAAAGGCACAAGTTGGCATCAACTTGTACAGAGGTATGGAGCAACTTTAAGAGGTGGCACAGGTTATGAACAATATCTTAGAGAAAGAGGACAATTAGAACAAGTAATAACATATATATTAGCTAATGTTGCAAGATTTAGATCAGAAGGTATGAATGTAAGTATTAGACTTGATTTAGTACATGCTCATGCGGCTAAACAGGCTGGAGAGTTTATGAGAGATGAAGAATATGGTGGTTTTGATTTTTTATGTTTATCTGATGCTATTTATGCTAAAAGTGCTTTATTACAACATATAAAAGACAGTCTTAATACAACACAACCTTTATTAAGGACTGAACTTTCAGGGTATAGTCCTGCGGGAGCAAGAGGAGAAACGGCTCTAGGTAGTGAAAAAAGAGTACAAAGTAGAAGAGGAGCTTTACAAGACAGAACAGGTAGCCTTAATAAAGGATATGATGCTGCTAAAAAAATTGGAATTGCTAGATATAAAAAAAGACATGGCTCAACTAGCTTAACTTACGGGCAAATTACAGATATACTTTATAGTTCAACTCGATATACTCCACAAACTTTGGAAAATTGGGCAAAGACAATTTTAAACAGTCTTAATTATAGAATTAAATTGAAAGGGGTTTTACCTCATTCAAGTACTACTTTTAAATAAGATTTTAAGGAGGAATGAAAATGAGCTTAAGTTTTGAAAAAATAAAAAAAGAAACTGAAACGTCATCTTTTAAAGAGGTTGAATATGGAGATGATATAATTCGTATTAGACAATATTTACCTGCTAGTGAGAAGTATAGAATTATTAATGCGGTAGCTATATTAGGTGGCGCTGTAAATGGTAAGAGAGATTATTTTATAGAAAAAACAATTTTTGAAAAAGAATTAGTTTTACATTATAGTGATATTGAAATTGATAATAAAGAAAGAAATAATTTTTACTCTGTTTATGATATATTATATCAGTCAGGTATAAGAGATTTAGTTATTGATAACATTCCTGATGAAGAGTATGAAGAATTGGCTTCTGATTGCGCGGAAACCGTTAAATTAATGGCAGAATATGCTCAGTCTTTTGCTTATATATGGAATAAATTAGATGAGTATATTAAAACCGATTTACCACAAGTATTAGGTAAAATTGGAGATAATTTACCTCAATGGGCAGAAGCAATATCAAGTCAAGTTGAAAATTTAGATTCAGAAAAAGTAGATAGAGCCGCAGAAGCTATTGGTAGTATATTGAACACAGATAATACTTTTGTAGAAACAGTACAGAATCAAAATAAAAAGGAGAAAAATGAGGAGAACTAAGAAGAGCACAAGGTGGTGAAGATGATTGGCTCATGGAGATGTAACGTTAAGAGCGCAGCTGGACACGCAACAAATTAGAGAACAATCGCAACGAATACGTCATGAATTAGCTGAATTAGCAGAACAAGATGTAATGCCAGATATAGGAGCTCATGAAGGACAGATACAGCAAATAAGAGAAGATATACAGTCACAGATTCAAGAATTTGAAGCTGTTGAAGTAGATATAGAAACTCCTGAAGAAGAAATTAGACACCAGTTAGCTATGATTGAACAAGCCAAGAGAGAGACAAAAATTAGATATGATGAAGAAATTGCTGGCATAAGAAGAGCTCAAAGAGAAGCAACACAAGCGTATGAGCAACAAGCACGTTATATAAGAGATGCAGCAGAACAACAAAGACAAGGAAATCAAGAGCAGTTAAGAGCATTAGAACAAGAACGCCATGCTCTTAATCAGCTTAGACAGCATCGAGAAGGACAAGTGCATTTATCACAGGAAGAAATACGAAACTATGAAGCGCAGACAAGTGCAGCCAGAGACTTAGAAACAGTTGAACAAGAAATAGAAGAAAGAAAACAAGCCAGTATAGATATTACACAACAAGAAGAAGAAGCAGTAGAAGATTTACATGAACAAAAACAGCAAATAGATGAGCAAGCAAGAGAACAAGAGCAATTAGCAAGAGATAGTAGAGATCAACAACGAAGGCAAATGGAACAAATTGGTATTCAACATAGTAAAACCCTTGCTGAAAAGAAGAAATACACAGCAGAAACTCGAAGAAGTAGTGAACAAACTTCATACTTAGCAAGTCAGGTAGATAATGTTAAGCATAAGTTGCAACACTTAGTCAGGTTTGCGGCAGCAGCTTTTGTATGGAGAGAATTGCGTAGATACTTTAGAGAAGCAATAACAATTATACGAGATTTGGATGCGGCAATAACGGAAATCGCCGCAATCACCCAACATACTAGAGACGAATTATGGGGTATGGCAGACGATTTCACTGATTTAGCAAGAGGTATTAATCAAACTACAAGAGAAACTTTACAGTCTGCGGCAGCTTTTTATGATCAAGGTCATGAAACTGCTGATGTAATGCACTTAGTAGAAGCCTCAGGTAAAGCTGCTGCTATTGCAGGGCAAGACTTACAAACTGCTACAGACAACTTAACTGCGGCTATGCAGGGGTATAATATAGAAGCTGAAGGTGCCATGGGGATTGTAGATAAAATGGCAGCTCTTGGTGCACAAGCAGCAACAGGTTTTGAAGAATTATCAACTGCTATGACAAGAACTGCTACTATTGCAAGAGAAGCAGGAATGGAAGTTGATCATACAACTGCTTTCTTAGCTCAAATGCTAGAAACAACACAGGAATCTGCTGATGCTGTTGGTACAGCATTACAGACTATTATTGCACGTATGACAGAGATACGTGATACAGGAGCAGTAGAAGATCCGTTAGGAGATGAAACAGATATAAATGATGTTGAAGAAGCTTATGCGGCAGCAGGCATTTCTATTAGAGATGCTACTGGTGAAATTAGAGATGCTCATGAACCTATTTTAGAATTATCAGAAAAATGGGATGAGCTAGATAGATCTACTCGTAGGAATATTACTACTCAAGCTGCTGGTACTAGAATGCAGTCTCAGTTTATTGCGTTAGTAGAAGATAATGCAAACTTAATGGATTTATTAGAAACTTCAACAACTTCAGCGGGAGAGGCTACTAGACAATTTGAGGTTATTAATCAAGGATTAAATGCAAGAATGCAGGAGTTAAATACAACTGCTGAAGAATTTTTAATGAACTTTAGAGAAGCTCCTGGAATATTTGGGTGGCTTATAGATGCTGCTACTGGATTATTAAGAGTTTTTGGTTATTTAGGAAGTGTAATGGGTAGTCTTGGTCATATTATATCTACTACTATTGTTATAGGAATAGGCAGACTAGCTTTTCAATTTGGTAGAGCTGTAATATATGGGCATTCGTTAGTAGGTGCTATGTATGATATGAGAAATAGTTTTGGAGTTGTTAGACATACTATAGCAGATTTAACTTCTGGCTTAACGAACTATGTTAATAAAAACCGTTTAGCTGTTGGCAGTATGAATAGGGTAAGAAAAGCGACTTATGCAAATTCTGCTGCTAATACAAAACTTGGTGTGAGTCTAAAAAAAGTTTCAGTTAAAAAAGGTGTGGTTGCTTCCAGAAGTCATTATTTAGCAGGCGCTTATACTACTGCTGCTGGTGCTACTAAAGGATTAGCTACTGCTCTTTGGGGGAAAGTAGCTGCTTTGACTGCGGCTACTGGACCTATAGGTTTGGTTGTAGCTGCTATTAGTGCGTTAGGTATTGGTTTAGCTGTATGGATTGGTAGGCAGAGAGAAACTACTGAAGAATTAAAAGAAAGTATAGTAGCTTCTCGACAAATGAGAGAAGAGATGGAACAAAGTGAAAGACGTATTGAAGAATTAAGTGATAAATATGAAGA
>Ga0207421_10004967_pt1 | contig 15111 bp, 16 predicted proteins | sample SodLakKL_010_SED_4_FD_187542 | JGI IMG/M metagenome (GOLD analysis project Ga0207421, IMG submission 187542) | Alkaline sediment microbial communities from Lake Tanatar, Kulunda Steppe, Russia - 8KL_010_SED (SPAdes) (version 2) | ecosystem: Environmental > Aquatic > Non-marine Saline and...
AGAATCAGTGCGAAGCTTTAATAAAGGCAACTATTGACCATTTTAAGAGAATTGATATACTTGTAAATAATGCCGGCATTACCCGTGATAACCTGCTGGCAAGAATGAAACCTGAAGAATGGCAGGCTGTCATTGATACCAACCTAAACGGTGTTTACAACTGCTGCCGGGTTGCCATGAGGCCCATGCTGAGGCAAAAGAGCGGGGGCAGAATTATTAACATAGCTTCAGTGGCAGGAATCCACGGTAACAGCGGGCAGGCTAATTATGCAGCAGCGAAAGGCGGAGTTATCGCTTTTACCCGGACCCTTGCCAAGGAATTGGGCTCCAGAAATATTACTGTAAATGCCGTTGCTCCCGGATTTATCGAAACTGAGATGACCGAAATTCTATCGGATGAAGTCAAAGAGCAGGTCTTATCGCGTATTGCCCTGGGCCGGTTGGGCAAGCCGGAAGATGTTGCTGAAGTAATATTGTTTCTAGCTTCATCTGCTGATTATGTAACCGGTCAGGTAATTTCTGTTGATGGCAGCTTATCGATGTAAAATAAATGTTGTGACATCCTGTCACATTTGTGTTAGTCTTTAAAAATGGAGAGAGGGGGTGAGTAGGTGAGTACTGAAAATAAAGTAAAAGACATTATTGCCGATCAGCTTGAAGTTGCTGTCGACAAGCTTGCAATGGAAACGACTTTCGAAGATATTGATGCAGATTCACTTGATATTGTAGAACTGGTTATGGCCCTGGAAGAAGAGTTTGACCTGGAAATATCCGATCAGGAAATAGAAAACATTAATACAGTTGGTGATGTGGTTAAATATATTGAGTCGAAAGTATAGTTTTTCCTTAGAGGTGAAAATGTGCATAGAGTAGTAATTACAGGAATCGGGTTGGAATCACCTGTTGGTTCTGATAAATCTACATTTTGGAATAATATTGTAAATGGCAAAAGCGGCATTTCGGCTGTGGAGAGCTTTGATGTAAGTCAGTACCCCTGCCGTATTGCAGGAGAAATCAAGAACTTTGATCCTTCTGTCTACATGGAAAAGAAAGAAGCAAAGCGTGTTGATCGCTTTACCCAGCTTGGTGTTGCTGCAGCCTTGAAAGCCTGGTCTGATTCAGGTTTAGATAAAGTTGATCTGGATAAAAATGAAGTTGGAGTTATGGTTGGCTCCGGAATCGGTGGAATCCAGACGATTGAGGAACAGCTGCAGGTATTAGCCGAGAAAGGTCCGCGCAGGGTCAGCCCTTTTTTAGTTCCGGCACTGATTGCCAATATGGCATCCGGCTATATATCCATGCTCCTTGGTATCAGGGGGCCGAACACTACTGTAGTAACTGCCTGTGCTACATCAACCCATGCTGTGGGAGATGCTATGCATATTATTAAGCGTGGAGATGCCGAAATAATGCTGGCAGGAGGAGCTGAAGCTGCTATCAGTCACCTTGCTTTTTCCGGTTTTTCCGCTGCTCGAGCTCTTTCTTTCAAAAATGAAGAACCCGAGAAAGCCTCACGTCCCTTTGACTTGAAGCGTGATGGTTTTGTCATGGGTGAAGGTGCAGGTGTTGTGATTATGGAAACCCTGGATCATGCCCTGGCCCGTGGAGCAACCATTTATGGTGAAGTTATAGGATATGGTATGTCCGGTGATGCATACCACATGACCGCTCCAGACCCTGATGGACAGGGAGCTTGCCTGTGTATGAAAAGAGCACTTAAAAGCGCAGGCATAAGCCCCGATGAAGTAGACTACATTAATGCACACGGAACTTCCACTGAATTTAATGATAAAATCGAGACCATGGCTATAAAAAAGGTCTTCGGTGAACATGCTAACAAGCTGGCGATCAGTTCAACTAAATCAATGACCGGGCATTTACTTGGTGCAGCCGGTGCTATTGAACTTATTGCCACCCTTCTAATTATGGAAAACCAGCTTATCCATCCCACAATTAATTATGAGTACCCTGATCCGGAATGTGATCTTGACTATGTTCCCAATGAGGCCAGGGAAGGTACTGTTAACATAGCAATATCAAATTCATTCGGATTTGGTGGAACGAATGCTACCCTGGCTATTAAAAGATATCTGCCTTAAAAAGCAAATGGAGAATACTTATGGACTGGGCTGATCGAATAAATAACTTCTTATCTGCCTTAGGTTGGGAAATTAACAATTTCAAGCTTTATGAACAGGCACTAACTCACAGTTCTTATGCCCATGAAAAAGGTCATCGGAAAAGCCATAATGAAAGACTTGAATTTCTGGGTGATGCAGTTTTAGAGCTGATTATCAGTGATTATTTATATGAAACTTATCCGCACCTGTCTGAAGGAAAGCTTACAAAACTTCGCGCAGACCTGGTCTGTGAAGCATCATTAGCTCGACTGGCCTTTGAATTTAATCTTGGCCAGTATCTTCGTCTCGGTAAAGGCGAAGTCATGGGTGGAGGCAATACCCGGCCATCACTGCTGGGTGATTCTGTAGAAGCCTTAATTGGTGCACTTTACCTGGACCTGGGCCTGGAAAAATGCAGGAGTTATGTTTTGGCATTATATAAACCTATTTTGCAGGAACTGCAGGAAGGAGTTTTACGTCGCGACTATAAAACTTTACTGCAGGAATTTTCTCAGGCCCGTTTTTCAGTCACCCCTTCTTATAAAATTATCGATGAAAGTGGCCCTGATCATAACAAGGAATTTTTAGCAGAGGTAGTATTAATTTCGGAACCGGTTGGCAGTGGCTGGGGCCGTAGCAAGAAGGAAGCAGAACAGGAGGCCGCAAAGGCGGCCTGGAGCAAACTTACACCTTAGATAACCTTGATAGCATGAAGAATACCCACTGGAATTATATTGGATTATATCAGGTATTTATTAATTATTCTTAGGAGTTTTTACGTGTATTTAAAACAAATGGATCTGTTTGGCTTTAAGTCTTTTGCAGAAAAGTCCGAGCTTAGTCTCAGCCCGGGCATTACTGCCGTCATTGGGCCGAATGGTTGCGGAAAAAGTAACCTTGTTGATGCTGTCCGCTGGGCCCTGGGAGAGCAAAGTGTTAAGTCACTGCGTGGAACAAAAATGGAAGAGATAATATTTTCCGGTAGTGATGTTCGAAAACCTTTAAACTTTGCCGAGGTTTCACTTACGTTTGGTAACGCTTCGAACTTCCTGGACATGGAATATGATGAGGTGACAATTACCAGGCGATTATTTCGCAGTGGTGACAGTGAATATTATATCAACAAATCAGCCTGCAGGTTAAAAGATATAACTGAAATGTTTCTTGATACCGGTTTGGGAAAAGATGTATATTCGGTAATCGGACAGGGCCGCGTGGATGAAATTATAAACAGCCGCCCTGAAGAGAGGCGCGAAATTTTTGAAGAGGCGGCTGGAATCCTAAAATATAAAATCCGAAAAAAAGAAGCCCGCCGCCGCCTGGATGAAACCAGGGATAACCTTGTCCGTGTCCAGGATTTAATCTATGAGCTGGAAACCCAGGTTGAACCTTTGCAGGCCCAGGCTGAAGTCACCAGGCGTTACAGGTCCCTTCAGGAAAGAGTCGATGAACAGGAAAAAAGACTTCTTTCTCATCAGCTGCAGCAATCGCAGCAGCAATTAGAAAAGGTAAACAAGCAGCTGCAAAATTTAAATGATGCCCTTCTGAAATCAGCTGCCCAGGGTGGGCAGCATGAAAAAGAGATCCAGGACTTGAAAAACCGTCTTCAAGATCTGCAAAGGCACAGGAAAGAGTTAGAACAGAAATTAAGCGAAGTATCTCGTAACCTTGAACAAAAAGAAAGCGAAAGCAAAATATTACATGAAAGAGAAAATCGCTTCCGCGAACAGCTTGAACAAAACAGGCAGCGTGTCCGGCACCTGGAAGTATTAATGGAAGAATATTCCCAGCAGAAAAAACGAGCAGAAAACGATTTGCAGGTTAAAAATGAAGAACTGGTAGAGTTAAAAGAAGAGCTTGATAATCTCAAACAAAAGCTGGCAGAGCATAAATCATCTGCCCTGGCAGAGGAAGTTGAGAAAAAACAGGAAGAAATATATAAAAAGGGTGCCCGCAAAGAGGCGGCTGCTTCTACAATAGAAGAGCTTGAAAAGCGCCAGGAGCGGCTTAAAACACAAAAGCAAGCTCTTAAGACTGATCAGGAAATGCTTCAGGATAAAATAGCAGCTATTAAAGTCAGGGTTTCTGACCTTAATAAAGAACTTCAGGATTTGCAAAAGAGGTATGCTTCCACCTCAACAACTGTAGAGAAAGAAATTGAAAACTTAAAGCAGGCCAGAAATAAACTGGAACAGGCTTTATCATTTGAGCAGAAGCAGAAAGAAAGTCTCCATGACATTAACAGCCGGCTAAATTTGTTGAAAGAGCAGGATAATGCCCTTTCAGGCTACTACCGTGGCGTTAAAGAAATAATGCAGGCCCGTGAAAAGCTAACAGGTGTGGTCGGGCCCGTTGCAGACTTAATATCGATTGACAACCGTTACGTTCAGGCTGTTGAATCTGCCCTGGGCAGTTCACTGCAGTACCTGGTCGCTGAGTCTGAAAAATCTGTGCAAAATGCGATTCATTATCTCAAGGAAAACAACAAGGGTTGGGCTACTTTTTTACCACTTGATATTTTGAAGCCGGCAGCAGATCCACTGGAACGCTTTGATGGATGGCGCGAACTTGACGGGGTATTCGGCAAGGCTTCGGAGCTTGTAGATGCCGATAAATCCTATCGTAAAGCAATTGATTACCTGCTTTCTTCAGTTCTTGTCTGTAGAGACCTGCAATCTGCTTCTAATGCTGCCCGCCATATTAAATACAGCTGCAGAGTTGTTACCCTCGAGGGCGAAATGATTAACCCCGGGGGCATTATGAGGGGCGGCAGTTTGCCTAAACGTAATGCCGGCATGCCTCTTGGCAGGCGTAAAGAGATTGAGGAACTAGAAACGAAGAAAAAGCTGTTCTTAAGTGAGGTTAGTAAAACTGAAAATGCTGTTAATCGGGAAAAAACGAATTTAAAGGCTGTAGAAAACGCTGCCGAGCAGGCTGAAAAAGTTAAAAATGATTTAGAAAAGCAGTTGAATGACCTGCAGAAAGAGCATGATCAGGTCAGGAATGAACAGGATAATCTGCAGGATAAATACCAATCGCTTAATAACAATCTTCAGGAACTAGATAATGAAGAGCAGGAAATTGAGGATCGTTTAATTTCGCTCAAAAAAGACATCAGAGAATACAGCCAGTCTATAGAAAACCTGGATAAAGAGCTATCCGGAGTAAAAGAAGAGTATAGAGAATTTATTGAACAAAAGAATTCTATGGATCAGGAAATAACCGGGTTAATGGTAAAAATCACATCTTACACTGAACAGCGTGATGCTATAGCTGCGAGGATCGAAGAAATTGAAAAAAACTTAAAAAGTCCTGCTGCAGAGATAGAAGAGAAAAACAGCGAATACGAAAAACACACAGGGGAATTGGAAGAAAATCAAAATAAACAGGCATCGATAAAGCAGGATATTGACAATCTGACTAAAGAAAAGGCAGATCTGATTGCTGAGGTCGAAGAAAAGAATAAGGTGGTTAACCAGGTTGAAGCTGACCTGATTGACCTGGAAGAACAAGGTAAACGCAGGCAAAGTCAATTGTCTCGCCAGGAAAAAAGAGAACGTCAGCTTTCGGTTGAGCAAACCAGGCTGGAAACAGAGATTAACTTCCAGGAAATGCGCTTCAAAGAGCAATTTAAGAACTTGGAACTAGTTAATCTTGAAGAGGAGTATGACCCTGAAGAGAGCAGAAGGTTGATTGATAACCTGAAAGAAGATCTGGAAGAACTTGGCGAAGTGAATCTTGGTGCGATTGATGAACTGGCCAGGTTGGAAGAAAGAATTAATTTTCTTAAGGATCAAAGAGATGACCTTCAAAAAGGTGAAGCATCCCTGCAGAAGGTCCTGGCAGAAATAGACCAGCGCATGGAGCACTATTTTAATATTGCCTTTAAACAGATCAGTGAAAATGTGAAGCAAACATTCGAAGAACTTTTTGAAGGCGGTAAAGTTGTGCTCAGGTTAACGGATCCTGATAACGTCCTGGAATCTGGAATAGAGATAGTAGCGCAGCCTCCGGGGAAAAAACTGCAAAATATTACTCTTTTGTCAGCGGGCGAAAAAGTGTTAACCGCTATAGCCCTGGTATTTGCAATCCTGCGTTTCAAGCCGGCTCCTTTTTACCTGCTTGATGAAGTGGAGTCTACCCTGGATGACGCAAACCTTTCAAGGTTTACAAGGTTTCTAAAGCGTTCAGTCCAGCAGGCTCAGTTTATCCTGATAACTCACCGGAAAAGAACCATGGAAGAGGCCGAGGTGTTATATGGAGTTACCATGCCGGAACCGGGTGTTTCCCGCCTGATGTCATTGAAAATAGAAGATAATCTTATTTCCAGCAAGGGGAGTTAGTGTAAATGAGCTTTCTAAATAAGTTTAGAAACAGCCTTTCCGGCAACAAAACCGGTTTTATAGATCGTTTGGGCAGCCTTTTCAGCAGCGGGGAGATTAACGAAGAATTTTATGAGGAACTGGAAGAGATTCTTGTCAGCGGTGATGTCGGTGTAGAAACTACCGTGAGGCTGGTTGAAGAGCTGAGAAATGAAGTAAAGGAATCAAGGTTAAAAGAGAGAGCAGAGGTAAAAGAACTGCTTATTGAGAAGCTAACTGAAATAATGGCTTCATCAGAAGATGATATCCAGATTAAAGGTGAGCCTCATGTTATTCTGATGGTTGGGGTAAATGGTTCCGGCAAGACAACTTCTGCGGCTAAACTTGCAAATCTCTACAAGCAGGAAGGTAAATCTGTGCTCCTTGTTGCAGGGGATACTTTTCGGGCTGCGGCCATTGAGCAGCTTGAAATTTGGGCAGAAAGAGCCGGGGTTGAGCTGATCAAACAACAGGCTGGATCAGACCCTTCAGCCTTATTTTTTGACGCCATGAATTCGGCCCGTGCCAGAAACATAGATCTGGTTATTGGTGATACAGCCGGCAGGTTGCATAATAAATTTAACCTGATGGAAGAGTTGAACAAAATCAATCGGGTTGTCGGGCGCTGCCAGGAAGGTGCGCCGCATCAGGTTCTTCTTGTTTTAGATGCAACTACGGGACAAAATGCTATTGCCCAGGCTAAGAGCTTTAATCAGTCACTTCCTGTTAGCGGCTTAATCCTTACAAAATTGGACGGTACTGCCCGCGGGGGGATTGTAGTCAGTATCCAGGATTCCCTTGGTATTCCCGTTCGTTATGTTGGTTTGGGTGAAAAGATTGAAGATCTTGCTCCTTTCGAACCTGCTCAGTTTGCCCGCGCTCTCCTGGAATCATAAATCATTCGTAAAAAGAGGTTGCCAGCGCTGTGTTTTTTTGTTATACTCCGTCTGTAAAGGTAAAAGGCTTTACAGGAGGATAATATGCTTGATCTGCGTATAAAGATAAGTGTGCTTTACGATATCTATTCGTCGCTTTTAACCAGCAGGCAGCAGGAAATATTAAACCTTTACTACAGTAACGACTATTCTCTTGGTGAAATTGCCGAAGAATACAATATAAGCCGGCAGGCTGTTCATGACTTGATTAACCGGGCAACCGCATCACTGGAAAACCTGGAAGACAAACTGGGCCTTTACCGGCTCTTTCAGATTCAGCAGCAGCTACTCGTCGATGCGGAAGATGTGCTTGATAAAGATAAGTTGACCGAACAGGAACTTGGAGAGTTAAAGAGTATCATTGCAAGACTGCGATCAACTATTGAGCAGTGACAACCGTTGCCGTGCCTTATTTGTCACATAGACGATAAGTATTAACTTTTTAATAAGATGGAAATTGGAGTTGTCTGAATATGTTTTCTAACCTTGCCGATAAACTGCAGAACACATTAAAACAGCTGCGTGGTAAAGGTAAGCTCAACGAAAAAGATGTTGATACTGCAATGCGCCAGATAAAACTGGCCTTGCTGGAAGCTGATGTTAATTTTAAAGTTGTAAAAGATTTTATAGCTTCACTCAGGGAAAGAGCAGTCGGGCAGGAGGTTATGAACAGCCTTACACCCGGGCAGCAGGTCGTTAAGATTGTAAACGAAGAAATGACAAGGCTGATGGGTGAAAAACAGAGTGATCTGATTACTGCAGAAAAAGGACCGACCGCGATCATGATCGTTGGTCTGCAGGGTTCAGGAAAGACAACAACCGTTGTTAAACTTGCTTCTTACCTGCGTCGTTCCGGAAAAAACCCTCTTCTTGTTGCCGCTGACATTTACAGGCCTGGTGCTGTTAAGCAGCTTCAGGTTTTTAGTGAATCGGTTGGAGAAAAAGTTTACAGCAATGAAGAAGCAGACCCTGTTGATATCTGCAAAGAGGGCTTAAAGCTGGCAGAAAAGGATAGTCATGACACAGTTATCTTTGATACTGCCGGCAGGCTTCATATCGATCAGGAGATGATGACTGAAGTTGCGACAATTAAAGAAGCTGTGAATCCTCATGAAGTGCTCCTGGTTGTAGACGCAATGACCGGTCAGGATGCAGTTAATGCTGCAGCTTCATTTAATGAATCAGTCGGACTGACCGGGGTTATATTAACTAAGCTGGATGGAGATACCCGGGGCGGAGCAGCCTTATCTGTAAATGCTGTTACCGGATGTCCCGTGAAATTTGTCGGTGTGGGTGAAAAAGTCGAGGCCCTGGAGCCATTTCACCCTGACCGAATGGCTTCAAGAATTCTCGGCATGGGCGATGTGCTCTCGCTGATTGAAAAAGCAGAGGCTTCGGTAGACCAGGAAAAAGCGAAGGAAATGGAGCAGAAGCTGCGCCGACAGCAGTTTACCCTGGATGATTTTAAGGAGCAGATGAAGCAGCTGCGCAGTATGGGTTCACTCGAAGATATAATGAATATGATGCCCGGGGGAGCTAACCTGCCCAAGGAAGTAAAGCAGATGTCCCTTAATGAAGACAATTTCAAGCGGGTTGAAGCAATCATAAGCTCGATGACAACCAGGGAAAAACAGGATCCCGCAATTATTAACAGCAGCCGCAGGAAACGCATTGCCATGGGCAGCGGAACACAGGTCCAGGATGTAAACCGCCTGTTAAACCAGTTTAACCAAATGCAAAAAATGATTAAAAAAATGGGGACAATGGACAAAAAAGGCGGCCTGAAAAAGCTTAAAAAAGGTGGCAAAGGGTTCCCCTTTTAAGATAACGGCTAATGTATTAGCTGATATTTATAGAGATACCAGATAATGGAGGTGAATAAAGTGGCAGTAAGAATCAGGCTAAAAAGAATGGGAGCAAAAAAGAAACCTTTTTTCCGTATTGTGGTGGCCGATTCCCGGTATCCACGGGACGGGCGTTTTATCGAAGAAATAGGTTATTACAACCCGACCACCAAGCCGACTACTTTTCAAGTAGACGAGGAGAAAGTACAGCAGTGGCTGTCGAAGGGAGCCAGGCCCTCTGATACAGTTAAGGCCCTTTTTGAAAGAGCCGGTTTGAATAAGTAGTGCTGGAGGGAGGTTGTTACTTATGAAGGAGCTTTTGGAGCATATTGCCAAAGCACTGGTTGATGATCCCGATCAGGTGGAAATTAAGCAGGTAGAAAGTGAACGGTTAATTGTACTCGAACTGCGTGTTGCTCCTGAAGATATGGGGAAAGTTATCGGAAAACAGGGACGCATTGCCAAGGCGGTTAGAACGGTTGTAAATGCCGCCGCCATTAAAGAGAATAAGCGGGTTGTTGTTGAAATTGTTCAATGAGAAAAAGGATGCCCTTATTGGCAAAGTTATCTCGCCCCACGGTGTAGCCGGTATGGTTAAAGTTTATCCTTACAGCGATTACCCCGATAGGGTTGAAATGCTCGATCAGGTTGAACTGATCAGGGACTCTGACAGGTTTACTTATCAAGTAGAAGATGCTGCAGCTTATGGCAGGTTCTGGTTGATTAAATTTAAAGAAGTTAAAAACAGGGATGATGCTGAAAGTATTAAGAATAGCCTGCTGGTAATTCCCAAAGAGGAAAGGGTTCCTCTACCCGAAGACAGTTTCTACCATGATCAACTGGTGGGACTAAAAGTATATCAATCGGGAAATGTCTTACTCGGGCAGGTTACAGACTTAATTACAACCGGTGGACACGATCTCCTGGTTATAGAAACTGCAGGAGATGAAAAAAAAACACACCTGGTTCCGCTGGTAAAAAGCTTCATTGATGAAATTAACCTGGAAGCCGGAGAGCTACACGTAAACTTGCCGGAAGGTTTGCTGGAACTGTAGGGGAGTAAAGATTTATGAAAATTGACCTGGTTACAATATTCCCCGGTATACTGGAAGGGCCTTTTAAAGAAAGCATGATAAAAAGGGCCGTTGACAGGAACCTGGTGGAAATAAACCTGGTTGACTTACGCCAGTATACTCATGATCGTCACCGCCAGGTAGATGACACACCCTACGGGGGCGGATGCGGCATGATTTTAAAACCGGAACCGCTTTTCGAAGCAGTTGAAGATCTTAAGAACAAAACCGCGGCGAACAGAACCAGGGTAATCCTGTTAACTCCACAGGGCCACAAATTTAATCAGCAGATGGCCAGACAGTTATCCGGTGAAGAACATTTAATCATGATTTGCGGCAGATACGAAGGAGTAGATGAAAGAGTTCGCAGCGGTATAGTTGATATAGAGCTGTCTATAGGTGACTATGTTTTAACAGGTGGAGAAATTGCTGCGGCAGTTGTAGTCGATGCGGTAGTGCGGTTGCTGCCGGGTTTTATTTCCGAAGAAGCTGCAGCCAATGAATCGTTCAGTGAACCGCTGCTTGAACATCCACACTATACCCGGCCACCTGAATACCGTGATATGAAAGTGCCCGATGTTTTGCTATCAGGCAACCATGGAGAAATCGAAAAATGGCGCAGACAACAATCTTTAAAGCGAACTTACGAGAGAAGACCTGATTTGCTCGAGCAGGCTGAACTGAGCACCGAAGATATGGAATACCTGGAAAATATAAGCAAATCAAATAATTAAGGTTTATTGACTGAAGGAGGCTTCATATAAGATGGATTTAATCAAAGAGGTGGAAAAACAAAACCTCAAAGAAGATTTACCACAATTTACCCCCGGTGACAGGGTAAAAGTGCATGTTAAGGTTGTCGAGGGCGGCCGTGAAAGGACCCAGGCTTTCGAAGGCGTGGTTATCAGGCGCCAGGGTAGTGGAGCAAGAGAAACTTTTACAGTGCGCAGGGTTACCTTTGGCATTGGCGTGGAAAGAGTATTTCCTGTCCATTCACCGTCAGTAAGTAAAATTGAAGTTGTTAAAAGAGGACGGGTCAGGCGCGCTAAGCTTTATTATCTGCGTAAGCGGACCGGTAAGGCTGCCAGGATCAGGGAACGTCGCTAAAAAAAACGGAGTTGATATAGTTGAGCAGATGGGGAGAGATCTGGGATTGGACTAGATCTATACTTATAGCGATAGTATTAGCCCTCTTGATCAGGCTGTTTTTGTTCGAAGTATTTGTCGTTGAGGGTAGATCTATGTATCCTACCCTGCATGAAACTGAACGACTGATGGTTAACAAGGTAGTATACCACTTTGATGAACCAGGTTACGGTGATATTGTTGTCTTTGAATTTGAACCGGGCCGGGATTTCATTAAGCGTGTTATTGGCCTGGCAGGTGATAAAATTGAAATTAGCAGCGGCCGTGTATATGTAAATGAACAGCTGCTTGATGAACCTTACCTGTTAACAGATATGGATTTATATGATTATGGCCCGGTTGAAGTGCCTGAAGGTTATTACTTTGTAATGGGTGATTACAGGCAAAACAGTATGGACAGCAGGGACCCCCGGGTCGGTTTTATTTCCCGGGAAGATCTCAAGGGACGTGCCTTTTTCATATTTTGGCCACCCTGGGAAGCACGTTTAATTACTACAAAGGTGGATTAAATTTGACCAACAAAGGCCAGTGGTATCCGGGTTCAATGGCCAGGGCTTTAAATGTCCTTCGCCAGGACATCAAGATAATCGATCTGGTTGTCGAACTGCTTGATGCTCGCATACCGGTTAGCAGCCGCAACCCGGTCCTCAGGGAATTGCTTCAGGGCAAAAAGCATCTTGTGCTCTTACATAAAGCAGATCGGGCAGAGGACAATATAACAGAAAAATGGTTAGCTTACTTTAAAGACATGGATCAACAAGCCATGTCTTTTAGTGTTCAAAACAAAAAATATTTAAAGAATTTTCTCCAGTTTATAAAAACCGAGGAAGAAAACCTGCGGCCCGGCAGGATCAGGCGCCCCCTGCGGATGATGTTCGTGGGCATACCTAATGTAGGCAAATCAACCCTGATCAACCATTTTGTTCATAAAGCTGTTACCCGTACCGGTAATCAGCCTGGCGTTACTAAAGGGAGGCAGTGGATAAAAATAACTCCCGGCCTCGAACTGTTGGATACACCCGGCATTCTTTGGCCAAAAATCACTGAATCGTCGACCTGGCCGCTTGCTGCTGTGGGTGCAATGCCGCCCAGCCGTCTTGATCAGCAGGGTATTGCCTTATGGTTACTTGATATATATAAGGGAAAAGGAAAAGAAGATCTTTTATCCAAACGTTATGGCGAGTTTAATTTTAGCAGTTCGGAAAAAATGTTGGAGCAAATCGGTACAGCTCATGGCTGTCTGCAGACTGCCGGTCAGGTAGACCTGGAAAGGGCAAGTGCCTTAGTTTTAAAGGACTTCCAGGCAGGTTCCCTCGGTCGTCTGACTCTTGAAGAGCCACCGGAAAATTTTAATGAACAGCATGAGGAGTAATTGCTGTGACTTTTGAAAAGATGACTATTCCAGAAATTAAAGCATACCTGGCACAACAGGCAGACCTTTGTTCACGTGATGAAGAACTGCTAATAGCTGATAAAAGGCAGGGTGTTGTTAACCTGCTGCAGTCTTATCGGCGGAGAAAACAGAGGGTTATTGTAGAAGAAGCCCGCCTGCAGAAAATGCTGGATGAAGAGAATTATTTAATGGAAAAAGGTTTCACAGTTATTGCCGGAACTGATGAAGCCGGCCGGGGTCCGCTGGCCGGTCCGGTTGTAGCTGCTGCTGTAATACTTGATCCGGCGAATTGTTCAATTTCCGGATTAAATGACTCCAAGAAGCTTGCCAGGGCGTCTCGCGAGAGATTATTTGATCAAATTGTCATCAGCGCCCGTTCTTACGCTATTGCCAGCGCTTCACGTGCAGAAATCGATCAACATAACATTCATGCTGCTTCATTAATTGCTATGAACAGGGCCCTGGTTAAGCTATCCATTGAGCCGGACTTTGTTCTGGTTGATGGCTTTGCCATTAAAGGGTGTCCCTTCAGGCAGAAGGCAATAAAAGGCGGAGATGCTCTTTCCATGTCTATTGCCGCTGCTTCTGTCCTGGCCAAAGTAGCCAGGGATAGAATTATGGATGATTTACACGAAAAATATTCGCAGTACGGCTTCAATCAAAACAAGGGGTATGGCACTGAGGAGCATCGCCAGGCACTTCAGCAGTTTGGCCCCTGCCCCGAGCATCGCCGATCATTCAGGCTGATTGATTAACATGCAGAATGTTTTCACCAGCTAATCAAAACCTTGCTCAAAAATCATTTGGGTATTTGTTAGTATGAAACTAAACAAATTAACTTATCTATGGGAGATTTAAGATGACCTTGATGCGTCAACTGGTAGGGCAAAAGGGAGAACAGGCAGCGCGGGATTATTTAGAACAACATGGCTATAGTATTATTGAAACCAACTATCGCTGCAGGCTGGGTGAAATTGATATAATCGCCCGGGATGGAGAAATGGTCGTAATAGTTGAAGTGCGTACCAAGACGGGGCTAGCTTTCGGCCGGCCGGAAGAATCAATTAACCAGGAAAAAGCAAGAAAGCTGCACCGTCTGGCACTCCAATATATCCAATCAAATTACCACCGTGAGGTATCCTCCCGAATAGACCTTGTTGCCGTTATGATTGAGAGAAATTCCGGGCAGGTGAAAGATATTAAACACATCAAAAATATTTTAGCGGGGTGATCTTGATGTGCTACATTTAATTCTTTATTCAGCAAATTCCAGAAAATATGCTTCGATCCCTACCATCATGGCCCGGGCAAATTCTTCCTGCCCGCGTGGATGCAGAATGTGCCAGTTATCTACAGGATGCATCATGTAGCCTGCTTCGACTAAAACGCATGGGAACTGGGTGTACCTGGTTACAGCAATATTCCTTCTCCAGGTATACAAAGCCGGCAGGTCCATTTTTTCTGTTACCGTGTCAAGCATGATCTCGGCCATTATCTCGTTATGATCATAGTTGTAAAGGGTCATTATCCCGTGGGTATTTACTGCATCCGCGCCGTGGCCGTGGGCGTTGGCGTGAACGCTTATGAAAAAGTCGGTCTCATCAATAAATTCTGCTTTGGGGCGATCATAAAGATCCACATCTGCATCTTCAGTGCGGGTCATGATCACATCCGCACCTTCGTCCAGCAAGAACTCTTTTAGATAAAGGCTCATGTCAAGAACAACATCTTTTTCATGGAGATCAGCCGGCCCGGGTGCGCCCGGATCTTCGCCTCCGTGACCGGGATCAATTACTATGGTTTTTCCTTGCAATGGATTTTCTTTATCTACCCGGGGCGGTTTGTCGAGCTCAAATGTCAGGGCTGTGTCTTCCCACGAGGGGGTAAAACCGGTGAAGCCTTGATCAAGCTTTATTGTTAATGCCAGGGAATTGGGTTCCCCTGCCATGGGCTCGAGGGTTAACTCTTGCACCGAAGCAGGCTTTTCCGGCATTGCCAGATCTTCAACCCTGTCTATCCCGTACATTTTGATCTCCAGCTGATCCGTTCCGCTATCAACGAGGAAAGGAAACCGCTCGTCCGCGTTGAAGCGCAGGCTTACTTTTTCGTCGGTTTCTGTTACTTCGATACCGGACAATATCGGGTCCAGGAGATCTTTGTCTTCCAGTTCGCGGACTGCGTCTTTATGAAGCAGGTAGGTGTCGTTTTCTTCAAGTCTTACCCGGTAATAGCTCCCTGA
>Ga0207421_10004968_pt1 | contig 15110 bp, 6 predicted proteins | sample SodLakKL_010_SED_4_FD_187542 | JGI IMG/M metagenome (GOLD analysis project Ga0207421, IMG submission 187542) | Alkaline sediment microbial communities from Lake Tanatar, Kulunda Steppe, Russia - 8KL_010_SED (SPAdes) (version 2) | ecosystem: Environmental > Aquatic > Non-marine Saline and...
TGAAGCATACTTCACCAAAATTCATCAAAATTTCGTTGATGAATTTGACAGTTACCGTAGAATTCGAAAAAACAAGCAAGAAAAGATATATTTTTTCCAACTTTAACCCGATCTCTCGGGTTATATTGCACAAAAAACGTGCAATAACTTGATAAATCGGGGTCAAAAGACCCCGGAAAAAAACTTCTGTCAAATCCATTTTCTTGAGAAATTAGCGAGAGCTAAGTGTCAAACTTGGGTTAGTATTGTACTAAATCGATCACTGAGACGCCAAATGAGGAGATCAGATGAAAGCCACACACCGAGCAGATTTCATCGTACGCGGATAATAACGCTCTTCTTAAAGCTGGATCTCTGGAAGGCGTGAAGACGTCTAGTATGTTCATATAGTCCATGATGTACTCTTCCATGATCGTCTCGCTGAGTTTTTTCCCGTACTACAATTTTAAAATCTATGTCGAGCTTAGAATTTGGTGGAAACTAAGAAATTAGCACATTGTAAGATGGTTTACATATCCAAAGCTATACAGTCTAATAATTAGTTGGCCATGTTGCAAGCTATAGATCTAAAACGGTAGCAACACCTTTGTCTTTTATTTAGGATGTGGATATTTGCTTGCAAATAGTCGATCACAATATTTTCTTTTACGTGTGTCGCAGCGGATCTTCTGGTATAGTCTTTCTTAGTTGATTTTTATCTAAATCATCAATTTTTGGGTAGATTTCCCAGGGGGACTCTTTCCTCACTGTGTTTTGTTTTGATCACTAATTCATAATCTCTGGCAGGGACATTGAATTCGACTACGAGATTTTCGTCTTTTGAAAAATCAGTCAATATCAATTTCTCCTTGGACATAGGTTCTCCATCTTCGTCAAGAGGGCTAAATATTTCGTTTTTATCACTTAATAGATAAATATTATCTATCTCGATGTCAAGGTTCTTTATACTACTGAGGTTTAGTTCGACAACCTCATACTGTTCCTCGACATCTTTTTCTAAATCCTCAACCTCTTCTTCAAAGATATCTTCTAAAAAATCATCTTTGCTTTCTTCTTCTAGAGCAGGCTCATTAGTGTTAGTCTGTGGAATCAAAAATTCCTGCAGCTCGTTTAAAAGCAGATCTAACGGTCCTTTTATTTGCATTTCAAAAAACTGTTTTCCGGATTCAGTTTTTACCTGAAAATCACAGACTTCTAATCCATTTAATTGGGGTGATTCATGATCGATTTCGGTCATTTCTTCTATTTCTATATCCTCAGAGACATTTCTATCGTAACCAAATTTTTGTATTATGATACTTCCTTCTTCAGGGAAATCTGAGTCGATTATCTCTATTAGATAGCTTTTCGCATCTTTTTTATCTTCCTTATTAATACCTAAAATTGGCCAACTAAATTTATCTTTTTCATCTAATGTCTTGATGTGTTTTATCCCTTCGTACTCAAGAATTCTTAAGTGTTTATCTAATTCATCATCATGCAGCATAAACATTGGGGGACTACCAACCTTGTCACCCCACGCCAGATATTGGCTACATCCTATCAACAATTTTTGACCATCTTCACGGGGTATTCTTGTTTCTTCCAAATTTGGTATGGGAACGAAGTGGTAGTAAATAGGCTCACTTTTCCCTTCTGGATTTCTTAACATTCTCCCCATGTTCTGAATAAGTGACTTATTTACGAGTCTACCTCTAGACATGTTAACTACGACCTCCAGGTTTCTTATATCAACACCAACCCCAAGGTTCTTTTGAGTGCCTATCAATACGCCTGGTTTCTCTCCTTCGTCAAAGTTTTCGATCACATTCCGCTGTTCGATAGCACTCATACTACTATCTATGCTCTGAATAAAGATGTTTGATTCACCCTTTATTTTTCTCAACATGTCTTCAACTGCTTTAACTTGTTCACGTTTATTTAATAAGATCAGACATTTTTTAGAAGTGGCATGTTCATTTAACACTTGAACCATTGCATCTATCTCAGGATACTGATTCCATATTTTCGTTCTTCTAGCGAACAAACTAGCAGCTAGATTGTCGAACGCTAGATTCTTTTCTTTTAACTCGATCCCTTCTAGTGTCTGAGAATAATATCTAACTTCGTCGTGGGAATCAAAATCTGGAACATTTGAACCTTTCAAGTTAGAAAAAAGGATTTTACATTGTTCAGTTGTGTCAATTAGGTCTTGGTCGGTATGATTGTAACCCGTATATATCACCCTCCAATTAAAATCAGGTATAATTCCATCGTTCTTTGCATCTGTCAATGTATATGTTTTAACATTTTTTAAATATCTGTTCAATTTATTTTCAATCTCTCTTCGATCTGTTTCACTAGCATCAATAGATCCAGAAAGACCTAAAATGCTAATTTTTTTGGTATCAATCAACTTTTTAAATCTGTTGAGTATGTCTGGATAACTGTGAATTTCATCCATTATAACTAGATCATAATCACTACCGATCAATCTTAAACGATCAGTTGTCACAAAATGGATCGTGCCCCAATTAAGATCTATTTTCTCTATCCATTCTTCACCACCCAAACCAGTTATGTCCGGTGGAATTTCAAGATGATGATCAAATTCCCTTTTCCATTGCTCTAATACTAATCTGTTATTTGCCACTATCAATATATTAACGTTTTCTCTAGGTTTTCTTTGCTCTAAATCACTATCACCTGAATGCATTCTACCATACAGTGCAGCAATAGTTGATAGGCCAAGAACTGTTTTACCTGTCGCTGTGGCCATATTAACATATCCAATACAATCATTGCCCAGCCACTTTCCTAGAGCATCACTTTGATGATCCCATAATTTGGTGACCATTATTGGTTTTTCTATAGCGTCAATGAGTATCTCTGGCTTTTTTATCCTATCAGATATAATTTCGATGTGTTTCAAAATAATTTCATTATCCAGTATTTCGATCGTGGCGTCGTAAGGTGAAATATTTTTATCAGGTAACGTAATTCTAGCATCAATGTCCGATTCAACCAATATCTTATTTATAGCCGCCTCGAGCGCTTTTCCAAAATCATTGATTCTTGTTTTATCTGAATTAACATAAACATTTAGTCTGTTTAATTCTTTCTCGATATGGCCTATTGATTTATCATCGACAAGGTGAATATTTTCGAAATCGGGAACGATGGCTCTAAAACCATCTTTATAATACGGACCAAACTCAAATTGAATATCATTTATATTTACATCATATTCCTCATGCCGAAATTCAACCCCACCATATTGAAAATAACATAGCGATTGGCATATCATATCCAATCTTGCTGGCCATTCATATTTTTCCACTCCACTTAGTTTTTCTGTCAGTTTTTTCATGATATCACCTCAGATCCATTCTTTCAAAATCAAGTTGGCAATTTCTTTACCGATCTCTTCAAGAGACTCGTTTGGAGGCAAACCAAAATGTTCACAAATTTTGTTTAATTTATCATTAGGTATAGGAACCGGTATATCTTTGGTGGGTCTAACATTGCCACCTATTTCCACCATGATCTTTGTCTTGTTCTCTCCGGTTTGAATAGATTGAATATTTAATATTATATTACCTTCTTCGTATTCCTTTTTCAACCTGTTTAGTTCTTCATTATAAATCAGATTTTCAACTTCATTTAAGCCTACTGGATTAGTCTCTCCAGTTTCGATATATTCTTTTAAATGATTCCTAGCCTTTACTTTGACACGATTCTCATAATCTACTTCATTTTTTAGCTCATCAAGTTTATATTTATAATATTCAAATTCATGAATGTCTAGCCTTTTTTTATTCCTCTCACCAGTTCGAATATAATCATAAAGATCATGCCGAACTCTTCTTTCGATAGTATTTGGTTTAAAATTGTTTTCCAATAGTTCTAATTCCCGCCGATATAAACGCTTTTGCCATTCTTCTATACTTCCATTATCAATATTCCCATACAGATAATAATCTAAGAAGTTTCTTTTTGCTTTATCTATGACTAAATGGATCTGTTTTAATTCATGATTAGGTAAATGTTTAACTGACGCTCCATCAGTAACATTGCTATAATCATACTCCATTACCTCACCTCCGTTAGCAGCCATAGGGTGATCCATGTGGAAGGGTTTAATCGCAGCTTCCCGTATATCTCCAGTTCGATGAGCGAAATAAGGACCAACTATTTCTTTCATCCAATGGTGAACTTCTCTCGTAACAGGATGATGTAGTTTGATTTCTGACTTTTTGGTATCCCATGGTAGATTACTTGCATCACCTCCGGTCTCAAGTTCTACTATTACCTTCAATCTTTTATCATGATGACTATGAAAATTTCCTAGCCCCCCTTTATTTTTGGGATAAAATCCTCCTCTCTTATCTGTGATATTTTCGATCACTTTCCGATTTTGACAATAAAAATCCACACCGCATTCATGTGGATCACCAGATCTAGTTAATCCAACTGTTATAGATAAATAGATGGGCTCCGAAATTTCACGGTTTCTTAATTTGATATTTTTGAATCGCCTTGGAAAAAGACCATCGAATTTCGTGAAAGACCAATCTATTGGTTTAGGTGATTTTACATGTCTTTTATTTACGATTATATGTAAATTTTTGTGCTTCCTTAGAAGCATATCATATGTTTTCCCCAAATCATCCATAAGATCATTTTGAAAATTTTTTGTCCAATTTATGTCTAAATCCTTAATTATAATTTTTGTGACACCTGAATCCATATCATCAAATTCTTTTTTGGGGACATTCCAGTCATTTTGATTTAACCACTTTTCATCGACTTCAAAACCAAACCCTTTGTCAGATTTTTTAAACCTACTTTTCAAGGTGGCTTTATTTCCCAACCTTACAATTGCCTTTTTTGCACCGATTCCGAACGCTCCGATCGAACCTTTAATTTTTCTATCATTGGTCATACCTAAAGTAAATAGCATAGGTATCTCGTGTTCTTCCAAGCCGCCAGAATTGTCTTTTACCACTAAAGAATTATTATCACAGTGAATTTCTATGTTAAGGTCGTCCTTGCTGTCAAACCTCTTCCAATTATCTATTGCATTGTCAACTAGCTCTTTTATTGCAGTATAGGGTTCTATATCCTGGGCTGCCACTTTATAAACATCTTTCTTTGGGGACAAATCATAACTACTTTTCATTTTATCATCCGATCCTTGGGTTTTTATTTCTCTTGAATATTTTTTATCTAATTCACCGATTTTGTTTTTTAATTCTTCTTTTTCTTTATCCGAAAAATAGCCTCCCTCAAGTATTGAATCGATCAACTTTTTCCGCTCTATATCATTATCTATTAACCTAATTAGATCATCGTCTAAATATATCCGATCGACTACCCTAGTAAAATATATCGCATTTATTGAGCTTGGTTTTTGACTGTCAGTTCCCTTCTTAAAGGTAACATACCAAAAATCTTCTGATTTCAGATGATACATTGGTAGATAAATGGAGCCTATTTTTTGGTAATTCAAACACATCCATAAATTTTTCCATGATCGTTTTAAATATCCATTTATCTTAATGTCTCTAAGGTTCATTTCTCCATTAACATAAGAAAGTATAACAGCTAGTAAAAGGATTGGTTTATGAGGAGCTAGACCGGTGGAATATAATTTATCATTCTTATATACATTTAAATTTTTCATTAAATGTAGATGCATATTACCCTTTACCATTTGCCTTGGAATAGGAAAGGTTGTTAATGTATTTTTCTTATAATTTTGAAATAAATTATTATTAAAAACCCTATTTATGGTATTGATTCCTCTTACATTTAGAAGTAAAAAATCTCTCATCTATCAGTTAGTTTTTGTCCTATGCTATACCAAACTTTCTTATCCTGATAATATATCCCTAACTTTAATTCAAAATTAAAAATTTCCTATAACGTGAATCTTTTTCCTTTGGTTCACATATGTTCCTTAAGGGGTCTTAAATCCAACTGAAGAATAATTTTCCATAATTCTGTATAACTCCATCACATTATTGAACATCATATTCTGTTAAAAAGGCAGCAATTTTATTCATGTGTTGAGGTGTGTAAAATAACTCTTTTTTCAGACCAACAACAGATATATCTACTATGTAATGATCTCCATTACGCTCTTCAATTGGTTCCGGTGCGACTTCATTATTAGATATTTTTTCAGCCAAGTTCATTATTTCAGTCAGATCTCCTGACCCATATTTCAGCCTGGCATGACAATTAGGACATAACCCAAGAACATTGAATTCCATATTGGTCCATACGTTCTCTCCTCTTGTTTCAAATATTCTGTATGTTTCAATGTATGGTTTGTTACTACCGACATCGATCCTCGTATTACAAATTTGGCAACTGCCTCCATATTGCTCGATCAAAAACTCTTTCGGATCGATGGTATCTTCGATTTCAGTCCTTTGGGTTGTGTACACCTTTTTATTGATGTGCATATTTTTTAGCCGTTCAGTGATGTTTTTACCATACTTATCCCTTATGTTTTCCTCTTCCTCAGGGTTCAATCCAGTCCACTTTTTGTCTTGGCTATTATCTCCTTTAAATTCTTTTTTAGGTTCAAGTTCTCTTCTCCATCCATCCTTAATTTTCTTTTCATCAGCATGTTTATTTCTTTGATTTTCTCTAGGTTTCGATTTTTTGAGGAAGTTATCAAGCACTTTCTCGACCTCGTCTCCAGGACAAATCCTTAAAATCTCTTCCATTTTTTCATAATACTTTTTCTTTTTATCAGGCAATTTTTCTAAAATTTCAACTATTACTTTTTCTTTGAAATCTAATTTTTTAGCTAAGATCTCTTCCTCGGGAATCTGACTTATCAATTCATCATGGACATCCGATAGCAATATATCAGATGGTCGGTAAAACCTATTGTTCTTGTCCGGTATCCACTTATGATCTACAAGCATTTTACCCAAAGAAGAAAATTTTTCAATTCTTCGAGCATTACTATAATCTTGTCTAGTAGCCTTTTCAATAACACCTTGTATTAACTTATAATTCTTGTTGTTCTTGAGTAGGTCCCATAAAATTTTTGCTTTTTCTAAAGTGATATTTCTTAAAACATTTTCTAGATCTTCAATTGATGAATCAGGGTCAAAGTAATCAAGTGACCGTTCATGATTACTGTGATGATTTTTTAAAACTATTCTTTTCCTAGTACGTGCGTTGATGATCAGATCTTTTTTACACCCTATATGACCTAGAAAATCATTTCCAGCTACATCCTTATATCTTTTTGATAAGAAATATATTTTATCGGAATCTTCATAAAATGTCTCTAGGGTTCTGTCTTTTGTATATCGATGACCTAAATAAACATCTTCAGGAATCCTGTATTCTCCTTTGGTTCCGTCTAGATTTTCTGCATATAAAAATGCCCTTTTCTTTAATTCGCTTATCAATTCATTTTTTCTCTTATCGCTTTCTAACCCCTCTAGTGTGTTAACGATCCATTTAACATGTTTTTTGTTTGTTTTTTTCCCAACCGTTGAAGCATCTTTTCTGCTATCGATTTTACCCATGATGAGTTTTTTACCATCAACATATGAAATGGAATAGCTTTCGTATTTCGGTAAAATTCTTCTTTTTAGGGTTTCAACTTTATCGGGTTTTCGCAAACCTAACTTCTTCAAAAAAACCCTTGCCCCCTCATCTTTACATATTTCCTTTTCTACGGTGTTAAAATGTTTATCGAATTTCTCTTCATTAGTGGTTATGTATGCTTGAGATTCACCATCACTGTCAAAAGGAACAATTTGTTTTCCATTATCTAACCTTATTATAGGTTTACTTCTAAGTATGGGGTCGGAACTATAATCAGCCCAAAGTTTCTGATTGTCAATTAAAAAGTTATAAAATTTAATCATCCAATCGTTGCTTTGTTTTTCTAAGAATTTTTTATCAATATTTCTGGAAAATCTTTCCACATCTATTTCTTTTATACCGATCTCCTTCATGAGGTATTCTCTCAAGGCAGGAGTTTTATTTTCAGTTATTCCCGAATCTAGCCATTTTGCGGATTTTGTACCGAAAAGTTCAGATAAATGTTCAGTAGACAGTAACTCTGTTAGCTTCTTCCCCCTTGCTAGAAAGGCATTTTTATAGGATACAAATCCTCCATCACCTGTTGGAAAAAATCTTTCCCCGCTCATTAATGTTTCTTTCACTTTTCGATAGAATGCCATGTATATTTTGTTTTCAGTGAAACCTTCTTTAACTATCGGTAAAATACACAAAAAATCGATATCAAGTAAGCCCAATTCCTTAGTTTCTAGGATGCATTGTTTGATAAGCTCTGACGTTTCAGCGATCAAAAATATGTTTTTTTCGTCGTCATCCTTTAAATTATCACGTGCAGTGGTGGTTCGAAATGGTGCCTGTACGATGAAGTTCAGGTGTGTATCTTTGTCTGTTAAAAAATAGGACGATAATTTGGAGCTAGTGTCAGGAAGCTTTACAAAATTTTTGTCATCAATGCAAAATGCAATTTCTATCATGTTTGAATCATTTTTGAAAATCACGCTTTTTGAAAATATCAACCATTCTTTGGTACTTTCCTGTTTGCCAAGACTACTTTTATAAGCAGTTCTTGTTTTATGTATATTCTTTTTTACCTCTTTTTTTGTTTTAATATACTTTCCTTCCGAACCATCAGCCCTCCAACAAATTTCATTAATATGCTCTAAAAATAGGAGATTCTCCAAACCTAGTTTTTTTAAGCGATTTAATATTTCTTCCTTTGCGTTATTTATTCCCTTATCAAAAGGTAAGATTATCAAAGTTTCATCTCTTTTAAGAGTACCTTCAAAGTTTAATTCCTCCGGGTGAACGTAATTTTTTATGACGAAGTGTTTATCTTCACTATGGATTTGAGGTGAGTTACTATATGCATATACGGATTTAAAACCTATACCAAATTTACCTATCTGATCCTCATCTTCTGTTTTTGTACCTGATGCTAAGGCACAAATCCCTCGAACATCATCTTTGGTAAATGGTATTCCATTATGTCTAACTTCTAACCTATCATCAAATAAATCAAATTTGATGTAAAAATTTTTCTTCTCTTCACTTTTTAAAAATCTTTCACAAGCGTCTTCTGTGTTTTGTAATATTTCATAAATAAAGTGTGTCCTATCTGAATACAGATCGTTTAATAATGTTGGTCCATAACTATCTATATCTGTTCCATATCTTTTTTCGTTCTCTTCTCTCAACATTTTATAGAAATCTTTCAGTTCACTCATCGATATCACCGATATAAATTACACCTTCTAGATTATGGCTCAAGGATATCTCTCGTTTTTGTTCTAATTTCTCTTTTTTGGCTTGTAATCTTGATGTTTCTTTTTCTATCCTTGCTTCTGTCATTCTAAGATAGTCTTTATCTGGTTCCCTGCCTACCTCTTTTCGATTATTTTTATGTACTTCCATCTGTTTCCTCAACTTAGAAACCTTCATCTGGCTTGATTTTTCGAGTGCGGCGATCCTGCTCTCGATCTTATATTTATTATCTTCAGCGGTGTCTTTACGTTTATTTTCCAAAGCTTCATCCAGCTTATTTCTAGCTAGTCCTAGATAATACTCTGGATCATACTGATCAAAGTCGAAACTACAATCTCCACTCTCCAATTTTGTTAATTTACGAGGCAGAGTAGTAAAATCTACTTCCACTGCTTCTTCATTACGTATGTCAATAGGGATCCCAAACAGTTCTATCTCTGTCCTAAAGCCTTCGAACCTTACTTCAAAAAGGAACACCAGGTATTCACTTGGTTGTATTTCTAAATCTGTTAATCTCGTTTTGAATTTGAAACACTTCTTGATATAATCTTGCTTTTCGAGTTCTTGTGTTATAAATTTGGTCCACACTCCTGTCGGAGGAATAAAAATATGATTTGTATAATCGATCGCTTTATCACCGTTGAAAACGACATTGATCTTTACATTTGGAGATAATAAAGGATGTAATTCTGCGTATCCTCCTTCGTTTCCAGGTTTTCTTAAAAATGATTCTAGTTTCGATATGATCTCTTCTGACAGTATCATCTGTCCCGTGTGTTCATTTACCCTAACAAATTCACAATCTTCTTTGTTAGATAGGAACTCTTCCGTTAGGTCTATAGCATCGTTTGGCCCCACGAATTCCCCATCTGTGATTTTATTTATGGGTTTAGACAAATAGTCATCGCCTATCAATTCACTCTTTACTTTTTCTAATTCTTCCATCTGTTGTTTTGCAGATTCTATGTGTTCCTGTAATCGCCTGCTTAACTCCTCCTTCTGTTCTTCTGTTAGTTTTCCACTCAATATCCCTGAAGCCATCTCAGAAAACTCACTTCCTCCCAAAATAGGTTCTAACGCACCGACACTATCTTCCACAGTATTTATTCTTCTATACAGCCGATCGTATATCTCTTCGTCAACAGTATCTTTGATGAAAAAATTGGCTACAAGTATTTTGTCTGATTTTTGTCCAAATCTATCTAGTCGACCTATCCTTTGCTCAACCCTCATAGGATTATAAGGTAGATCGTAATTTATCATCGCGTGACAGTACTGGAAATCTAATCCTTCGCCTCCGACTTCGGAAGACAATAGGATATCATATTCCTTGTTTTTAAAACCCTCCATCACCTCATATCTACCAGTTTGTTTGAATGTACTTTCATGGGGAACTTTTCCGTGTATGATCCCAACACGATACCCTTCTTGATCGAGTTTCCTTTTTAGATACTCGAGTGTTCCAACGAAAAAAGAAAATACTATGATCTGAGAAGTACCTTCTTCAGATAATATTTCCTTTACAAGATCCTTGAATCTTGAGTATTTGGAATCTTTTTTTACTACACCTTTAGAATCCGCTAAAAGTTCTTTAAAGTTTGTCCTGAGTTCCTCGTCCATGATAGATTTTCCTAATTGTGTATCATCTTCGGGTTCCATTGTGTCATCGGTTGCTTCACTGAGGATCTTATCTTCCATCAGACACCATCTAAGATATTTTCTTGTTGCAGGAATACAACTGCTGATCATCCGTCTGTGCATATTTAATGCAAATTGTATTGCACCGATCCCCTTTCTTTCATAATATGATGTCAATGAATCCAAAAATTTTGATCTATATTCCATCTCTTCATCAGATAATTCTACGGCGACCTCATGGGCAACCCGTTTCACCTGATGTTCTAAGGCCACCCTTTTACGGGTCCTTGTGAATGAATAATAAAGTGGGCTTAGTGATGCAAATAGATTTTCATAGTATGTAGTTTCTTTTGGTGTCAATGTTCTACCTTCATCCACAAGTTCAATAAATTCGCTTACATGTGGATGAGAAGATATTACTTTACCCAGAGAACCCTCATCGAGTTTTTCAATATAATCTAGGATCTCTTGTCTCTTAGTATTTATATCCTTCTCAGATATAGTTCTTCTTATCCTGTTGAGATGTACTATCGGTTTTCTCAATTCATCAAAAGCATTTTGATCTGGAAATGCGATTGGATTCAAGATCTTCATCTGATTGAATAAATCCTCATTTTTTAGATTAAGAGGTGTAGCAGAAAGCATCAACATCATATCCGTTAACCCACTCAATAAATCTCCAAGGCTATGACTTTTTGTATCCCTGTTCCTCAAATGATGGGATTCGTCTATTATCACCATATCGAACAAGTTTTGAACTCTTCTCCCATCAATTTTCCTTAAAATATTCAAATAATCGTCCCTTCTAGCCAATTGTAAACTAACTATAGAAAGGTTGTATTTTTTGGGGAAAAAACCTTCTTGTAGTGTAGATTCTAATGAATATCTAAAAGTATCTCCGTCATGAACATGGAAAGATAAGTTGAATCTTTCTTTCATCTCGACGAACCACTTGGGTTTGGTCAATGAATTTGGACATACTACTAAGATGTTTGAGTTATAGTCTAACCTTTTTCTTGCTATAAGCTCTTTTAAAATTATCCCCGCTTCGATAGTTTTGCCCACTCCAACTTCATCAGCGATAAACAGTCTTTCGTCTGAGGCTGGAGATAAGAACCTTAGTAAAGGTTTGAATTGATGGGGATTGAATATCGTTTTGCTGCTTAGATAGCTATAAAGATTTCCTTCAATAGGTTTAGTTATCCTTAACCAGTTGTTAAAAAGCTTATAATCTTTGAAGTTCCCAAAATCACCCGATAAAAGATTTTCTATAACTTCTTGTTCTTTGTCTTTATGTGGTTCCAGAAAACGCTCTTGGACCACTTTTGTTTTTCCACCGATTGTAATTTTGTATTGATAGCTCCTTTTTCCTTTTAGAACCTTGTTTATTGTACCAATATCCCCTGTGGAGATATATATTACATTTTCGCCAACATCAAAAGGAGATTCTCCTTCATCGAGTTTTTCGATCTTAGGTTGAGCAATACTGTCTTTTTTAATTTCTTCCACAGGTTCCACCTCATCTTTTTTACTTATCATCATACTAGTTTCTACATTCAATTTTTCTAAAATGCCAACCCAATCTCTTTCGTTGGTTCTTAATTGATTACTTGTGATTTTCTTTATGGTATTATCGATGTTATCTAAATCTGAAACATAAAACCATTTCCACGATGATGGCTGTAGTTCCTGTCTTTTTTCATACTCAGCATTTTTCCGGAATACCACCACTCCAGATATATGACCTAATTCCAAAATTCTAGATTTTTGAATTCCAAATATGCTCTCTCCGTTTTGGCTTAGAAAATCTAAAACCTTGAATTTGAAATCCCGTACTTGTTGATAGGGATTTCTCATAAACTGTCCACCTATTATCCATTCACCCTGTTCTCTACCCCTAGATATCTGACCTGAGTAATCCTTCATCTCAATGACAACTATCCCGTCTTTTTTTAATAGCAACGCGTCCAGCTCCCCTCCGTTACAGAATACATTACCTATCAGAACTCCTTTTTCACCGGAAAAACAAGTTTCCAATTTTATTTGCAACCTTTCAAACATCTCTCTCTCATGTGTATGATCAAAATCTTTAGCAAGGTATACTTTCAAGGCCATCCGTCAAGGTTATTCATAGAATCGTTATATATTTAACGTTGTTTTTCTAACTATTTTGGATTAGATTGACATTTTGCCTGAAATATTTATAAAAAACGAATTTGCCCATGATCACCCAAGAGATTATGGTTCATTTAATCATCTATTTCACTCGTTATAAATGTTGATTGGTAGGGTATCATCTCACCCGATACGTCCCTCGCCCATCGACGAACTCTACCACACCGCCGTCCCTCAGCTCCTGCATCTGCTGGCGGATCTTCGCTTTCACGTGCTTATTGTTCGGGTACAGCTCCTTCAATTATGAAACTCGGCAGTTCCTAACCACATCCAGACACCCCAAATTCCACCTCCCACTTCCACCCTAAAACATTATGAACTACGGCAGTTATCTCCCCATATTTTATGAACTACGGCAGGTGAATCATATATGAACTATAGCAGTTACCTGCTATCCTTCATAATCCCGAACTGCCGATCTTGATAACAATGCCTGCCACGTTTCATAACCCGATATTACCATCCCTCGCACGATCTGTTCATCCATCGCTATTTACAAACGCTCCATTCCCTCCCGAGCAGGCCGGAGGGGGACGGCGACGGCCAGCGAGGGAGTGTGGGTGGGGTGAGGGATGTCCCCCTCTCCCAACTCCTTTCTCAAACGATCAACCTCCCTATCTCACACGATACGTCCCTTGCCCATCCACGAACTCCACCACACCGCCGTCCCGGAGCTCCTGCATCTGCTGGCGGATCTTCGCTTTCACGTGCTTATTGTTCGGGTACAGCTCCTTCAACTTATCCTCGTACTCGTACAACTCCTGAAGGGTGAAGACTTCCTTTCCCAGATCTCTCACGCACATCAAAACATCGTTCAACCATCCCCGATCATGGACGTCTTTGGTGCCCAAGAACTCGAAGCGTTTCCATTCCTTTCGTACAGTCTGCTTCGGGATCACCTCTCTTTCTTTGACCACGTAAAGATGAGCGTCCTGGGGCAGCCTGTCCAGTAGAATATTGGATCCCACCCATCCGGAACGTCGGGCTTCGTCGGATAAGGGTTTTCTTTTCTCCACGGCATCCAGGGTCATGAAGTGTTTCGGGACGATCATGAGATCCACCACACGGTGATCATCCCTGTCGTACCTTAAGAAGGACCAGTTGGGCGAGAGCCCCTTCCGTATCTTGTCGATCTTGGTGTGATACTCCGAGTTAGCGACCCTCCTTCCGAAGGAAGAGGATTTCGCCTTCAATTGATAGGTCTCACTGCAGTCGGGACAGTAAAAATCCTTCACCTTAGTATTGTCCGGCAGTCTATCCAACCCGTCGGAAGTACAGGCTGGACAGTACATCTCCTCGTCGAACCATGCTTCCGTCAGCACCCGGGCGATCTGTGATGCGGACTTGTAGTCAGAGGCCAGGGAAGTGTTGAAGGAGAGATCCATTATATGTTAAAAGGTAAAAGTTCGATCTATATTTTTTGGTAATTTTATACAATAATAATTGATTAAATTTAAATAAACTCTTTACATGATAAAAAAACGATATATATGGATAAAATAACAAAACTGATAGAAGAGAGTGATGAGATTACCCGTAAGGAAGTGTTGGAAAGGGTCGTTGAAAAGAAGAAAGAACTAGAAAAGAAAGACGATCGGTATTATCGCGAAACTCATCCAGTCACTGGTACAGTTGCGACTCAACAAAAAGGTTACCCATGGAAGATTTTAGTTTTAGACGAAATATATCTAGGCGATGAAGAAGGATATCAATATAGATTCGCTTACTGGGTTGTTTCTGATGATAATCTTAAAAAAGGTTCAATAGTAATAAAATTTGGAGAATCTGCTTTATTGATACCTGGTGAAGATTTACAAACATTGATGGAAAAAGCAGAGGAAATTAATTGGGAAGGATCAGGTCCATTCCCCCAATAGTAGTGGTTGGGAATAGTCCTGACTTACTTACAACATCTTATAACTAACTTTAAACTATCTTTTTATCTCTAACCCATTTAGATCGTTAAGATACTATAAAATTACCGGACGACCTCCATC
>Ga0207421_10004970_pt1 | contig 15108 bp, 9 predicted proteins | sample SodLakKL_010_SED_4_FD_187542 | JGI IMG/M metagenome (GOLD analysis project Ga0207421, IMG submission 187542) | Alkaline sediment microbial communities from Lake Tanatar, Kulunda Steppe, Russia - 8KL_010_SED (SPAdes) (version 2) | ecosystem: Environmental > Aquatic > Non-marine Saline and...
ATGAAAAAGCCAACCAGACCAGCGATAATTAATATTCCGCTCCAGAACAGCTTCAGCTTTTTGGTGCCGGTTCTTCGGGTAAAAAACAGATGTGCTAATGCCGGTATAATGGTAAGGGTGATGAGCAGCGCGGCGATGAGCACAAAGGTTTTGGTAAAGGCCAGCGGACCAAAAAGCCTGCCCTCCTGCGCCTCGAGCATAAATACCGGCAGAAAACTGATGATGGTCGTAAGCAGAGCAGTTACCACGGCCGGACTCACCTCAGCAGCTGCACGATAAATAACCTCAAGTCGGCTTTCTTTTTCATCGGCTTCCTCCAGATGCCGGAGCATATTTTCCGTGAGGATGATGCCCATGTCGACCACCGTACCAATAGAAATGGCGATACCGGCCAGAGCCACCACGTTGGCATCAATGCCCAGATAGCGCATAAAAATAAAGCTCATCAGCACGGCAACCGGCATGAGCGCAGCTACGAGAAATGCCGCGCGCAGATGCATCAGGATGGCGATAATCACAATAAGGGTGATGAGCACCTGAAGCGTAAGCGCCTCTTCGAGCGTTCCGAGCGTTTCGTAGATGAGGTCGGTACGATCGTAAAACGGAACGATGGTCACCTGCGAAACGGTGCCGTCAGCGAGGGTTTTGGTGGGCAGACCCGCGCTTATTTCATCAATCTTCTGCTTCACATTATCGATTACCTGTAGCGGATTTTCGCCATAGCGCGCAACAATCACGCCCCCCACGGCTTCGGCTCCACTCAGGTCGAGCATACCTCTGCGCTGAGCAGGCCCGCGGCTTACATGCGCCACATCTTTAATTCGCACCGGCACGTTGTCGCTCACCGCAACCACGCTTTCCTCAATATCGGTCAGCGACTTAATGTAGCCGAGACCACGAACCACGTACTCGGCCCGGTTCAGCTCGATGGTTCTTGCCCCGACATCCTGATTGCTGTTTCGTACAGCGTCCGCAATCTGCGTAACCGTAACGCCATTTTCGCGCATGGCATCCGGATCGATATCCACCTGATATTCCGAAACGAAGCCGCCTATGCTGGCTACTTCCGCAACTCCTGAAGCCGAAGAAAGCCCGTAGCGAACCTGGAAATCTTGAATGGAGCGCAGCTCGTCAAGGTCCCAGCCGCCGGTCGGATTTCCGTCGGAGTCCATGCCCTGCAGTGTGTACCAGAATATCTGTCCCAAAGCGGTGGCATCCGGCCCAAGCGAAGGCTGCACTTCACCTGGCAAAAGGCCTGCAGGCAGTGCGTTCAGCTTTTCAAGAATCCGGGCCCGGCTCCAGTAAAACTCAACATCATCCTCAAAAATGATGTTGATGGCCGAGAAGCCAAACATGGAGTTTGAGCGCACCACCCGTACGCCGGGCAGGCCAATGAGCTGAGTCGTGAGCGGATAGGTGATCTGATCCTCAATATCCTGTGGTGAACGGCCCGGCCATTCGGTAAATACAATCTGTTGATTGTCACCGATATCGGGGATGGCGTCAACGGCGACAGGATCACGTGGCCATACGCCCATATCCCAGTTGAAGGGCGCTGTCGACAGGCCCCAGCCTACCATAAAGAGCAGCAGGAGGCCGGCTATGAGTTTATTCTCAAGAAAAAATCGAATGATGTGGTTTAGCATATGCAGCGAATTTTGAATCCAACATGAAGGGAGACTGCAATGCTAAAATCCTTAAGGTGAGACCGGTGGTGCTACGGTTCCGGTGTCATCAACCTGAAATTATCCGCAGTTAGGGTGCGAAAAACGGTTCACAGCTAAAGCGTGTGTTTAGCTAATTCAGGTGCAGGTACCGGAGACGGTCTGCTGGTTGCATTGCAGTAAAAGGAGGGCGGTGCTTATCTCAGATGAGATAGCTGCAATGCTGTATGCGAAGAGAAGTGTGATGCGGGCGCTGTTCGAACTGCAGGGCTGCTTTCGAAAGCGATGCATTTACAGAAGCCGTAATACCGGATTCTGACTCCGCTGCTGAGGCGGTATTAAAATATGCTGACAGCTGATTAGCAAGCTGCTCAAGCTGAAGCGATGTTTCAGAACGATTCTGCTGAACTACTGCATCAGCGTTTAATGCTGCCGTAGTGCTGCTCGTAATGATACAGTCACACGATCCGCAGTCTGAAGTGCGGGCATCATCTTTTTCAGCGGGAATATCGCAGTGGTTTGCAGTACCGGCTAAGTCGGTAATGAGGGGAAGCGTTTCGTTATCTGCTGTATTTTGGGAAGGACAGCAGACTGCAAAATCCGAACTCTGATTGTCGCTTGTCATATCACATAAGGCCATTAATCCCGTGCCGCAGCTGATAACTGCCGGGAGAATAGTGTAAACCAGCATGCTTAAAAGAAGCAGCCGGCCGGCTTTTTGATAGTATGAAGTGAGACTGTTTTGCATTTACTTAAGGTACGTCTTTACCTTTATAGGTGAAACCGGCTTTATCGATAATTTCGGCGGCCATTTCTTCGGTAATTTTACCGGCTATCATGGCTGTACCGTTAACGTGATCGATTTCAGCTTGTTGTACCTCGGGATGTTTTTCAAAAAGCTTCTTCAGGCGCGAAGAGCAACCGTCGCACGTCATGCCTTCAACCTTAAGATTTAAGGTATCTTCCATTTGACCTCAGCGATTTTTTTTGTTTAAACGATTGACTAACCAACCAACATTGTTAGTACCACAAGCGCCACTAAAGAGGCCTTGAGCACGGTTGTTTTATATTTTCTCATTAAACCACTTGATTTCGATAATTGACCTGGAACCGTTAGAATATAATCAAGCCGACATGAGTTAACAACAATTAAATGTAAATATATTTTAATGTACTTGCTTATTCACCAGAGCTTTACTACTACCTAACAGTTTTCTGTTCGAAACCCCACATTACAGCCGCTTTATCCGCAGGCTGTTCGAGACAACGCTTACAGAGCTTAGCGCCATCGCCAGTGCAGCAAACATGGGACTAAGTATACCAAAGGCCGCAAGCGGAATACCCACGGTATTGTATACAAAAGCCCAGAACAAATTCTGCCGGATAATGCGCAGTACGCCACGCGACAAGGTTACGGCCTCCAAAACTTTATCCAGACTGTCGCCCATTATGGTGATGTCGGATGAGGAAACTGCCAGGTCAGTGCCCGATGAAAGCGCGATGCCCAAATCGGCCTGCACCAGCGCAGCTGCATCGTTGATGCCATCACCAACCATCGCTACACGATTGCCTTTCTCCTGATACAAGCGCACGATTTCAGCCTTTTCGTCGGGCTTCACTTCGAAACGGACATCATCGATTCCCAGCTGAGCTGCAATGTAGCGGGCTGGTTTCTCCTGATCTCCGGTCACCATTACGGGATGGATACCGAGCTTTTTCAAGTTTTTAATAAACCCGGTCGCATCATCGCGCAGCTGATCCCCGACTGCGATGAGGCCAAGGAGCGCATCATCCGAACGAACCGAAACCACCGTTTCCCCTTTCTGCTGATGTTCATCGGCAAAAGCTGCAAATTGCTTGTTCGATTTATCTTCATCCCGAAGGGCGCCAATCACAATGCGACGACCTTCGGCAATCCCTTCGATTCCGCTTCCGGGCAGCGTTTTTACCTCAGCCGGTTGTGATAATTTCAGCCCTAGCCGGGATGCCTCACCGGTAATGGCTTTGGCAAGCGGGTGATCCGATTCCTGCTCAAGCGATGCTGCCAGGGTGATGAGCTCATCATCCGAAAAACCATCTGTCGCAATAAATCCACTTACCGCCATTTTGCCTTTTGTGAGCGTGCCGGTTTTGTCGAGCAGCATTACATCGGCTTTTTTGGCTTCTTCGAGCGTTACGGCATCTTTTATCAGGATTCCTTTTTCGGCAGCGCGGCCCGAACCGACCATGATTCCCGTCGGAGTAGCCAGGCCAAGCGCGCACGGGCACGCAATGATGAGAACCGCCACCATATTCACGATCGCTTTGGCAGGATCGCCATCAACCAGCATCCAAACGGTAAGAGTGATTAGCGCAATGACGATTACTACCGGCACAAACACCGCTGCTATTTTGTCGACCAGACGCTGGATTGGAGGTTTTGAGCCCTGTGCACGGCGAACGGTTTCTATAAGCCGGGCAAGAGCTGTTTCTTCGCCAACGGCGGTTGCCTTCATGCGAAACGACTGATCCGTATTTCGTGTACCGCCCGTTACCGGATCGCCTTTTTGTTTATCGGCCGGCACGCTTTCACCCGTCATCATAGCTTCATCGAGCGAGGGTGAGCCGTCTTCAATAATCCCGTCGACCGGCACCTGCTCAAATGCCTTCACCAGAAGAACGTCGCCGGTTTTCACGCGGTCGAGCGGAATAGTTTTAATGCCTTCGTTTTCATCAACCAGATGGGCCTGTTGTGGTGTTAGCTTGATGAGGCCGCTGAGGGCATCACGGCTTTTGTGGCGGGCCCGCTCCTCCATCCATTTACCCAAAAGAATGAGCGCGATGATGACGGCCGCCGTGTCGAAATATACGTCCATGGGCGTTACCAGGCCGCCTTCACGACCGAAGAACGTCGCATAGGCACTGAACAGGAAAGCAGCGCCCGTACCCACCGCCACGAGCGAATTCATGTCGGCGGTTTTGCGCTTCATGGCTTTCCACGCGCCGGTAAAAAACGATCGCCCTGCATAAAACATGATGAATCCCGTGAGCAGCAATTGCGCCAGATTCCACTCAAAAATATAGGGATGAATGGCGTGATGCCACGCAGAAATGAGCATCGGACCCATATCCATCACGCTGACCACAAACGCAAGCGGCAAGGCCAGCAGAAAACGGCGTTTAAAACCGGAGTCGGCGCTGAGCACATCCGCACCGGCCGGTTCTGAACCTTCGGCCACCTTCGCCTCGAAACCGGCGTCTTCAATGGCCTGTATGATGCGCTCTACTTCGCTGCCATCCCACTTAAAACGGGCTTCTTCCGTGGCCAGATTTACCAAGACATCGGTCGTACCCTCAACTCTTGAGATGGCTTTTTCCACACCGGATACGCAGGTGGCGCAGGTCATACCGCCAATATCCAGCCGGTATTCGGCTGTGGAGCCCGAAGAAACACCCTGAGGTTCTGATGCTTCATAGCCGGCGTCTTCGACAGACTGAATAATTTCTGCTACCGATACTTTTTCTGCATCGTAGTTTATTTCGGCCTGCTCAGTGGCCAGATTCACAGAGGATTCGCTTACGCCTTCGAGTTCGTTTAGCGCGCGCTCGACTCCACCCACGCAAGATGCGCAGCTCATGCCCCTGATTTCAAGACGGATATGCTTCATAGTTCGTTTCACCTGTATCTGTTCTTTAATTTAGACTCAAGTTACAGTATGGGAAGCTAATGCACGTTCATCCGTATCAGCTTTTTGTATATAATTTTTGGGTATTAGGCCGGGTTCATGCACGGGTACCATCACCGGAAAACAAACTATATACTATCCAGACTTTTCCGGTTACCGGGGTTCTTTCGCCACTTTCCCGGAGCAGCACCTGTCGTGCCGGAGAATTGTGCAGAAAAATGCTGCGAAGAACTGTATCCCAGTCTGTGGGCCACCTCACCAATACTGAGCTCATCAGATTCAAGCAGCTCCTTAGCTCGCTCCACCCTCAACTTAATGAAATAACTTTCGATGGTTTGCCCGGAAGATTTCGAAAATGAGTCGCTCAGATAGCTGTAGTTTTTATGAAGACTGCTGCTCAGCCAATCCGATATTTTTCCATAATCCTCACCATTTTCTATGCTTTCGAGATACCGGATCAGGCTGCTTTTAATATCCGACACCAGCGCGTTGCCCCGCTCCTGAATTAGTTCAAAACCCTTGCTGCTTATATACCTGGAGAAATCTTCCAGACTGTCGTGTTCCGGCTCGCGTCTCAGCTTCACCCTTCCAAGCTCCACGGAATCCCATTCCAAACCATGCCGGCGCAGTCCATCCTCAACTGCCTCAACGCAGCGGGGACAAACCATATGCTGTATGCGAAGTTCTTTCAAGGGAGAAGATGTATTATGATTTTCTTGTTGACTGCATGATACAAAAAAAGCAGGATGCTTCAACAGCACCCTGCTTTTCAAAACGAATTGATCAGATTCTTATTCCACGGTCACGCTCTTGGCGAGGTTACGCGGCTGATCCACATTTGCCTTACGATATACCGCAATTTGGTACGATAAAATCTGCAGCGGAATTACGGTAAGCAATGGCGTGAGCACATCATGAGTTTCCGGAATGGTGATGCAAAACTCTGCCAGATTTCTTACGTCGTGGTTGTTCTCGGTCGTAATCGCAATGATGCGGCCCTTACGTGCGCGAACTTCCTCGATATTACTGATCATTTTTTCATTGGTATGATCGGTTACAGCAAGTACCACAACGGGCATGTGCTCATCGATCAGAGCAATCGGGCCGTGTTTCATTTCGGCAGCCGGATAGCCTTCGGCGTGGATGTACGAAATTTCCTTAAGCTTCAGCGCGCCTTCCAGGGCAACCGGGAAGTTGTAGCTTCGGCCCAGATACAGGAAGTTTGGCGCGTAGGCAAACAAGCGGGAAATATGGTCGACTTCATCCTGCTTTTCCGTGATTTCCGCAACTTTGCCCGGGATTTCGCTTAATGCTTTAATAAGTATGGCCGCATCTGCTTCGCTCAGCACTTTACGACGCTGACCAAGCAGGATTGAGATCATGCTTAGAACGGTAACCTGCGCGGTAAAGGCTTTGGTTGAAGCAACCCCGATTTCAGGTCCGGCATGGGTGTATACTCCGGCATCGGTTTCGCGTGCAATGGTAGAACCCACCACGTTGCAGATGCCAAGCACCAGTGCACCGCGCTCGCGGGCTTCGCGCACGGCTGCAAGGGTATCTGCGGTCTCGCCACTTTGAGAAATAACCAGCATAACATCATCGGGTCCGATCAGAGGCTGGCGATAACGGAACTCGGAGGCATATTCGACTTCAACCGGTAGTTTAGCTATGTATTCAAGAAGATACTCGCCCACTAACCCGGCGTGCCAGCTGGTGCCGCAAGCGGCAATTACAAGCCGTTTTGCATTCGTAAGGCGGTCGAGAACGCCATCAAGCCCGCCAAGCACAATACGGTTTTCCTCAACAATAAGACGGCCACGCATACAGTCGGCAATGGTTTCACTCTGCTCGTGAATCTCTTTTAGCATAAAGTGTGGAAAGCCACCCTTTTCGATCTGCTCGATGTTCATTTCCAGCTCATGCACTTCCTTAGTGAGCTTCACATTGCTGATGGTTTTTACCTGATATCCATCGCGGGTGATGGTGGCCATTTCGCCATCATCCAGGTACACAACTTTGTTGGTGTACTCTATGATTGGGGAGGCGTCTGAAGCGATGAAAACCTCATCATCACCAAGCCCGAGCAGAAGGGGCGAACCTTTACGGGCCACAATAATTTTATCAGGCTCGTTTTTATTCACAATAGCAATGCCGTAGGTACCATTAACCTGCTTCAAAGCTATTTGGACAGCCGTTTCGAAATCGGTTTTAGCAACTTTCTGGATTTCCTGAATAAGGTGTGCAAGCACTTCGGTATCGGTCTGACCTTCGAAAGTATGCCCTTTTGCTGTAAGCTCTTTTTTGAGAGAATCGTAGTTCTCTATAATTCCGTTGTGTACGATGGCAAAATCCTTAGTACCGTCTGTATGGGGATGCGCATTTACGTCATTTGGTTCGCCATGTGTAGCCCAGCGCGTATGTCCGATACCAACGGTACCGGCTGCCCCGGACTCCATCACCATTTTTTCCAGGTTCTCAACCTTGCCTTTTCCTTTGCGCACCTTTACAGTACCGTTCAAAATTGCAATACCGGCCGAGTCGTATCCTCTGTATTCCAGCCTTTTCAATCCCTTGATGATTACGTCTGAAGCTTCACGGAAGCCAATATATCCTACTATTCCACACATAAAATATGTTTATTGGTAAAAATGTTTTTTATGATAAACGATGTTTCAATTTTGAAAACTACTCTCTTTTTAGCTTTCAAACAGGGGTATTACTGCTCATTCAGAGCTTTTTCCCCAAATAAATTGAATCAGTTTAAATTAGGCATTTCTTAAGGTTAATGAAACAGAAATAATGCTTTATTAATTGTCTGAACAAGTACTGGCTATGGCTTTTGAGTTGCTTCTACCTCTTTATGCCAAAATGCTTTACATTGTTGCTAACATCACATATACACAGACGTCACGCGCAATACCTGCCTATGTTTCAACTTTGCTTTTTCGATGATACAAGAGCTACCCGGCTGATGCCACTTACGCTCACAAAACCTTCCAATATGCTGCGTATAGGCATATTTACAATAACTGAAAAATGGGGGAAGCGACTCAGTCCGGAACGAATTACAAGACAAGTCCCCGCCTACATGGAGGGCGTGTACGATGCCCCGGAACCAGACCTAGAAACAGACTGTATCTGGATTAATGGTCGCTTCCTGCCAGATGCCGATGTTACAGAAGAAATCCTCAGGCTCAATACTGATGAGGGACTGATGCACGGCACCACTCCGGTAGCCCTTCGTCTTGATGGGAACAGAAGCCGTACAATATTTAATGCTGGTAACATTCCCGGTTCCGACGTTACCTTCAGCGAAACAATCCATGGGACCCTGCTCGAAGCCCCGTGGCAGGTTTTTACTGAAAACGGAGCCCAAATTGCTGAAGATCTCCAACTACCCGGTACTGCGTTCGAGGCTATAAAAGCATCATCCTTTCCGAACGTTTACTTTGTGAATCCGGAACATATACTGGCTGGCAAGAACGTACAAATAGGCCCGGGCGCTGTGCTCGATGCTGGCACAGGCCCCATACACATCGATGATAATGCAACAATTATGGCTGGCGCTTTAATACAAGGTCCCGTTTCTATAGGCAAGAATGCCGTACTTAAAATGGGTGCCAAAATCTATGGGGATACAACTATCGGCCCATGGTGCAAAGTTGGTGGCGAGCTACATAACGTTGTTTTTCAGTCATATTCGAACAAGGCTCACGACGGTTTCCTGGGCAATTCAGCCATAGGCGAATGGTGCAATCTGGGAGCCGACACCAACAACTCTAACCTGAAAAATAATTACAGCAGCGTAAGACTCACCGATATGGAAACCGGCAAGGAATATGATACGGGCCAGCAGTTCTGTGGAACAATAATGGGAGATCATTCCAAGACGGCCATAAATACCATGCTGAATACCGGAACCGTGTGCGGAGTTTCATCCAGCATTGTTTCGGGTACGTTTCCCCCAAAATTTATACGCTCTTTCCGATGGATAAGTCCTGATTCAGAGGATTTATATCGTTTCGACAAAGCCATTGAAACGGCCCAAAAAGTGATGGCTCGCCGGGGAGTTGAGTTAACTCCGGCTTACCGAAATATGATGCGCCACCTTTTTGAAAAGGCAGATCGTTAACCGTTAACCGTTTTAGGCTCCGGTTCCCGTTCGGGCTCTGTTGCAATCTTTACACCGTGAGGTTTGGGACGACCATTTTCATCGACATGAACAAACACGATTTTATCGATAGTGATAATTTTATCCTTATTAAATTTATTGCGAACAACACACTTAAACGTGATTGAGGAAGTTCCGAATTTAATAACTTCCATACCCATTTCGATAATGTCGCCGGCACGTGCCGAGTTAATGAAGTTGATTTCAGATATAAACTTAGTGACCAGCTTATCTGTATTGAGCTGACAAATTGCAAAAATGGCGGCTTCTTCGTCGATCCAGCGGAGCAGGCTGCCGCCGAACAGCGTGTGGTTAGGATTAAGATCCTCAGGTTTAATAAGTTTTCTTGAATAAAAATTCATAGCAGGTTTAATAATTTATATAATTGCACAAGGCTTCGCCGGCACACATTTGTAAATTTACGACAATTCAGAACTAAATATTTTGATTACACCCTTCTAAACCTTTTTTTCATTTGTGCCGTTGCACATACTCGGCGACTCCGGGCTGTATCACATCATTCCACATATAGTTTATTACTGTTTGAATTCAGATCATAAAGAAATAGAATCACTGGTTTTTCTTCTCGACGACCCAGAACCATTTGTTCGTACGAGTGTAGTGAGCCGTTTAACCGCAATAGGCGAGTCGGCTGTTCCACTCCTGGATCAGGCTCGCTCTTCTACAGTTGACAAAAACCATAAAGAACTGATTACAGACGTAATCCGCGACATAACTTTCGATAGTTTCCAGCAGGAAGTGCTGGAAATGGCCGAAGACGGTATTATGAATCTTGAAGAGCTGGAAGATGCTGTTTTTCTTTTTTCCAGATTTGACAACCCCACTATACGCACGAGACCCTATGTACAGCATCTGGATACGCTTGCCGAGGAAGCATCTATACAGGTTCACCGCGCAGATACCGATCGCCAGAAAATGCTGATGCTCATTCAGCATATTTATTCAAAGCACCAGTATGAAGGCTGCCACAGCGACTACCTGAATCCGCGACATTCGTATCTGCATCATGTAATTAACGATCAGACCGGAATACCGCTATCTTTGGCATTCATCATCCTTTTTACGGCACGCCGGCTTCAGCTTCCGTTTCACGGGCTCAATATGCCGCTTCATTTTCTGGTGAAATTCACAACAAGCAGCGGAAGTGATATCCTTATAGACCCTTTCAATAACGGCAGTATCATCACCAGAGAACAATGTGAACAATTTCTGAAAAAGAGCAGAATCAAAGTTCGGGAGCAGTTTTTTGATACGGCATCACCCTACCACATGTTTACGCGCTTCATCCGGAACCTGATTAACGGGCACCAGGAGCTCGGCGAAAAGAAAAAAGCAAGTCAGCTTAGCCGAATACTTTCTGTTCTTGAATCAAGCCGGGGAGCCTAAATTCCTGTTAGAATAAATGCGGCCCACTGGTTCGGGTGATTAAAACCCGGGCGGTTGATCATTTCGAGGCGCGCTTTCCGCAAGGCCGCAGCATAATCGAGCTGTTTGTTTTCAGCCCGACTAGCGCTGTCGAGACGGTTCAGGTTTTGGTAGAAGCTTCTCATCAGCATGGCCGTACTTCGGTCTTCAACGCTCCACAGCGTTACGGCAACCGAGCCTGAACCTGCCTGCAAAAACGCGCGCTGAAAGCCCAGAATCCCTTCGCCGTCAATCAGTCTGCCCAGCCCGGTATTGCAGGCGCTGAGAACCACCAAATCGGAGCTTAAATCCAGCTCGTAGATTTCCGAAACGCTCAGCTGGCCGTCGAACTGCTGCTCGGCTGGACCGGGTGCGCTCAGTACGATACGGCTCAGCCGTGGATTAACATCATCCACTATACCGTGTGTTGCAAAGTGAAGCAGCGAGTACTTACCAAGATCGGCACCGGCTATATAACTTTCCGTGGCCATTTCACCTGAAAGCAGATCGACTTCTCCCGGAAAGTAACTCTTCATCCAGTCGCCCTCCATTCCGCTAAACGGTAAAGGACGGAGGTTTTCGTGACTTCGTTCTACCCACGTCATTTTTTCAGGAGCCGGAGCAGCGTCCATTTCTTCAAATACTGGATTAGTCATAGCGAGCGCCCGTCGCTCTGTTCTGGCTGGCCGCTCACGATTACGCAGAATTTCTCTTACGGTAAATGATGGCGTCTGGCTTACAACCAGGTTTTCGACCATATATGTACCTTCCCACAGCCGTAGCGACTCGAACGGAACGTAGGAAAGAATACCATCGGGTGAAATAGTCAACCGCTCTTTTGTGAGCAACATCTCCCGGGCCTCTTCTGAGAACAGGAAATGTCCCATAGCGTCGAGCGATCGGTTCACTTCGGCTAACGGCTTTCGCTCCATGATGCCGTCCCGGAGGTCATTTACCATGTCGCGAAGTTCTTCCCCGGGAATGTTTAAGCCCCACGTTATAGTCTCACTACTGCTAAATAGAATTGCTGATACACCTGTTTCATGCACCATCATTCTGAGGCCGGCTTCACCTTCAGACAGGCTTTCTCGCGCCTCAGCTAAAGAGACTATATGAGGAACAAAGAATGATTTCAACGACTCGTCATTTGCATACAGCCCGGAAACAATGGCCTCAGAGGTTAAGCTCAGATCCCGTATTTCACGGGTAATTTGCTGAATTTCTTCTTCATCTGCAGCCCCGATCAGCCGGTTTTCCAGCTGAATAAGTCGGTTTCGCAGCTGATCGAATTCTTCTTTCCGGCCCTGCTCTTCAAGTCGTTTGCCTAAGTCGGAGGAAATCATCATGTCTTCAGCAAAAGCTCTTGATCCGGAAGATTCCGCCACACGAAAAGCATCATCTACTCTGCCTTCACTTAAATACAAAAAACTTAACTGTGAATAGTACGTGTTAAGGCTGCGAAACACCTCGGCCCTGCTGTCGCCTGTAATTGTGAGGTATCGGCGGTACTCGTCCGTAATGGAAATAGCCTCTTCAGCCATTTCAAAGCCCCTATCGAGATCGATCATAGCCATATTGAGCGCCCGTCTCCAGTGGAACTCGGGATTAGCTCTCGTGCTCATTATACCGGAATGGTTTTCCAAAACTTCTGCAAACAGGCTTTCGGCAAGTTCATGGTTGCCCAAAAGGTAATTGAAGTAAGCCTTGTTGGAGGTAAAAGCCCTGATTGCTCCCGTTTCCGGTTCTTCCTGAATAAGTTCTTCCCACTCGGTGAAAAAAACAGGCAGTTCGCCCAGCCTGCCTTCGTTCAAAAGCAGGTTTGTAATACGCTCATACGTCCGGCTTTTTATAGCCACGTCGACATCTACATCTTCGCGCATTACTTCCCTTGCCTGCAAATAATGCTTCATAGCCTTATCCGGATTCCCTAGCAAACTATAAACCAGACCCAGGCTCTGATTTGAAACGATAGTTCTGTACGGCATTCCTAAAATTTCAGCATAATGTTCTGCCTCAAGGAAGAAAGACAGCGCACCCGTATAGTTTCCAAGCCTGGCGTATAATTCTCCTACAACTGAGTTCATTTCAAACAAAAACAGAGGCCTTTCTTCAGTGGAACTCATATACGTGAGCGCGTTCTCTGTAGCATCTATAGCCTCATCAAAACGGTTGCTGTTAAACAGCAGACGACCTAAAGCTAAGTATGAGAATCCCATATTAGCTTTCCAGAGCGGAGTATCTCTGTCCATCTCATATCTATACTCTATACTTTTATTCAGATAATTGGAGGCATTGGCATAATCATAGTAGGCTGAATATGTAAACGAGATATTGTAATTAGTTCTAGCTAGGCCATCAAGGTCATCCCCAATTAGATCTAGAACTTTGTAATAATAGTGCCTCGCTAGCTCCGGTTCCCGTACAGCGTTATAAAACTGCCCGGACTCGGTATAGGCCATAAAATTAACCATGAAGTCATCAGTCCTTGAGGCAAATTCCCTTGCCATTATAAGCAGGGAATCAGCCTTGGCAAAGTCTCCCAGTCGCCTAATCGCCTGTGCGTTACCTACCCAAGCCCTTACTATAGCAAGGCTGTCTGTAGCAACTGAGTCTGAGTAAACGAGACTCGGGCTTAATTCAAGATGTTCCAGATCGGAGGCTGCAGTGGCGTTGACTTGTGCATGGAATTGCAGTGATAACAAGGTAATACAAGCCAGCGATAGTATTGGAAACTTCATTATTCAGGTTATATGGACTGATCTCTTTACAGCTGCTTAACAGCGTTCTCCTATATACAAATTTTTACCTTAAAATGAACGTCCTTATTTAGGAGAAAGTCAGTTATGTTTACAACCGGCCCCTCTGAAACAGGCCTTGGCTATCGATATTATTTTTGACTCGTTTAATAATGGCAGCAATGCCCTACCACATATTTACGCGCTTTATCAGGAATCTGATTAACGGGTACCAGAAGCTCGGGGAAAAGAAAAGGCGGGGCAGCTAAGCCGTATCCTTTCGGTTCTCGAATCCAGCCTCGGAAATTAGATTCCGGTAAGGATAAATGCTGCCCACTGGTTCGGGTGATTAAAACCCGGGCGGTTGATCATTTCGAGGCGCGCTTTTCGTAAGGCGGCAGCATAATCGAGCGGTTTGTTCTCAGCCTGGCTGAGGCTGTCGAGCCGGTTGAGGTTTTGGTAGAAGCTTCTCATAAGCATGGCTGTGCTTCGGTCTTCCACGCTCCACAGGGTTACGGCAACCGAGCCGGATCCGGCCTGCAGAAACGCGCGCTGGAAACCAAGAATACCTTCTCCGTCTATAAGCCTGCCCAAACCAGTATTACACGCGCTTAGGACTACTAAGTCAGAGCTTAATTCGAGCTGGTATATTTCCGATACGCTTAGCTGTCCATCGAATTCCTGTTCATCAGGTCCCGGCGCGCTCAGCACTATCCGGCTCAGGCGCGGTTTTGTATCTTCCATAATACCATGCGTGGCAAAGTGAAGCACAGTGTACTTATTCAGATCCGACTGGGCTATAAAACTCTCTGTGGCCATTTCTCCGGCAAGAAGGTCTACCTCTCCCGGGAAATAGCTCTTCATCCAGTCGCCCTCCATTCCGCTGAACGGAAGGGGACGCAGATTTTCATGGCTTCGCTCCACCCAGGCAATAGCTTCTGAAGATGTTTCTGCTTCTTCGAATACAGGGTTGGCCATGGCAAGCGCCCGGCGCTCCGTCCTTGCTGGTCTTTCACGATCACGTAATATTTCCCGAACCGTAAACGACGGGGTCTGACTTACAATCAGATTTTCCACCATATACTTATCTTCCCACAGCCGGAGCGATTCAAATGGGATGTAGGAGAGAATGCCGTCGGGCGAAATAACCAGTCGCTCTTTGGTTAGCAACATCTCCCGGGCTTCATCAGAGAACAGGAAGTGCCCCATAGCGTCGAGAGAGCGGTTTACTTCATCCAGCGGTTTACGATTCATGATGCCATCCCGAAGGTCGGTTACCTTATCCAAAAGCTCATTTTGCGATATGTCCAGGCTCCATGTTATTATTTTATTACTGCTGAACAGCATTGCCGAAATCCCATTTTCGTGCACGGTCATCCGTAGTCCGGCTTCGTTTTCTCCCAGCCTTTGACGAGCCTGATCCAGCGATAAAATTTCAGGAACGAAGT
>Ga0207421_10004974_pt1 | contig 15104 bp, 10 predicted proteins | sample SodLakKL_010_SED_4_FD_187542 | JGI IMG/M metagenome (GOLD analysis project Ga0207421, IMG submission 187542) | Alkaline sediment microbial communities from Lake Tanatar, Kulunda Steppe, Russia - 8KL_010_SED (SPAdes) (version 2) | ecosystem: Environmental > Aquatic > Non-marine Saline and...
AATCAGTTCGAATATATATGCCGGGCCGCTGCCGCTTAGGGCAGTCGCGGAGTCAAGGTCGGCTTCCGGCAGTTGCTTGACTATGCCTACAGCGGAGAAAATTTTTTCCACAGTCGTTTTGTCTTCCGCCGGGAGTTCTTCGTCCGCGGCGTAAAGAGAAACCCCTTTGCCGATTCGGGCCGGGGTGTTAGGCATGACCCGGACGCTTCGATCAGCGCCTGAGCAGGCTTTCTGAAGTTTCGGGTTCATCCAAAACCACTTTTGCCAGTTTAAAAGTAGTTGATGTTGCAGGTTTGGTCAAGGGGGCCAGTAAAGGAGAAGGATTGGGGAATCAGTTTTTAGCCCAGTTAAGAGAAATGGAAGCGCTTCTTCACGTTCTGGGGGAATTCAATTTAGGTGGAGACTCTTTGGAGGCCCCTGCCAAAGCAGTAGAGCAGGCCAGGGAAGTTAACCTGGAGCTAATTCTGGCGGACCTGGAAACTGTAGAAAAAAGAAAAACCAAGATAGCCAAGGTGGCCCGGCTGGGAGACAAAAAATACCAGTCCGAGCAAGAGCTCCTGGAGAGGTTGGGTCAACATCTGGACCAGGAGCGCCCCGCCAGAACTTTTCCCCGCAGTGACGTGGAAAACCAGGTAATCCAAGAGCTGAATCTGCTTACCGACAAAAAAGTTCTTTATATTTTAAACCGCAAAGAGGACAGTATTAAACGTGAAGTTCCCGGAGAAATTTCTGAATTTGTCAGCCAACAAGATTCTTCCCTGGTAACCATCAGTAGCAAGCTGGAGCTTGAATTAAGGGAACTTGAAGAAGAAGAAAAAAAAGCTTTTCAACAAGAATTCGACCTTTACAAGGATGCATCCAGGGAAATCACCAAGGCTTGTTACCATTTGCTAGAACTGGCTACTTTTTTTACGGTGAAGGGGGAAGAAGCCCGAGCATGGCTAATCCCCAGGGGGACCAGCGCCTGGGGAGCGGCAGGAAAAATTCATAGCGATATGCAAAAAGGGTTTCGCTCAGTAGAAGTTATAAACTGGAGTGACTTTATTGAAGCAGGTTCATTAATCAGGGCCAGAGAAAAAGGAAGTTCCCGGGTAGAAGGCAAAAACTATACAGTAGAAGACGGTGATGTGCTTTTTGTAAAGTTTTAAGCAGCCAGTAGCAGCTTTATTGTTGCCAGATACCTGGTAGATGCGTAGATAATCTCTTCAATTAAAATTTAGTTGACATACTGCCACGGTGTGTATATAATATGTAGCAATAATTTTATTTACTTCTAAAGGTCAGGAAAAGGGAGAGTAAGTAAGTTTTTTTTTCAGAGAGCCGGTGTGAGGTGAAAACCGGTAAAAAAGCTTTCCGAATGTCACCTTGGAGCCTTTCCGGGGAAATAGCAGTACCCGAAAACGGATTGCCCCGTTACAGGCAGGTAACTCCTGAGTGACCGTGTAAACGGTAAAAAGGGTGGTACCGCGGAGATTAACCTCCGCCCCTTTGGGCGGGGGTTTTTTGCATTCTTATAAAAATCCTTTACTATAAAAAGTCATATGGAGGGACCAAACATGGAAGCAAAAGTATTTTTAAACGGAGATTTAGTACCGGAAAAAGAAGCCAGAGTTTCTGTTTTTGATCACGGGTATTTATACGGGGATGGTGTGTTTGAAGGTATCAGGGCTTATCAGGGTAGGATTTTTAAGTTAAGGGAACATATAATCAGGCTGTACCAGTCTGCTCATTCTATCATGCTGGACATACCTTACAGTATGGAGGAAATGGAAATAGCAGTTTTAAATACGGTAAGAGCTAACGAGCTTCAAAATGCTTATATACGTATAGTAGTTTCCCGTGGGGTAGGAGACCTGGGACTGGATCCTCAAAATTGCAGGCAGGTGAACGTAGTTATAATTGCCAGTAGCATAACCCTTTATCCCGAAACACTGTATCAGGAAGGCCTGAAAGTAGTAACAGTGCCTACCAGGAGGAATATTTCCGAAGCCCTGGATCCCCAGATCAAATCCTTAAATTATCTGAACAACATACTGGTAAAAATGGAAGCAAATAGGGCCGGGGTTTTAGAAGCAATTATGCTGAACAATCAGGGTATGGTTACTGAAGGGTCCGGAGACAATATTTTTATTTTTAGAGAAGGTAAACTGGTAACTCCGCCTGCTTATCTGGGTATATTAAAAGGAATTACTCGGGACGTGGTTATAGAGTTAGCTCAAAATGAAGGCATAGAAGTGGAAGAAACCCCTTTTACCAGGCATGAATTATACGTATCCAAGGAGTGTTTTTTAACCGGGACTGCAGCAGAAGTAATTCCGGTAATAGAGGTAGATGGAAGAAAAATAGGCCAGGGAGCTCCTGGAAAAATTACGCGAAGGCTGATTGAAGCCTTTCGCAATTATGTTAGACAGACGGGCACAGAGGTAGGCCTTAAGGTTTAATATGGAGGTATGATGTTGCGGGGTTAGTCTTACTGGAGGGCACTATTCAGGTTATCCCTTCTACTGCCCGCAACCAGGCATGTCGTTTGCCTAAAAAAATTAGACAAGACATCCTAACCTGGAAATTATTCCGGCATCAACTGCTTATAGGTTAGAAAAGGCAGCTATACTTTTCAAAAATAAAAGCAAGCGAGGGAAAAAGATGAACATGCGAAGTGATAACGTAAAAAAAGGCATAGAAAGAGCCCCTCACCGGTCACTTTTTTGGGCTATGGGGTACCATCCCCGGGAAATAGAACAGCCTTTAGTTGGGGTAGTTAATTCATATAATGAGATTGTACCCGGCCATATTCATCTGAATAGTATATCCGGGGCTGTTAAGGATGGAATCAGGATAGCAGGAGGTACACCGGTGGAATTTTCTACTATTGGCATATGCGACGGTATTGCCATGAATCATCGGGGAATGCATTATTCCCTGACCAGCCGTGAGCTTATAGCAGATAGTATTGAAGCCATGGTGGAAGCACACTGGCTGGATGCTCTGGTACTGGTAACCAATTGCGATAAAATAACTCCGGGCATGCTTATGGCAGCCTTGCGTCTAAATTTGCCTGCGGTTCTGATAAGTGGAGGCCCCATGATGGCCGGGCAAGGCAAAAATGGTAAAATCGACCTGAAAAACACCTTTGAAGCGGCAAGTGCAGCCCAAGCCGGGAAAATAACTGAGCAGGAACTGGAAGAGATGGCCATGGAAGCTTGTCCAGGGTGCGGCTCCTGTGCAGGAATGTTTACTGCTAATACCATGAATTGTATTGCTGAAGCCCTGGGACTTGCCCTTCCGGGCAACGGAACGGTACCTGCTGTAAAAGCCGCGCGGCTTCGTTTAGCTAAAGAAGCAGGGATAAAAGTAATGGAGCACTGGGATCAACAGCTTTTGCCTCGGCAAATAACAACCAGGCAAGCTTTTCGAAACGCTTTAACCGTGGATATGGCCCTGGGAGGTTCTACCAATACCATATTGCATTTAACAGCCATAGCTAAAGAAATAGAAATAAACCTGGATCCTAAAGATATAAATACTCTCAGCGATAAAACCCCCCAACTTTGTATGCTTAGCCCGGCGGGGGAAGACAGGATTGAGGATCTGGATAATAATGGAGGCATACCGGCAGTCATGAAGGAACTGGCCAGTGGTAATTTAATTAATGATAAGGAGATGACGGTAACTGGAGAAACGATAAAAAATAACCTGGTAAAAGCAGTATCCCCTGATGGTGCAGTAATTCGGACTCTGGATAATTCCTACAGGGAAAAAGGCGGGCTGGCTATACTTTTTGGGAATTTGGCTCCAGAAGGAGCTATAGTTAAAAGAGCTGCAGTAGCCCCGGAAATGATGTCCTGGAAAGGCACCGCCCGTGTTTTTGACTGCGAAGAAGAAGCTTGTGAAGCTATCAGGGAAGGAAAAATTGCTGCCGGGGAAATAGTGGTAATCCGTTACGAAGGTCCCCGGGGAGGGCCCGGCATGCGGGAAATGCTTGGCCCTACTTCTGAAATAGCCGGCCGAGGGTTGGATAAATCCGTGGCTTTGATTACCGATGGACGTTTTTCTGGGGCTTCCCGGGGAGCGTCTATAGGGCATGTTTCCCCGGAAGCGGCGGTTAAAGGCCCACTGGCGGCTATAAGGGACGGGGACGTGATAAAAATTGATATAACAGATTTCTGTTTGGATGTAGAACTCTCTGATGAAGAGATTAAGCGCCGGTTGGAGGAAGTAACTCCAAAGAATCCTTTAATCAAAAAAGGTTACTTGCGCCGCTACGCTTCTATGGTAACTTCAGCAAGTAAAGGAGCGGTACTGGAGGTGGAGCAGGAATGAAACTGAAAGGTGCCGACATGGTAATATCTGCCCTGGAAAAAGAAGGTCTCAATACCGTGTTTGGATATCCCGGAGGTGCCCTGCTAACCCTCTACGATAGCCTGTACCATTCTTCGCTAAAGCATATACTAGCCCGTCATGAGCAAGGCGCTATCCATGCAGCTGATGGGTATGCCCGGGTCTCCGGTAAGCCGGGGGTTGTTTTTGCCACTTCCGGCCCGGGTGCCACTAATCTGGTAACGGGTATTTCTAATGCTTACATGGATTCGGTGCCCCTGGTAATAATAACCGGCCAGGTTCCTACTTTCCTCATTGGTACTGATGCCTTTCAGGAAGCTGACATTACCGGGATTTCATTACCCGTCTGTAAGCACAATTACCTGGTTAAAGATATCAAGGATTTGCCCCGTATTTTAAAAGAAGCCTTTTTTATATCTTCTACCGGTCGTCCCGGGCCGGTGCTCATTGACTTGCCTAAAGATATACAGGAAGAAAAGGGAGAGTTTTCTTACCCGGATGAAATAGATATCCCCGGATATAAGCCTAACCTGGAGGGACATCCCGGGCAAATAAGCCGTGCGGTAAGGGCTATTAATAAGGCCTGCCGCCCTGTTATCCTGGGAGGCGGAGGGGTAATACGTTCCGAGGCGTATACGGAATTAAAAGAAATTGCTCGAAAGGGAAACATACCCGTCACCCTCACCCTGATGGGGCTGGGAGGTTTCCCTGCCAGTGATGAGCTGTTCCTGGGAATGCCCGGCATGCATGGCACCAGGGCAGCTAATTATGCCCTCATGGAAGCTGATCTGATCCTGGCAGTAGGAGTGCGTTTCGACGACCGGGTTACCGGCAAGTTGTCTGCATTTGCTCCTGATGCCAGGGTAATACACATAGATATTGACCCCGTGGAAATAGGAAAAAATATCGCCGTAGATATTCCTATAGTAGGTGATTTAAAAAAAGTAATGCAGTCACTTTCCAAAAAGTTTAAGCCTGGTAATACCAGGCAATGGCTTGACAGGATAAGAGGATGGGAAAAGTTTACCCCTGTAGTTGAAAATAATCGCCAGGAAAAAATTATCAAGCCCCAATCACTTATTAAAAAGATATATGAAAAAACCAGGGGAAAAGCTTTAGTATCTACTGATGTAGGGCAGCATCAAATGTGGACGGCCCAGCAATATCGTTTTGACATGCCCAGGGGATGGGTTACTTCGGGAGGGCTTGGTACCATGGGATTTGGTTTCCCGGCTTCCCTGGGAGTTAAACTGGCACGTCCTGAAGAAACCGTGTTTTGTATAACCGGTGATGGTGGTTTTCAAATGAATATTCAGGAACTGGCAACAGCGGTCGACTATCAAATTCCCGTTAAAATAGCTATTATAAATAACCGTTGCCTGGGAATGGTGCGTCAGTGGCAGGAGCTCTTCTATGAAAAAAAATATTCGTCTACTATTTTTGATTATGCCCCGGACTTCTCCAGAATAGCGGAAGCTTATGGTGCTCTGGGTTTAAGGATAGAGCACCCTGAAGAAATAGAAGGAGCCCTGGAAAAATCGTTTCAGGCAGAAGGCCCTGTAGTTATGGATTTCCAGGTGGATCCGGACGAAAACGTGTTCCCCATGGTGGCTCCTAATCAACCGATAAGCAAGTTGATGGATAGGGGGAATAGCTCATGAAAAGTGTTTTGGCCGTACTGGTTGAAGATAAGCCTGGCGTATTGACCAGGGTAGCCGGCCTATTTAGCAGAAGAGGTTTTAACATTGACAGTATTGCCGTAGGCGAAACCAACGATCCCGGGATTTCCCGCATGACTATCACCGTGGAAGAGGATAATTCGACACTGGAACAGGTGGTCAAACAGCTCAATAAATTGGTAAACGTTTTAAAGATAAGCAATATTACCGAAGATCCTTCGGTGTCCCGGGAACTAATGCTGGTGAAAGTTAAAGCAGAACCTGAGAACAGGGGAGAAATACAACAAATCGTAGAAACTTTTCGAGGGAAAGTAGTGGATGTTTCCCTGGATTCATTGATTATAGAAGTGACCGGGGACGATGAAAAACTGGAAGCAATAAAACTGCTGCTTCAGCATTACGGGATAAAAGAGATTGTACGCACTGGCAACATTTCTATGGTAAGAGGAAATAAAACCACTGATCATAAAAATCCAGGCAAATAAATATAACAGAAAGCAAACAGGGAGGATCTAAAATGGGACAAACCATGGTAGAAAAGATACTGGCAAGAGGTGCCGGAAGAGAAAAACTGGAACCGGGTGAAATAATTAATACCCCCATAGACCTGTGCTTGGGAAACGACATAACTGCCCCGGTGGCCATCAATGAATTCGGGAAAATGGGAGCCGAGGAAGTATTCGATACCCGTCGTGTAGTGCTGGTCCCTGACCACTTTACTCCCTGTAAAGATATTGCCGCAGCCAAGCAAGTTCAGATAATGCGGGAGTTTGCCAGGGAAAAAAGGATAGAAAATTATTTTGAAATAGGTAGAATGGGGGTAGAGCATGCTCTGATCCCGGAGAAGGGTCTGGCTCTTCCAGGAGATATAATTATAGGGGCTGATTCCCACACCTGCACATACGGCGCTCTGGGTGCGTTTGCCACCGGAGTAGGCAGCACCGACCTGGCAGCAGCCATGGCCCTTGGAGAGGTGTGGTTTAAAGTACCATCTACTATCAAGTTTGAATATCACGGGAAATTAAAACCATGGGTTACTGGTAAAGACTTGATTCTGTATACCATAGGAAAAATTGGAGTCGATGGAGCACTTTACCGGGCCATGGAATTTGGCGGTCCGGTAATCAGCCAATTGACCCTGGAAGGACGGCTAACCATGGCTAACATGGCCATAGAAGCAGGCGCTAAATGCGGGTATATGGAACCCGACCAGAAAACCCTGGAATATGTTTCCAGTCGGGCATCCCGCGAATATACCCCCGTTTATAGTGACCAGGGTGCTGCATATGAAGATGTTCATCAGATAGAAGTCAATGAACTGGACCCCCAGATAGCCTTTCCTCATCTGCCATCAAACGTCAGGCCGGTCGGGGAAGCAGGCAATATCTCGATAGACCAGGTGATCATAGGTTCATGCACCAACGGGCGTCTGGAAGATTTAAGGGAGGCAGCACGGGTGCTAAAGAAACGTCAAGGGCATCCTTCCGTGCGCCTGATTATTATCCCTGCTACCCAGGAAGTATACTCCCGGGCTATTAGTGAAGGATTAATGGATATTTTCATAAGTGCAGGTGCTGCTGTAAGCACTCCTACCTGCGGTCCTTGCCTGGGGGGGCATATGGGTATACTGGCTCCTGGAGAGAAGGCGCTGGCAACTACTAACAGAAATTTTATAGGGAGAATGGGAGACCCACAAAGCCAGGTATATTTAAGCAGTCCGGCTGTAGCAGCTGCTTCTGCGATAACCGGATATATCACACATCCAGAGGAGGTAGTTCAATGATATTGCGTGGTCAAGCCTGGACATTTGGTGATGATGTAGATACTGATGTTATAATACCGGCTCGTTATTTAAACACTTTCGACCCTCATGAACTGGCTCTTCATTGCATGGAAGATGCTGATCCTGATTTTGCCAAAAATGTGCAGCCGGGAGATTTTATCGTAGCAGGAAAAAATTTTGGCTGTGGTAGTTCTCGGGAACACGCTCCCATAGCGTTAAAAGCAACAGGAATAAGCGGGATCATAGCGGTTAGCTTTGCCAGGATTTTTTTTCGGAATGCCATGAATACAGGACTACCCATATGGGAATCTCCAGAGGCAGCCTGTGCTATTGGTAAGGGAGACCTGGTTTTAGTCAAAGGGAGAGAAGGAGTAATAGAATTGCCCGAGAAAAAAGAAACATATCAAGCCGCACCTTTGCCGGAATTCATCCAGCAGCTAATCAGTAACGGAGGATTGGTTAATTACGTGCGGAAAAAGCTTTCCAGGGATACAATAAGTGAATGAATTTGGTTGTTTAATGGAATATTTACTGATAAAATTAACTTGGCATATTTTGAAACAATCCAGTAAAGGATGCCGGAGAAAAAGACCCTCGCCGGCCAGGTTCAGGGCAAGTGTCGCCGGCCTATCGGTTTCAGGTAAAGAAACTAGCGGCATAATCATCCAAGATATGGTTGTTTGAGATGTGCCTAGTTCTTTAATAACTTTAAGTAAAAGGCCTATGGAAGTGACCCACCTAAACTTGATGTGGCAAGGAGGAGGATGGATGCATGAAAAAATATTCCAGCGAGCAAATTCGCAACGTGGCCCTGGTTTCCCATGGTGGAGCAGGTAAAACTTCTCTTACTGAAGCCGTGCTATTTATTACCGATGCCATAAATCGCCTGGGCAGCGTGGAATCAGGGAATACCACTACTGACTTCGACGAGGAAGAAGCTAACCGCCAAATCACTATTAACACGGCCCTGGCACCTCTAGAGTGGAACCAAACCAAAATAAATCTGCTGGATACACCGGGCTATTTTGATTTCCTGGGTGATGTTAAAGGCGCGCTCAGAGCTGCTGATACAGCCATGGTAGTGGTAAGTGCGGTAAACGGAGTAGAAGTTGGAACAGAGAAAGTCTGGGAATATTCTGTAGAAAATAACCTTCCCCGGATGATTTTTGTAAACAAGCTGGACCGGGAAAACGCCAATTTTGAAGAAACCTTGCAGCAGCTACAGAACTTTTTTGGTCATCAGGTGGTTCCTTTGCAAATACCCTGGGGAGAAGAAGATAGCTTCCAGGGGGTTATAGATCTAATAAACCAGAAAGCCCTAACGTTTGCAAATAATGGGAAAGAAGTAGATGAAAAAGAGATTCCTGATGATTACACGGATAAGCTGGAAGAGATGAGAGAGAAACTCGTAGAAGCGGTTGCCGAAAACGACGATGAGTTACTGGAAAAGTACCTGGAAGGAGAATCTTTAAGCGAAGGGGAACTCAAAGAAGGACTGAAGAAAGGAATCCTGGCCCAGAACCTTTTTCCGGTAATAGTAGGTTCTAGTACTCTTGGTTACGGCATCAAGCCTCTCCTGGATATTATAACCAGTTACTCTCCTTCACCAGTAGAACGGGGAGAAGCAACCGGTTACGCGCCCGGGAAAGAGGAAGAAGTTACGATATCTCCTGATCCGGAAAGCCCTTTTTCCGCCCTGGTTTTTAAAACCCAGACCGACCCTTATGTGGGCAGAATTAATTACCTGAGGGTCTACTCCGGGGCTATCAAGCAGGATGCCCAGGTCCTTAATTCTAACAAGGAAAAAACGGAGAAAATGACCCAGCCTTTCAATATGAGGGGAAAAACTCAAATCCCTGCCGAAGAAGTTGTTGCCGGGGATATTGCTTGTGTAGCCAAGCTCCAGGATACCGGAACCGGGGACACCTTGTGCGACCGCAGCCGCTCCATTCAGTTTCCCCGGATTGATTTCCCCGAACCAGTTATTTCTTTTGCAGTCCAGCCCAAGGCTAAAGGCGATGAAGAGAAAGTAGGCAGCGGCCTTTCACGCTTTGTAGACGAAGATCCTACGTTTCGGGTGGAGCGCAAAACAGAAACCAGGCAGATGGTTATCTCCGGCATGGGGGAACTGCATCTGGAAGTAATTATAAACAAACTCCGCCAAAAGTTTGGAGTAGAAGTAGAACTAACTACCCCTAAGGTCCCTTATAAAGAGACTATTAAAAAATCCACCAAAGTAGAGAAAAAATACAAGAAGCAGTCCGGGGGAAGAGGGCAGTACGGTCATGTATTTATAGAGTTGGAACCACTGGAGTTAGAAAAAGAATTTGAATTTGAAGAGAAAATATTCGGGGGCGTTGTGCCCAAGCAGTATATACCCGCAGTGGAAAAAGGCATTAAAGAGGCCATGGATGAAGGAGTGCTGGCAGGATACCCTGTCCAGGGAGTTAAAGCAATCCTTTTTGATGGCAGTTATCACCCGGTAGATTCTTCAGAGATGGCCTTTAAAATTGCTGCTTCCCAGGCTTTTAAACAGGCTGTAGAACAGGCTAACCCCATATTAATGGAGCCCATTATGGAAGTTGAAGTAACCGTGCCTGAATCATACATGGGCGATATTATGGGCGACATAAACAGCCGCAGGGGTAAGATACAGGGAATGGATCCATCTGACGGCTTGCAAACTATAAGAGCCCTGGCTCCCATGGCAGAAATGTTCCGTTATGCGATCGATCTTCGCTCTCTGACCCAGAGTAGAGGGATATTTTCTATGAAATTCAAACATTACGAAGAGGTCCCGTCTCATATAAGTGAACAAATAGTGGCTGCTTCTAAGGAAGAAAAGGAAGAAGGGTAAGGTTACTAGCATAGATAACCGGGGAAATTTGCTCCCATTTTACTTATCGACCCTTTTTAAGCCAGGTTTAAGTGGGGATAGTAAAGGCAGATTCCCCGGCTTTCCCTTATTTTTAAAAATGCTATTCCCTTGTTTGTAAAGCCTGCCTAACCCGTAATCTTTATAAAGTAAAAACCAGTACTAATCGCGTATTAAACCGGACCAGGGTGTAGTAAAGGCTTTTGGTAACCACCCCTGATGTATTTACGAAAAGGATGCCATAATAGCTATGGCAGCCCTGGGAATGCTACTTTTGAAATGGAACCAGATCATATCGATGAGCAGCAGGGTGAGCGTCGCCCAGGAGACTTTACCTTGTTTTATTAAAAACTCTTGAGGTGGATGACTTGAGCCAAGAAGATAATTCTGTAGAAAATACTAAAAAAAACAATGTTGCCACCGGGGAATCCGATCAGAAGCAGCGCACACTTTTTGATTACCTGGGAAATAAAAGTGAAGCTTCTTTAGAGTACCCTCCTGAAGAGGATGCAGACCAGGAAAATAAAGCAGAGGATAAAGCATCCAGGTTAAAAGAATGGGAAAATACCTGCCTGGAATGTTCCCAGTGTCCCCTTCATGAACAGCGCACGCAGGTGGTTTTTGGCCAGGGGCCTCCACATGCTTTAATGATGCTGATAGGAGAAGGGCCAGGAGCAGAAGAAGACAGGCAGGGACTACCATTTGTAGGAAGTGCGGGGCAGCTACTTAACAATATTCTAAAAGCTATAAACCTTACCCGCGAAGAAGTATACATTACCAACGTGGTAAAATGCAGGCCGCCGGGTAATCGCCTGCCTCAACCCCGGGAAATCAACCAGTGTGTCCGTTACTGGAAAAACCAAATAGAAATAATTAATCCACATATTGTAGTTTGCCTGGGATCTCTTTCTACCAGGACCTTATTACATAAAGATGCAAAAATAACCAGGGTGAGAGGAACCTGGCTTGAAAATGACGGTCGCTGGTTTATGCCTACTTTTCATCCTGCTGCACTATTGAGAGATGCAAAAAAGAAAAAACCGGTGTGGGAGGATTTTCAAAAAATTAAAGCGTACTATGACAGTCTGGTTGATGAAGTCAACAGGTGAGTAGTAAAACCATATCCCCCGCTGGCAAAGGTTATCGTTAATGAACTAACAAATCCCTCAGGGGAGGGATGTTTTTTATTGATACCGCAAGCCACGTAGAGGTTAACTAGCAGGAACGTTGAAATTTATCTAGATAAATCTACGCTGTTTCCATTTTTTATTTGGCTGCATGTAAGAAATGGGTTAAAATAATTGTAACTGCCTGGCCTGCAAGATTTAAGAAAAGCGGAGCCACGGGAACGGTTTGTGGGCTTCCTCAAGCGAAGGGGAGGACCGTTACGGGAAAGTAAAGGAACTGCTCTCTGTGGATAGCGTATTGGCCTTGAGCAGTTACAAATAAATAGAGATGACCAAAAGGGGTAAATGGACAGATGTATAGAGTAAAAAACGAAATAGCCGGTCTTCTGTCGGAAGCATCCTCTCTGCCCAGGGAACAGATAGAAGGGCTGCTGGAATTCCCCCCTGAACCTGAAATGGGAGATCTGGCTTTCCCTTGCTTTAACCTGGCGCCGCAGTGGAAACAAAACCCTGCCAAAATCGCCGAGCAGCTTCTGGAAAAAGTGAAAACCAGACCTGGCAGGTACTGGTCCCGGGTAGAAAATCGGGGGCCATACTTAAACTTTTTTTTAGATTATACTATTCTTGCAGGAGAGCTTTTTAAGGAAATAACTTCCCGTTCATATGTGTCTCAATGGTGTAACCGGGGAGATGGCGCAGCAGTGGTTATTGATTACTCCGCTCCCAATATAGCTAAGCCCTTTGGTATAGGCCACCTCCGCTCTACTGTGATTGGAAACGCCCTTTACCGCATCTACCAGGCAACAGGTTTTAACCCGGTAGGAATAAATCACCTGGGTGACTGGGGGACCCAGTTTGGGAAGTTAATTGCTGCGTACCAGTGGTGGGGGAACCCCCGGGAAATGGAAAAAAAACCAGTAGATCATGCCTATGATTTATATGTCCGTTTTCATCAAGAAGCCAAAGAAGATGAATCCCTGGAAGATGCAGGCAGGCTCTGGTTTAGAAAGCTGGAAGAAGGAGAACCAGAAGCAGTAGAGTTGTGGGAGAAATTTTGTGATTACAGCCTCCAGGAATTTAAAAGGATTTACCGGATGCTGGGGATACATTTTGATGCATACCAGGGAGAGAGCTTTTACAACCAGTACCTGGAGAAAGTAGTTCAGGAGGCCCTGGAAAAAGGGGTCGCCCGAGAAAGCCAGGAGGCTATTGTAGTGGACCTGGAAAATTACGATCTCCCCGTATGCATATTGAGAAAAAAAGACGGAGGCACCCTCTATGTAACTCGAGACCTGGCTGCAGCAATTTATCGCTACCAGCAGTACCGTTTTGACCGGATGCTTTACGTGGTAGGTTCTGAACAATCCTTGCACTTTCAGCAACTCTTTAAAGTACTGGAACTAATGGGCTATGAATGGGCAAACCGCTGTAACCATGTTCCTTTTGGTCTGATCCGCTTTAAAGATGGGAAGATGTCCTCCCGTGAGGGCAAGATCATCCTTTTAAAAGAAGTTATTGAAAAATCTATATCTCTGGCTTATCAGGTGGTAGAAGAGAAGAATCCGCAACTGGAAAACAAAGAAGAGGTAGCCCGAGCGGTTGGTATAGGTGCCATTAAGTTTGGAGATTTATACAACGACCGGATAAAAGACATAGATTTTGAATGGGAGAAAGTGCTGGATTTTTCAGGGGAGACAGCTCCTTATGTGCAGTATGCCCATGCCAGGGTATGCAGTATACTGCGCAAAGCTAAAGCATCTGGAATTGAATATAATCAGGGAGTTGATTTATTATATTCCTGGGAAAAAGAAGAAGAAAGAAGCTTGTTGAAACAGCTATCTTTAATGCCCGATAGAATACTAAAAAGCCAGGATCAGCATAAGCCTTCCCTGCTGGCGAGATACCTGATAGATGTGGCCAGGGATTTCAACCGGTTTTATCACCACTGTCAGGTCCTGGGCGCAGAAGATAAAGTTTGCCGGGCTCGCTTGGAAGTAATTAAGGCCACCCGCATGGTATTGCAGGAAGGGCTTGAACTTCTGGGGATAGAAGCTCCAGAAGAAATGTAGAAACGGGGAGGTGCTAGTGCCGTGCTGGATTTGAAAAAAATCAGAGAAAATCCATCGACAGTTAAACAGGCCATGGATGCCAAAGGAGAAGAGGCCAATCTGGAAACTCTGCTGGAACTGGATGAAAAAAGAAGAGATCTACTCAAGGAAGTAGAATCGCTAAAACAAGAACGCAATACCGTATCTAAAGAAATCGGAAGACTAAAAGCCAGTGGCCAGGAGGACCAGGAGAAAATGACCCGTATGCGTTCTATTTCCGAGGAAATAAAAGACTACGATCAAAGGCTTAAAGAAATACACGAACAAATCCTTGATATACAGCTGCGTATCCCCAACCTTCCCGACCCGGAAGTGCCGGAAGGGGACAGTGAAGACGACAACCAGGTAATCAGGTACCGGGGTGAGCCTCCCGTTTTTTCTTTTACCCCGCGGCCCCACTGGGAACTGGGGGAAGAAGCCCGGGTCTTGGACTTTGAGAGGGCGGGCAGCATTAGCGGCAGCCGCTTTGTTGTTTACCGGGAATGGGGTGCGCGCCTGGAACGGGCCCTGTTTAATTTTATGCTGGACCTGCATACGGAACAGCACGGTTACACAGAAATATTCCCTCCTTTTCTGGTAAACCGGGACAGCATGGTAGGAACGGGGCAGTTGCCCAAGTTTGCCGAAGACATGTATAAAGTAGAGGAAAACGACTATTACCTGATTCCGACAGCAGAAGTTCCGCTTACCAACCTGCATCGGGAAGAGATCCTCCCTGAGGGAGAGCTTCCCATCTATTACGCCGCCTATACCGCCTGTTTCCGGGCAGAAGCCGGCTCCCACGGCAGGGATACCCGGGGGTTAATCCGTCAGCACCAGTTTAACAAAGTGGAACTGGTCAAGTTTACCACCCCGGAAAATTCCCCGGAAGAGCTTGAAAAACTGGTGGCAGACGCAGAAAAAGTGCTTCAGCTGTTAGAGCTTCCCTACCGCGTGGCCTTGATGTGTGCCGGAGATCTGGGATTTGCAGCGGCAAAAAAATACGATCTGGAAGTGTGGATGCCTTCTTCTAACGCTTATCGGGAAGTATCATCGTGCAGCAACTTTCGTGACTTTCAGGCCCGCCGGGCCAATATAAAATATAGAACTGAAGATGATAAAAAAGCTACCTTTGTGCATACTCTGAACGGTTCGGGACTGGCTATAGGCAGGGTATTGGCCGCCATCCTGGAAAACAACCAGCAAGAAGACGGA